>OCVV012882193.1_pt1 | contig 12315 bp, 6 predicted proteins | sample 1539721 | NCBI WGS metagenome assembly OCVV01 (sample SAMN02144230, study PRJEB22623) | gut metagenome | biome: sheep rumen | host: Ovis aries | place: New Zealand | reverse complement strand
TCAAGGTTGTGACGGATTTTCTGTCCGTTCTTTAGCCACACCACTAACTGCTGTGCGGCATCGTCGGCGCGTGCCATTGCAGGCAACAGCACGAGTGCCATCATAAGAAAGATTGTCTTTTTCATATATGTATTTATTGAGTGTAATGCTTTGTCATTGCGACAAAGTTAACAAGATAGCGCTCAACAAATACTTGCAAATCGTCACAATCGACTTGCAGATGATGATATGAGAGTTAAAATTAGAGGAAGGGCAGTAATGAAGGATTGTATAGTATGTCGTGCTCGCTCTTGCTTGGCGCTTCAGGAATGGTGTATTTCGCTTGGCTGGGAATGACGGGTGAGGATATTCTTCCAGGCTTGCAGGTAGCTCTCATTTCTCATTCCCCGTTCCTCGTTTTTCATTCCTCCTTCTCTTTCCATTCGTTAGGCGTCATGCCGGTGATGGTTCTGAAGGCTCGGAAAAATGAAGATTCGGCGGCGAAGCCCGACTGCATCCACACTTCCGTCATTTTCATTTCGGGGCGCAGGCGTAGGAGCTGCTTGGCATGGGCTATGCGGTAGCTGTTGACGAAATGGGAGAATGTGCAATGGCATTGGCTATTGATGCATGCAGAAATGGCGTTGCGGTTGGTGGCGAGGCGGGTGGCAAGGTCGGTGAGCTTGAGCTCGGCGTTGAGATAGGGTTGCCGCTCGTCCATGAGCTGCCGTATTCGCATGATGAGGGCTTCGCTGTCGGGGAGTGTTTCCTTTCCGCTTGGCGGCAGCGGCGTGGCCGCTGCTGTGCCAGTGCCCTCTGTAGGGGCGGTCGGGGAAGCGGCGGCGGTGTGGGTGCAGACGGAATGTTTCCTGCGCTTGAGCCGGACCAGAAGCACGGCGGCGAGCAGGAGCGCGGCGAGCAGTGGGATGGCAAAGAGCGTCCAGTGGCTGAAGAACGGATGTTGCGGTACTGCGGAGCAGGAACGGTTGCCGGGGTTGACCTCCAAGAGGTAGGCTGTAGCTAAGGGCGAATAGTTGTCATTATCGAGCGTGCCGCCTAAGGAACGGTTGTAGTTGATGCCGCCTGCTATCATCAGGTTGCCGTCATCGGTGAGGTTAATCTGCGGCCAGCCTGCCTCGGGCAGCGGGTCGGTGTAGTAGAGGGTGAGCGGTGCGGGTCGCTGGTCGTATTGGATGCACAGAACATAGTGTCGGTTGTCCTTGTCGAAACCATGCACATAGCCGCGGCGTGACCTGCGGTCTGCAAGGACGGGGCTACTGTAGAAAATGTCTCCGCCCGGCCCCTCGCGCGGCGCTGGACAGGTGGTGGGCAGAAGGGCAAAGGTGGTGTCGCGCACGAGCATAAAAGCCAGCTGGCGGTTCGACTCCCACGACGTGGTGTCGCCCTCGGTCCACTCCTGAACGGGCAGCAGCCATGAATAGTCGCCACGGCTCTCGTCGCCGATGAATCCCGTGCTGCCACTCATGGGGGACGCATGAAACAGCGGTTGCCATCGCTTCAACAAAGGCACGCGAAGCGGTGTACCCTTCAGGCGGTCCACGATGTCGCTGCGCAGCACTTCGCCGTGCGTGCCGCCATTGCCCAGGATGAGCACATCGTCAGAAGCGGAGCGGAGGATATAGGGCGAGGCGCGACCAATCGTGACTTCTTTGACGAAGTGGAAATAGCGGTCGCCGTCGAACAGCTCGATGCTGTCGCCGGCATACCAGTTGCCCGCCACCACGACGCGTCCGCTGTCTATTTCCATGGCAGAGGCCATGGTGCGCTTCGTGTCGAAACAGCTGAAGGCGCGGAAGGTGTGGGTCTGCGGGTCGTACTCCTCGACGGGATAGGTCTGGCCGATGCCGAGGGCTTTCTCGCTGCCACCGCCTATGAGCACCTTGCCGGAGCTGAGCACGAGGCAGGTGCCGTTGTCGTGAGGGAAGGCGGTCTCGACGAGATGCCACTTGCCGTCCTTGAAGTATTCGGCTGTAGCGGTAGGCACGAAGTTGGTGGTGTGACCGCCGACGGCGGTTACTATGCCTCCTGTGCAAAAGAGGGCATGACCGCTCCGGGGAATGTTCAGGTCAGGCAGGCGGTGGGCTGCAATCCTGACTCTGGGGCATGCCGATGGCGCTGTGTGCTGGTGCGAGTGCGGAGAGGGCTGAGCGTTGCAGCGCAAGGGGGAGGCAAAGAGAATGGCGAGGAATGAGTGAAGAAGTACGAATGGAAGGAGTGGGGTAGAGGGCATGAGGAATGAGGTGGCGGGCTTTTGATGACGAATGTTGCGTTCGGGCTTGCTAACTTGACCCATCAAGGATGACGCGTTCGAGCTTGCTCGATTGGCCTTTCAAGAAAGACGAATGGGAGTTGCCTTTTGGACTCGCAGGTAACTTTCATTTATCATTCAGATAGGCGGGTACAAAGTTATGATTCTTCCTCGGATTGTCAAGAAAGAATACGAAAAAAATGATGTTCATTCCCGCGTCGGGTTATAAATGGCTTTATAATGGCCCTCTGAGAATATAATATTGAATATTCCTACACCTGAGTCGCTTTGATGGCTTCGCAGTTGGAGGGCTAACCAGCCCATGGTCATGCGGAAGTTGATTTCGATGCAGGGATGTATGCGCCCATCCGTGGTCAGCAGCATGTCGATGCCTATAGGCCCTGCATAAAAAGTGGGCGGCAGGGCTGAGAGAGCGGACTGGAGAAGAGAGACCAATGAAGAATGAACCGGGAGGAGGATTCCCATGCTTCCGCCTATCAGCTCCAGTTTTCGTTCCTCGGAGGCCACAATATTGCCGGCATATACACCGCCGTCGGTGGTGTGGAAGAGCGAGAGCCCTTCGTAGGTGACACGACCGTCGGGATGACGCCAAAACTCGAGGGCAAAATCGCGCGCTTTTGAGTAGGCTGGTTCGGCCATGACATAACCTTGTTGGCGTAGAGTGCGAAGAAGCCATGCCTGATTCTTCTCGGTGAGTGAGCCTTGGTGAGCCGGGAGCAGCCCGCGTCCGCTGCCGCTCCAAGGTTGTTTGAAGATGGTTTCGCCAAAGTGACGATGATGGCGTCGGGCTTCGTCCAAGGTCGTGCACACGTAGGCTTCGCCCACGAAATGTTGGGCTAACCCCATCTCGGTGAACTTGTGGTGCAACTGGCCGAGGATGTCTGCCGCTGTAGCACGGCCGGAGAACGTCCTGAAAGTTCGTATTTCCGCTTCGGAGGGCAGAAGCGTTTCTTGGATTCCTGCTTTACGGAGCTGGGTAAGGGTTAAGGGGCTCCACCCCCATGGGAGCAGGGTGGCTTCGTTTTTAAGGAACGACGAGGGGGACGGGGCTATCGCTGTAGCGTTGAAAATGGCCGCAGGGGGAATAGGGGAACAGGCTGAACCGTCGCGCAAGAGGATGAGGTCGTCTGGTGCAGCCCATAGGCTGGGTAGCAGTTGAAGGTCGGCAGCCATTTGCCGTGCTGATGCAGGTGGTGTATAATGAGGGTCGTTGGCTGCTAAGGCAAGGTCGTTTTCAGGGTTGAAGAATAAAAGGCGCATGAGGGCATGAACTGTTCGTAGGACAAGTGAAGAATGAAGAGGGAAGGATGATGAATGAAGAGAGAAGAATAGGGATTACCTTTTGGACAAACAGGTAACTCTCATTCGTCGCTTCCAAGCGAAACGAGATACTTCATTCCTCTTTTGGCGCTACGGCTCTGACGGTGAAGCCGAAAGACCTGTTGGCCGACCACTGGCTGTCGTAGCCCTTGAAGTTGAGGGTGTAGGCGGCAGAGGTCATATCGCGATTGATATTGCCAGACCAGTAATAGCCTCCAATGCTTGCTTCCTTGGTCTCCATGCCATCCTTATATCCGGCAGCTGGGAGGAAAATGCTGTTGCCGTTTGAGCCTGTGACACGGTAGCCTTTGACACCATTCAGCGTTTCGGGAGTCCAGCTGCATTTTGAGGTTAGTTCGGCAATCTCGCTGCGGGTTGGCAAACGCCATTGTCCGCCCCATGCATGGTGGGCCGCGTCGAAGTCGGTCCCGCAAATGTTCGTGCCGATGAGTTGATAGCCTGTGCTATTATTATAATATGTATAGGTGGCTTCGGAGTAGTCTTTCTTGATAGCCGTCTCGCCCCATGCGAAGTAGTCGCCGTATTCTTCGGGGTGGGTGGCTCCGATGTTGAAGGACGCCCATCGGACGGAGAGGCCGAGGTCGATGGATGGGTAGAATTCTGCCGCTGGAACGGTGGTGAAATCCATCCATTCTATGGAAGCAATAGGGAAGGAGAGCGGCAACAAAGCGGAGGATTGGTACACGAGCATGGAGGGTGATGTCTCAGAATCCTTGACACCGTTGCCGGAGGAATGGTTGAGCCCCGATTCTGCAAACGTTATGCTGTCGATAGCTTCGATAACCAAGCGCTTAGCCTTAGCGTCGGACTGATGAATAATCAGGACATTAACACTCTCCTGTGCGCCGATTGACGCACAGGAGAGGAAAAGGATTGAGAGAAGGATCGTACGTAGGCTCATAAAATTACTTGCCCTTTACATATACGGTACCGTCGTTGGCATACTCGTCGGCTGAGATGTCCGCACCCGTGTCGTCGCCGGAAGCTGCGCTCGTGGAGCAGCGTGTTCTGTTCTTGTAGACGTACTTGATATTTTGGGCGATGATAGCCTTCAACAGCGTGTTGCCACTATAGCTGGAGCTGCCCATGTAGTCACCATAGACGTAGCCTGTAGGACCAGTGAGCGTGCCAGTAATATATGTAGCAGCTGCAGGGTTCTGAGTATTGGCGCTGCTTGTTATGCTATTTGCAACACTTGTAAAGGTGTAATGAAAACGCTTATGGTCAGTGTTGGCTGAAGCTAAGTTAAGAAGAGCGTTAACCACGGTTTTCTTTGAGTCGCCACTGGTATTATAAGCATCCTCTACGCTGGCCGTACATGTACTGCCGACCCCAACTCCGTAGTTTGTAACTGAACCATCATCCGGCCAGTTGGTAACACGAACAGTCTTGTGGAGATCCCACGCGTTACGATAGCCAAAGAATATCTTGCCGCGGTAGTCGTTGAGTGTATAGTATGAGTGATCCAATAACTTTATATTATCTGTGTACTGGTTGTGAATCTCATCAATAGCATTGCACATCTCTGTTGTATAGTCCGTCCAAGAAGTGAGCAAAGGTGTACCATCTTCCTTGACCATAATGACAGACAAAGTTTCTGTGGGATTTTCTTTGAGAAAATCCACCATAGCCTTAATCGCATCTTTGTATAACACATTTGTGTTAACCATACCATGGAAAATATAGAGATTATCCTTGGTTATCGCCTTGGAATACTTGTAAGTAGGACGTAGGTCAAAGGCACGGACTCCATTCTCCAACTGCTGGCTTATGGTTTCACTCTGACATTTTGCAGCACTGCTGCAAGCACTCGTTGCCGAATCGTGCGATCCAGGTGTGCTCAGCATGCTGAAATATGTGGAGCCGGGAATCATGGCCATCCAGCGATTGGTCTTAGCTGTGCCGATGGCTCCGAACTTATACTTCTTGTAATAAGGAAGAGCTATGTCCCCTACGCCGGAGATGGACGTCAGATAATCAGCATTAGGATTAGATTTGCCAACGGCTCCAGAAGATGACTTGCTATAATATTTGCCCTCAGTTGTGCGGACAGTGATGGTGAATCCAGAGGCCTGCTTGGTAGGCAGGATGTAGAAGCGGACTACAGCCGGGCTTGTTGCATTGATATTAGAAACAAGCACCACATCGCTTTGTCTGTTCGAGAAATAGGTGTCGCCGTCATCATTCGAAACCGTGGCCGTCTTCGTCTCTGCATTGTATGCCATACGGCCAGCCAAGCTGACCTTAGAGTTTGAACAAAGTCCTACAGACTCCACAGTTCCTCCATCAAATGACGACAAATCCACATCGACGACTGAGCAGATATGTCCGAAGGTGAAGCTGGCGTTGGCACCGCCTCCTGTGGTCGTGGCTGTGGCTGCCATATATGGGCCCATCACGCCGCTGTTTTCAAGATTTTCGGTGTAGTCCTGCTCCGTGTAAATCATAGTGGTGACGGTGGCCCCCTTCCAACTTAAAACCGCATCGGCAGGGTAGAAGGCATAGAAGGAGCCTTCCTCGCCCGTCCCGTCGGTGGTGAACGAGTTCTTGCCCGTTCGTGGCTGGAACTCAGCCGTGGCGGATGCGGATGTGGGTTGGTAAGTGTACATCAGCATGCCGTCGCTGATGCTGATATTGTCGTTTGTAGCCCATGCACCGAAGAAGCCTTCAGCAGCAGAGGTGTTGATAGAGGCGCGGGTGACCTTCCCGGCGTCCATATCCTCCTCGTCCAACACTTCCAAGGGTTGCCCTACAGAGGCTTGGAAGCCAATGATCTCGCCTGCCTCTACAGGCGTGGCTGGCTGCTGCGGAGTCAAGGCGTCGTCGCTGGAACATGCAGCCAAGACCGTAGCAGCTGTAAATATTATAAGATGATTTCTTGTATTCATAATTCGTATTGTATTATTAGGGTTCATTGCGTTCATTCCCAGTTGTCCCACTTTACGGAGTTCGTGTTGGACACGCTGCTGCGCTTTACTCCCATATCTTCTTCTCCTTCATTGGAGCCTGAGCCTGAATCAACTTTACCACTGACGCAAAGGATTTGGCAGATTCCTATCATCCGTAAGCTGGTGCAGGGTGCTGTATATATCTTTTTCATAATATAAATGCTCTTCTTCGTTATTTGATGATTACTTTCTTACCATTAATGATATTGACACCCTTGACAGGCTTCTTCAGGCGTACACCAGAAAGGCTGAATATCTCAACATTGTCCATTGTCCATTGTCCATTGTCTAATGCCTGGATGCCGTCTGCATCGCCGAAATGTACGGAGATAGCCTTGACGTTGCTGGCCTGCTGCTTGATGTAAGCGCGGAAGGAATTTACGGTCGGCTGTGTGGACCCTACGAGGTAGAAGGCTACTCCCTGGCCGCTGGTGTGGTTCTGGAGAACGTAACTGCCCTCAGGAGCTGGCCCTGCAGTGTAGGTGCCGACAAGCTCACCATTCTCGTTGGTAGCACCTGCAGCGATGACGGGGATAGTGGCGTTTGAGGAAGAATAATCGCCGGCCTTTGTTACGAGCACAGGTGTGTTGGCAGCAACAGAGCTGACAGCCGTACCACGGATGTTGCCATCAAGGAGGTCAACACTTTGGTCGAGGGCGTAAGCGGTGCCACCAGAGGGCAGGGTAGCTGCAAACGGAATCATGAGTGTTGCGAAGTTGCCACCAGCCAATTCAGCGCTGGTAAGCGTGTACTTGGCATTTGTCGCTGTGAAGCCGTCAGGAACGATGAAGTTGGCACTGCTCTTCTGCAATTCCAGCGTAGAACAGGATCCATCGACAATCACATTCTTCGTGTTGCTCACCTGACTGCCGCTCTTGGCATAGATGAGCAGGTTGGGGTTGTTGGCTGTCGATATGGCTGCATTGCTGAGGCCTGATGCCTTCTCTATGTTCACGACGGCAATCGTGTTGGTGAGGGCCGCGTTGATGTCAGCCAAAGTATTTTCGCCAAGTACCGTCACGATGCCATCTTCCGTGTGGATGGAACTTGCAGCGTCGCCCACGCGGTAGATTTCTACGTTGTCAACCCACAGCTTGGCATTGGAGCCTGAACCACCTTCGCCATAGATGCCGACTGTCAGCGGATATGTGCCAGCCTCATAGATGTCAACTACGAACACATCACGAACCCATTGATTTTCCGTGAAACCGTCCACCTTATCACTATATGTGCCATCAAGACCGATCTTGTTGCCTGAAATGGTGGCAACGGAGTTCTTGTTGAAAGCTTCATAATAAATAAGGTAGCGTCCAGCATTGGCTATCGTCACATCCTGAGAATAAACGGTGTTGTGGCTCCAACCTGCGGAAAGGCCCAAAGCTGCGCCCGAAGCCTCTCCATAGATATCAGTTGCAGGAGGCGTTACATTGTTGAGGATGCCAGTAGAACCATACACTGCATTCAAACCGTAAACCCATTCACTGCCGGATTCAGAAGATGAGAAGCCCGTCACGTCATACAACGTGCCATTTGTACTGACAACCTGATTGGCACCCGAAGCCGTCGTGCCGTCAGCCAGCAAAACAGGATTGGTGTCAAAATTGCCGTTGTTCACAGCAACCGATGTAGGATATTTCGCCTTCAAGGCATCAATCTCATCATTCACAGCCGTCAGGTTGGCGCTGTAGGCGGTGTACATAGCTTGAGCAGTCGAAATCTCAGCAGCGAGGTCGCTATTGTTCCAGACTGCATTGATAGCTTGCGCCTTGGCAATCTCGGCGTTCAGCTTGTTGAAGCGGCTGTCGTCGCTGCCGTAGTAGGTGACAGTAACAGCCTCTGGCGAATAAATGAACCACTGCGCACTGTTATTGGCAAAACCGATATACTTCACACCGTAAGAATACTCACCGGCAGCATCGAAGTATGCCCAGACATCATTCTTATATTTGCCTTCTTGGAACATTTTCAATGCGCCATCCATATTATTGGCATAGTACTTACCATTGAACTCTGCATCATTGCCCGACACGTATGCTGTAGCGCCACCCACTTCGTCATAGAGTGACTTGATCTGTGTCTCGGCATCACCCAAGAAGAGAACCACGGGTGGGAAGTCCACATTGTTGGTGTGCATCGCTTGGGTCGTAGCATTGTTGGCAGAACGATAGAAAGCCTGCATGGAGAAACGATAGAGGCCAGCAGCAGGAATGGTAATAGTGCCAGTATAAACCGACTTCGGGAAGGCGTCGGTTTGGCTACCATTATTTTTATTCTCATAAATTTCGGAGACAGAAGTCGGAGCATCACCACCTACAACGACCTTGGAGAACATTCCTGCAACTGCTGTTTCCATAGCAGCCACCGTATTGACAGAAGATAGCGATGAATAAGTGTCGTCATCATCTGAGTAAGCAGCGGTTGCTGCTGCGGCGGCCTGAGCGCCCTTACGGGAAGCCATTGCTGTAGCATGGTCTGCTGCTTCCACAAGTTCCCAAAGGATGATGGGACCAGAGTTTGTCCCCGTACCATCATAATACACGGAAGCTACAGCATTGGAAGCTTCACTATCATTGTGTTTGAAGAATACATTCGTATTTGAGGCGGGACTAATGGTCAAATAGCCCTGATTAGTTCCAAACACAAAGTTGGTAACATTGACTTGTTCACCCTTGTCTGCCCAAAGGTCAAAAGAACCATCATAATAATAGTACCGTTTCGTATCGTACGCCTGAATATTTGAAAGGTTATATTTGTTGGTGGATATAGTAACAGGCAAACCGTAATTATCTACAGTTGCATGCGTACCCCAGGCAGCACCACGAGCCAAATACCTGCCCACCGTACCTGTTGCTGTCGAATTAGTTGTGCGATCGGTTGTCGTAGCTGCCACCTTCAGGTAGTAGGTCCCGTCGAACACAGCCGGAGTCTTGATGGTGATGTTTTGGGCTTCGTTATAAGTGTTGCCATTAGCATAGCCAATGATGCCAGCAGGAATAGCCAGTGTGTAGGAAGTGGCAGCGGTCAGGCCAGAAGGAACTTTGAAAGTGAAGCCATTGGCAGTGGCTGTAAGCTCGGCCGGAGTGCTGCCATTGAAAGTTACTCCTGAAGTGGAAACCGCAAGCGCCTCACCAGAGTTCGTTACCGCGTCGGCGTAACTCACCGTCACCGTCTCGCCGCCCTGAACATACTCATAGTCCACCGTAGCGCTACCTACGGTGTAAGTGTAAGAGGCTGCTGCTACTACAAGAGTCTGGGATGAAGTGCTCTTTACATAATAGCGTCCAGGAGCCAACGCCTGAGTTGCAGAGTTCCAAGTCGAGGCCGAAGCATTTATCTTGTGGTAAGCATCAGTAGTGTAACTGATATCACTCAATGCGTTTGCCGTAAGTTGGTAATCTCCAGCCACCGCTATATCAAAGTAGTACCAAGTATCAGCAGTCATTGCCGTTGAAGGAAGAGCCGAGGAATAGTCCATCACCACTTGGCCGAGATATTCAAGGTAAAAGTTGTCCATGATAGTCCATGCGTTGCCTGCCGTGGTGGCATTCTTCAAACCGACTTTGAGACTACCATTCGAGACAAAAGTCTCAACGGAGTTTACATACTGCCCAGCCGTGAAAGCATCTGAAGCGCCAGCCATATTAGCAGCAGTACCCTCGTTATTGGCATTCAAAATGGCAATCGCTGCTTGGTCTGAATTGGCATACAGGAAGCTTTGGTTGGCATTGTCGGCATTGTTGTAGAATGCCTGATTGTAGAGCTTGTATCTGCCATTAGCTACAGTGGCGCTGATGGTCTGGGAAATGTCAAAGCCTTTTCCATACATCTCCGCACATGCGTTTTCCTTTTTTCCACCTGCCGTGTTTGTCCAATCTGCCGTGTTGGACCACATCATCAGTTCCCAAGGATGGTGAAAGTCGGTATTACGAAGCAGATAGGTGTAGTCTTTTGCAGCTTGGCGGACTGACATAGGAATAAGTAGCCAATAAGAAGCAGCATCTCCTGTACTATTTCCGACATTGACAAAAGCGCCCATTTTACTTTGATAAAGATTGTCCTTTACTTCATAATAAAGATATTGAGTGTCGCTGTTTTTGATGGTGTATGCGTTAGTATAGCCAGCAACGGTCACAGGCGTAAAGACCCAGTCAGCATCGTTGGTTCCCGTGTCTATGTATCCATTGAGGGTCATATACCCGGCTTTCTCTGCAGAGCCATTGGAAGAGAATGGTCTCGCATAAATGCTATAGCCATTATTATTGGCCGCCAAAGTGATTACACGTCCAGCATGGTCAACAGAGGCGTGTGTGCCATAGTCCATACCGTCGGTCAGAAACATACCCGCACCAATGTTGTACAAGAAGAAATCACTCCCAGCACTCACTGACACGCCATCGGTGTACTGGTAATTGTAGGAAGCCTGTGCCTTTGCTGTGAAAGGATTTAGTAATCCCGCCACAAGCAACGAAGCTGAGAAGACTGTCCTTAGTAGTCTTTCCTTTTTCATCTGTTAAGTTTAGTTATATAAGATATAATGATTTGGTTTTATTCTGGTTAATAACGACAAACACGCTGCAAAAATAGAAAAAATATTATTGCAGCGTGTAAAAGGAGAAAAATATTTTCAAAAAAATCAACGAAAGGCCCTTTCAGAAGCCTTTTCTCTATGCTTGATGCAGAGTCAGTTGGGGGAAGGGGAAGCCTATGCCTGCTTGGTTGAAGGCGTTGTAGATTTTCTCACGCATGGTGAACATTACACCCCAGTAATTTTCATTAATCACCCATGCTCGGACGACAAGGTCCACGGAACTGCTATTCAGCTCTTTCAGCCATACGACGGGGGCGGGGTCCTTCAGCACACGCTCGTCTGTGGCCAATAGCTCCAGCACCACCTTGCGCGCACGGTCTACGTCCTCGCCATATTCTATGCCCACGACCCACTCCGTCATACGGGTAGGCGTATGTGTGTAGTTGGTAATGCTGCCACTGCTCATCTGCCCATTAGGGACATATATCTGCTTCCCGTCTGCCGTAAGTAGGATAGTGTGGAAAATCTGTATGGCCTGAACCGTTCCTCCCGTGCCCTGGGCCTCTATCCAATCACCTACTTTGTAAGGCTTTAAAAACAATATCACAATGCCGCCGGCAAAGTTCTGAAGGTTGCCACTCAATGCCATACCTATTGCCACACCAAACGAAGCCAGCAAGGCCGCAAAACTTGTTGTGTTTATGCCCAAAGCGCCGACAACAGTGACAATCAACAACACTTGCAGTACGATGTCGAGGAAACTCTTGACGAACGTCTGAACGCTGACTTCAATATCACGCCGCTCAAGAAAACGAGCTACAAGATAGTTTAAAAGTTTAATCAAATAATGCCCTACCAGGTAGACTACAGCGGCAATGAGGATATGTTTTCCTGCATCCAAAGCCCATGTGATGAGCTGGCTTAATACCTGCTCCCAACGCATGTTGCCAGAAGCTAAGTTGCCGGTAAAGTCTTCCATTTTCGACACCAGAGCCAGAGAGTCGTTGTCCACTCCAGTGCTTTGCAACAAATTAATAATCATGTTTTTTGATCTGTTAATGTCTGTGCTGCCGCCTCTCCCTGTCGTGCCTGGCAATTCGTTTTAGCCATTTCATATATTCTGGAAGTATCTGTACAGCTATTAATGCGGCTGCAAAGGTACACTTTTTTTCGCAATCTGCCTCCTTGGTGTTGATATTTTTGCGCCCTCCTCCCGCTTCTCCTTCGAC
>OCVV011082870.1_pt1 | contig 12315 bp, 7 predicted proteins | sample 1539721 | NCBI WGS metagenome assembly OCVV01 (sample SAMN02144230, study PRJEB22623) | gut metagenome | biome: sheep rumen | host: Ovis aries | place: New Zealand | reverse complement strand
GCTTCCGTTTTATACTTTTCCGCTTCCGGATAGGGCTCTTCCGGATCTTTTTCGGCAATATCCGTTACCTTGGTGCTTACATTGATACCGCACTCCGAAAAATATCTTCTGATCTCATCATGTTCCTTTTCCGTCCTGTCGGGATCGGCTTTGGAAAGATCGGGTCTGCCGGTCAGATATGCGTTTTGCCTGCTCACCCTCTCCGCATTCTCAAGTATCCTGTCAAGATCCGCCTCATCCCTTGACCTGAAGTCCTCATCGGCCAGACGTCTTGTGCAAACGGACACAAGCCCGATAAGTCCCGCCACTCTCTTTTGATCTTCCGTAACGGCCCTGTCCCGGTCTCTTGTTATCTCTTCGTTATAATGAAGAATATAATGCGGATCCATAAGCAGAAGCTTTTTTGCTCTGTAATAATCGGAGATGGCAAACATCCGGTCAAGACGTCTCTCAACTCTTTCCAGATCGGATAACGCATTTCCCGGCACCCGGTTTAAAAGCTTCTTTTTATAACCGGGATTAGCCTTAAGAAGGGCATCATAGGCGATGGCTTTTTTACTGATCATTTCCAGCATGCCGGCATTTTTGGCAAAGTCCTCATCATTTACAACGTTTATATTGATATCCGTCTCCATGATATCTTCCGTGAGGATATCAAGAGCGTCTTCCCTGGTCTTCTTATCTGCAAACATCGCTACGATAAGGTTTATCTGCTCCTTTTCCCCTTCCAGGAAAGGACTTAAGTATTCCGCATTTTCCTCACCGATAAGTACCCTGTTCTCAAGGGATATCTTTTTCTTTTCGCTTAGGATATCATCCCTTGTAAAGTTGCTCTTATTAAGGATCCTCTCGGAGATCACACGCTTTTCAAAGAGTCTGGATTTTTTGTTAAACAGTTTCTTTTCCCGTTCTGATACGGTAAGATCTCTTTCCTCAAATTCGGTGGCAAACCGGGTCATAAAGTCATATTCGCTCGTAAAGGTAAAGTTGATCTTTTTCTGCCCGATATCCTTAAGCACACTTTCCTTTTTATTTAATATATTGACAATCTCTTCGGCTCTTGATACTCCCAAAAGACCGCGCTTTGCTCTGAAATTATCTTCCATGGTCTTTAAAGGCACGGTAATATCAAATCCTTCCAGTGAAGCTATCATATCCTTTACATCAACCCAGAAGTTTATCGCCTTTAAATCCCTCTTTTCATTTGCTTTTGCCAGCTTATCACTGATCTCATACGGCGTAAGATGAAGTGCCTCGTCAATGCTTAAACCGGATTCGTTGTTTGTACCGGAGCTTAAGATATTTACAAACCTGTCATTAAAGAAACTGTTGGCGCTCCTTAAAAGCTCGCATCTTGCCTTAAACTCATCCACATGAGCTTCCCTTAAGAGGCATCTTACATCTTCATCCATTCTCAGATCCCTGTAGATATCCGCAAAACGGACCGCCTCTGCGGCCAGCCGCTTACGGCGCGGCATTCCTCAAATCTGCCCGGATCTTCCTTTTTTGTTTTAATAATATCCATATATGATGCAAAATTAAACCGGCTGATATCGAAGGACATGATGGTCCTCATTATCTCCTCTATAGCCTCTGCCCTGTTCTGCCTGGAAACAGCATCGTTTTTTTCACTGTCTTTCACAAGAGCCTTATAGAGAAAAGCACTCCTGTTTATTTCAGCCTCCGTAAAACCGTTTTCACCGCGTTTTTCTTTGCCTTCTTTGTTCCTGTTAAGGATAAACATATCGTTAACGAAAGCAAATTTGTCTTTGCTGCCTCTTTTGATGGAATTATCGGTCTTTTTTATTTCCTTGACAGTCTCCGCTAAAAGGGCATCCGCTGTTTTGTTTCTCTGTTCTTCGGATTTTTTGTAAAAATCCGCAAGCTGCTTCTGCTCTTTTTCGGTAACGCTTTTAACTATACCCTGATGCTTTATCTCTTCATAGTAAGCAACGTATAAACTGTTCCTTATACCCTTTTTTGCTCTTTCCGGTTTATATGCGGACAATCCCGAAGCATGCATAAAACCGACTCTGTCACAACATTTCTGTATATAGTCGAATCTGTTTTTATCGATTTCATGGTCCTTCTCACCGACCTTAAAGCTTATGGTCTCTGCCTCATCGTCATCTATCTCTTTTAAAAAATCGGAGGAAAGCTCAGGATTTTTTACTGACCAGTCTTCAAAAAACAGAGCATTCATATCCGTACCGTTGGCAGCCTGGGCATAGGCGGAACCATAGTTATTCGAGCATCCGAAGTTGTAAACTACCGCGCATTTTTTCCGGAATTCCCTGTCTTTTATATATGTATCGAAGTCATTGTTGGATCCCGATAAATTGGCAATAAGCTTATCCCTCCTGATCCTGGCGGCAAAATCCTTAAAAAAGATCCCCCGATCCATGGAATCGGAATTACCTATGTCAAATTGATCAAACACCTCATTTGCTATACTCTTCCAGAGGTTTTCCTTTTCACTTTCGGTCCCTGTCTGCATTATGTTTATCACTTTGATGATCTCTCCGGAAGACTTTCCCGTAAGATAGGGTGTAAGTGTCCTTCCGAATATGATCCGGTTGTTGCCGGTTTTTTTCGACCAGAGTTCATTTATGGCATCCAAAGTGCAGCCATATATATCTTGAATATACACTTCACAGTTTCTGGCATAGTCCGAACAGAAGGCATTTTTCTGGTATTCCGCCATTCTTCCGGCAAGCTCCTCATCGGATATTACCCCGCAGTCATAATTGCCTTCCTCATCCATTGTGACATGGTTTATGCCGTACATCATCTTAATGGAATCCTTACGGTTTTTATGCTCTTTTTTAAATTGCTTTTTTACGTTTTTAAGATACTTTTCAAGATCGCTTCCAATCTCCGGAGGTATGGGTCTTCCTGTTGGTTTGATTTTCTGCTTTATTGAATTAAACACCCTGTTTTCCGCATCTTTGAAGGTATCGTTCTGAATGAATGAGTCAGCTTTACTTATTACCTCGAGTCTTACAGCCGACACCATTCTCTCAATCATGGTAACCGATTCGATCTTAGCCCTTAAATCGATCAGCTCATCATCGCTTACCTTTATTCCCCGCTGAAGGGCAACAAAAAGAAGATGCTCCGCATCATGTACCTGATCAAAAATGAACTGGTTATCATCCATATGATCGGTTATGTCTTTTAGTCCGGAAAAATGTATGCTTTTAATATCAAGCTTCTTAAGATCGTCGATCCTCTTTTTAAAAAGTTCCTCTGTAAATCTCTTGTCATAATCCTTGTCGGTAAAACGTTTATTTCCTTTTATGTTAAGCACGCCTTCGGAAAGCCTGCTGACAATGTCTTTCTTTTGATTTCTGGTAGCAAGTGCCTCCGCCTCGTGCTTTCCCTGCTTTCTTGCATGGTCTTTAAGGGATTTCATGCCCTTACTCCTTACAAAATGCAGTTCCCTTAAGGTCATAACGTCCTTAATGTAGCTTCTGATGGTCTCATTCGCGGTTCCTTTCGATAGTTTTTCCAGATCATCCGCCGTATATGATACATCGGCCTTTGCCATATACTTATAGTATGGATTCTTCATAAGGCTTTTCTGGGTATCGAGATATTTTTTTATCTCACCATACCTTACGATCTTCTCTTCAATAGCCTCAATATCCTCGTCCTGTGGCAAAAATCCGTTATCCGACGCTTCTTCTATCCAGTGTTTCATGATATCTGCGGCTTTACAAAGCTTATAGTTTTCCGCTAAATTAGCCACAAATTTCTCATCCGTGTCCATATCCAGGGGATCAGAAGGAAGCTTTTTGAAAGCTTCTATCTTCTTTTTCAGAGTTTCCCTGTCTATATGGGAATATTCAGGCTCTTCGTCAGCTTGTCCGTTTTCATACTCCTTTATCTTCCCGGCGTTTTTTTCACGCTCAAGAGCTTTTTGAGCACGCTTTTTAATGTCCGACTCCGAAAGATCGCTATATCGCTTTCTGTTGATCACCGCGGAATAATTCCCGGAGAGATTATTTTCCTCGGCCTCAAGCTCTAAGTGAAGCTCTCTTATCCTGTCTTTGGCAATATCCAGCTCACTTTTTACTTTAGGCACTTTAACCGGAAGCTTTTCGGCCTTTTTCTTAACGTCTTTAATACCCGCCTTAGCCTTCCCGGTTTTTTTAACCGTATCGTTCTCACCGGTCTTTACCATATCCTCAAGGTCAAAGGTATTACTTCTTTGGATGTACGCAATATCATCGGCGTTTTCTGTGGTGTCGATCTGCAAAGCGGTCTTTGATCTGAATATTTCATCCTGTACTTTAGACATTATCTTTCTCCTTTTTATGTATTTTACTGCTTAAATACTTATACGGGGAAAATGCTTCCGCCGACAAATTCTCTTACGATCGAATTATACGGGATGTCTTCGGTATTGATCCCGAGGAAGTATTCAAGAAGCTTGAGAAGCCTCTTTGCTTCGTAATACTCGGGCTCATCTTCACCTATCATGTAAAGGAGCGGCTCGGCAAACTGCTTTAATGCGGCAAGTTCAAATATAGATGCGGAATTAAAAAATGCGTCCGCACTTTCCTGAAACGGGAAGATGTTTTCCTCCTCTCCGCGGCGTACCGAATCCCACATCTGTATCGTCCTCTTTGCGCTGGCTCCTCTTGTGCGGGCATCCCGGACAATACGGCGAAGCAGTCTTCCGTCCGTGGTGGGGATACGGTTATGCTCATCGATATTTAACGTAGTAAGTGCGCTTATATAGATCTTATATTTGCTGTTTACAGGAAGCGCATAGCTCATCTTGTCATTAAGTCCGTGGATACCCTCTAAGACAAGGATGTCATCAGGTCCCAATTTCTTTCTGTCTCCGTGATATTCTCTCTTTCCTACCTTGAAATTGAAAGTGGGAAGCTCAACCGTCTCTCCGTTTAAAAGAGCGGTCATATCATTGTTGAAGAGCTCGGTATCTATTGCTTCAAGACATTCGAAATTATAATCCCCGTTCTCATCTTTCGGAGTATCCTCCCTGTTCTTAAAGTAATTGTCAAGTGCTATGGGATGAGGCTTTACTCCGTATGTCATAAGCTGAACGCTTAACCTGTGTGAAAAGCTTGTCTTTCCGCTCGAAGAAGGTCCCGCTATCATAACGAACTTTATTTCTTTCCGGTCGGCTATTTCTTTTGCTATTTCGCCTATTCTTCTTTCCTGCAATGCTTCCTGAACGAGCATAAGATCGGATATGGTGCCCCTGCATATCGCATTGTTAAGATCGCCGACCGTATCAACTCCGAGCATCCTGCTCCATTCATCGGATACCTTTAAGGTCTCGAAAAGCTTGACTCTGGGTTCGAATTTTCTGAGGCTCTCCTCTTCTCCTCTTTCAGGCAGATTTAATATAAATCCTGTCTCATAGGGAAGGACTTCAAATAGGTTAACATAACTTGTAGAGGGGAGCATATAACCGAAGTAGTAATCGGGATATCCGTCGAGTTCGTAGACATTGATGTTCGAGCTCTTTCTGTATCTGAAGAGCTTAACCTTATCCGTCATTCCGTGAAGCGCGAATATTCTTACGGCTTCCGCAGTGGGAAGACTCTTTTTGGTGATGGGGTGATCGGCATCCGAAAGATCCCTCATCCTCTTTTCTATCTTTTTGGCCATTTCCTCATCAATATTTATCTTTCCTTCAACATTGATGTAATATCCGCATCCGATGCAGAATTCAACCTTTAATTTCTTTACTTTTTCCATCGGGAGCACATCTCTTGCAGCCTTCATGAAAAGAAAAGTCGCGGTCCTTACATAGACCTTATGTCCTATGGCGCTGTCCATAAGAACAAATGCGATATCCGCCTCATCTCTTACTTTTCTGAAAAGTTCCCTTATCTTTTTATCTTCGGTGACAAGGGCGATCTGTTTGTCAAATTCAGGCTGGAATTCCTCGGCAACCTGTCTGTAAGTAGTCCCCTCCGGATATTCCTTTTCTATGACCTCTCCGTTTCCGTTTGTGATGTAAAGCTTTGCCATAGCTAACCCTCCCGTATGTCTTCGTGTTTTCGCTTTTCTGTATTTCGTTTTTTATATATTGTTTCTTATATGGTTTTATCTTACGGTGTTTATCTTAAGTTTTGCCTTATTATCTTAAATGATCACAAAAGGCTCCTTCATTTTCATCGTATATACTTTTATTCCTTTGCATTCCCTTTCGATATATTCCTTCATATAGGGAACAAAGATCTTTTCGAGGCCGTAATGGCCGGCATCTATCACATTCATTCCTCTTGCCACCGCATCTATGCCTTCATGATGGTCTATGTCTCCGGTGATATAAACATCCGGCGCGAAATTTAAAGCATCATCTATCATGCTACCACCCGAGCCCGGACATATAGCCGCCGTCATGACATCGGCATCAAGATCTCCGAACACCCTTACTCCCGGGATATGGAAAGTACTCTTTACATATTCGGCGCACTCCCTTAAGGTCATCTGCCTTTTTAACATTCCGAACCTTCCGAAGCCCTCCGATGAGATATCATCTTCATATGTCTTTTTAAGTACGCTGCTCTTTTGGAGTGAAAGCTCATCTGCCACCGCATCCGCCATTCCCATCACATCAAAATTCGTATGCATCGCATAATAAGCGATGTCCGCTTTTATAAGGCTTATCACTCTTTTGCCAATAAAATCATCGCTTCTTACGTTCTTTATTCCTTTGAATATCATGGGATGATGGGTTATGAGCATATCCGCATTCTTTGAGATGGCATCCTCTATGACATCGACTGTCGCATCAAGCGCGATAAAAACGCTCTCTACATCCTTATCGCGGCGACCTACCAGAAGGCCTACATTATCCCAGTCGGATGCATAGGATACCGGAGAAAGTTCTTCGAGTTTTGCTATTACCTGATTCGCTCTCATTTATCCCCCTTAAGAAATCACTTCATCTATGATCCTTATACGTTCTTTAAGCTCCCTTATTTTTCTCTCATCGGTCACTTTCGTAACAAGATCATTTGCTTTTGCTTTTTCATGCATGAGATAAGAAATGAAAACATCGCTTCTTTTCATCAGTAAGACCGGTCCGAACATATCATTTACTTCTTCATCAAATGACTTATCCGACATGTATGCGATATCAGCGCCGCCGTATCTGTCACTTTTTACGGCATGGATCACTGTATAATACTTATTGTCTTCAAATACCATTTCTTCGTCTTCAATGACGAAACCGTTCTTACGTAAAAATACCCTCACGATATCGATATCCCTGTGCGGTAAAAGGATAAGATCATTAAGATGATCCTTCATCCTTTCAAACGCAGTTCTTAAGATATCGCATATAAGAAGTCCGCCCATTCCGGATATGATGAGTGTGTCGACCTCACCATCCCGTATTTCTTTTACCCCGTCGGATAATCGTAGATCGATGACATCCGATAAGCCGGCTTCTTTTATATGTTCCTCCGCTCGTTTCAGAGGACCTTTATTTATATCCGATGCGATAACGCTTTTGCATTTACCTTCTCTTATAAGCGCTATCGCAACATAGCCGTGATCGCAGCCGATGTCCGCAGGAGTAACTCCTGCGGGCACCATATCGACTACGGCTTTAAGACGTTTTGAAAGACTCATTAATCCAGATAATCCTTAAGCTTCCTGCTCCTTGAAGGATGGCGGAGCTTTCTTAAGGCTTTGGCCTCTATCTGACGTATACGCTCACGGGTAACATTGAATTCCTTACCCACTTCCTCAAGCGTCCTTGCTCTTCCGTCATCGAGACCGAAACGAAGTTTAAGTACCTTCTGCTCTCTTTCGGTAAGCGTATCGAGTACTTCGTTAAGCTGTTCCCTAAGAAGCGTAAAGGCAGCCGCATCCGCAGGTACGGGAACATTATCATCCTGGATGAAATCTCCTAAATGAGAATCTTCCTCTTCACCTATGGGCGTCTCTAATGAGACGGGCTCCTGGGATATCTTTGATATCTCCCTTACTCTTTCAACGGGCATTCCGAGCTCTGCGGCGATCTCCTCATGGGTAGGTTCACGTCCGAGTTCCTGTAAGAGCTGACGGCTCACACGAATAAGCTTGTTTATGGTCTCAACCATATGAACGGGGATCCTTATCGTCCTGGCCTGATCGGCTATCGCCCTTGTTATGGCCTGTCTGATCCACCATGTAGCATAGGTCGAGAATTTATAACCCTTTCTGTAATCAAATTTCTCTACTGCTTTTATAAGACCTAAATTACCCTCCTGGATAAGGTCCAAAAAGAGCATTCCCCTTCCGACATATCTCTTTGCGATGGATACGACAAGACGAAGGTTGGCCTCAGCTAAACGCTTCTTGGCATCCTCATCTCCTTCTTCCATTCTCTTTGCAAGCTCTATCTCCTCGTCGGCCGTAAGGAGCGGAACCTTACCTATCTCCTTTAAATACATCCTTACGGGATCATCTACGCCTACACCTTCGGGTGCGGATATGTCAAGATTCTCCACATCCACATCATCGGTGTCGCTCATTATGATATCGTCATCGGGTTCCACATCCTCATCATCGGATATACGAAGTACATCGACACCGTTTGATTCAAGATATTCGGTAACCTTGTCATACTGCTCCTCTTCAAGCCCAAGGTCCGCGAAATGAACAACGATCTCGTTGTAATCGAGGATGTTCTTTCTCTTTTTTGCCATCGACAAAAGCTTTTTTAACTTTTCGTCGTATTTTGCCTGAGTTGCCTCATCCATGTCTGTGTTAACCTCCTAAAATGCAGCCTTCTGTAATTTTTCAAGAAGGTGCTTTTCACCGATCAGTTCGTTCAGGTTTTCCGGATGATCCTTTATCGTAGCGTTCAGGTCTTCGATCCTTAAGGACTTTATCCCAATAAGGAGTTCTTTAAGAATCTTCCCCTTCTCTTTTGGATCTTCCCCGATATCGCCTGATATAATGTCATCCTCACTAAGACCGCCGAATTTATGCAGCTCGTCGGAAGCTCTGGTGGTAAATAAGGTATTTATCTCAGAAGCCTCCTCCTCCGGTATGCTCTCATCCGACAGAAGCACTGATATCATCCTGCCGGGCTCGGGATCCTTTCCTTCATCGATCGCCTCTTTTATCAGAAGCATTGCTTTTTCATAAAGCCCCTGTGGAAAGTCCCCGATACTTAAATATCCCTTCGCCTTTTTGTAGAGTTCCGGATCGTCGCAGATCAAGGTAAAAAATAATTTGTACGGTAAAACCCGTGTGTCTTCCTTTTTTGCGTCCTTTTTCCCGGAATACTCCCTTTCCCTCCTGTAATAAGGAGAACTTAAGACTTTATTGCCGTATGCGGCCACGCTCTTTACGAGCTCATCGGTATCAAATCCGTATTTTGATGCTGCGGTCTCTATGAAAGGACGCACGTCATCAAAATTATCTTTAAGCAGAAACAGCTTCTCTACCAAAGCGCTTCTGAATCTGCTCTTACTTTCGGGACTTTTAAGATCATAGTCCCTCTCCGTCATCCTCATCTCAAAGATGAAGGAATCTTCACAGTTTTCAAGCCTCTCTTCAAAAGCGTCCTTTCCGAATCTTTTTATGAATTCGTCGGGATCCTTTGCCGGCTCTAAATGAAGTATCCTGCCTACCAGTCCGACACTTCTTAATATCCCTATCGCGCGAAGTGCTGCCTTTGTACCCGCTTCGTCGCTGTCGTATGCAAGTATAACGTTTTCGGTATATCTCTTTAAAAGGTTTGCCTGACCGCTCGTAAATGCAGTCCCGAGGCTCGCGACAGCCTCCGTAAACCCGGCCTGATGCATGGATATCACATCCATATATCCCTCGCACAGGATCACGTGCTTTTTCTTAGCACTCCTTGCGTAGTTAAGGCCGTAGAGATTCCTGCTCTTATCAAATATCGGCGTATCCGGGGAGTTAAGATATTTGGGCTCTCCGTCCCCGAGCACCCTTCCTCCGAATCCGATGACTTTATTACTGAGGTCCTGGATCGGGAACATGACCCTGTTCCAGAATTTATCCGACATCCCTCTTTTTTCGGAATTAACGGCAAGCCCTGCTTCGACTATCTCTTCATCGGAATATCCCTTATTCTTAAGATACAGACAAAGATCGTTACTCGTTACATTGGCAAATCCGAGTCCGAATTTCTTCATCGTCTCATCGGATAATTCCCTTTTCTTAAAATATGAAAGGCCAGCTTTTCCGTTTTCTTTTCGAAGCTGATAATAAAAGAAAGTCGCTGCCTCTTTGTTCATCTCAAAGAGTCTTTCTTTTTTCCTGTGCCTTTCGGCAGCCTTTGCCTTATCCTCGCCGCTTGTCTCGGGAAGGTCGATCCCCGCTCTTTCGGCGAGCACCTTTACGGCCTCCGGGAAAGTTAGTCCTTCATATTCCATCATGAAGGAAAAAACATTTCCTCCCTTGTTGCATCCGAAGCATTTATATATCTGCATCGAAGGATTGACCATGAAGGATCCCGTTTTCTCGCTGTGAAACGGACATAGTCCGACATAGTTCGATCCCTTTTTCTTCATCCTTACGTAGGATGATACGACATCGACTATATCGTTTCTCGTTCGTACCTCTTCAACTAATTCGTCGGAATAATACATTCTTTAACCCTGCCAGGATATCGGCATATATAATTCGGTATATTTGCCGATGGCGAAACGGTCCGTCATGGCACCGACATAATCACATACGATCTTTTCTATCGGCTCTCCCTCTTCCTCTAAAGAAAGCATATCCTTAGGGAGCTCATCCTTGCATTTAAGATAATGATCGTAGAGAGCCTCAATAAGGAGCTCGGCCTTTCCTTCTTCGCCCTTTACTATGGGATTCTTATATACCCTTTCAAACATGAACTCGCGCATCTTGATCATGGCATCTCTGACATCGGGGCTCATTACGATGTCATCTTTATCCCTGCTCGCGGTGATTATGTCATGTACGAAATTATCAAGTCTCTTTCTTAAAGTATAACCTATGACGTCCCCTATCTCCTTAGGGACATCGGCATCACTTAAGACTCCCGCTCTAATGGCATCGTCCATATCATGATGTATATATGCGATCTTATCCGAGAGCCTTACTATCTTTCCTTCGAGGGTCTCGGGCATGCTGCTCATCTGATGATTTAAGATCCCGTCCCTTACTTCGTATGTCAGATTAAGTCCTCTTTGATTACCGTGTGTCTCCAGTAAAGAAACCGTCCGTACGCTCTGCTCGTTATGCTTAAAGCCGTAGGGGCATACCTTGTTAAGTACCCTCTCACCGGCATGACCAAAGGGCGTATGCCCCAGGTCGTGACCTAAGGCTATGGCCTCGGCAAGGTCTTCGTTTAATCGCAGTGCTTTTGCTATGGTCCTTGCGATCTGTGAGACTTCGAGCGTATGGGTAAGCCTTGTCCTGTAATGATCTCCGTCGGGCGTAAGGAAGACCTGTGTCTTATCCTTTAGGCGCCTGAAAGCCTTACAGTGGACTATCCTGTCCCTGTCCCTCTGATATACGGTACGTATATCGCACTGTTCCTCCGGCCTTATCCTTCCCTTGCTGTTTTTGGAATGGCTGGCGCAGTCCCTTAAAAATCTTTCTTCCCAGTTTTCTATGTCTTCTCTTATTGTCATTGTGTCAACCTATCCCGCAGACTCCGGGATCTGTACTGAACTTTGCCTTCTTATCGGCATCTTCGATCGACTCGTATCCGTAGAATCTTACTTCGTTCTCAAGTATCTTAAGAAGGAGGTTCTCTCCGTTTTCATAGGCCTTTACGGTCTGATCTTTGATAAGCTTTAACGTCTTTAACGAATATGTCTTATATTCTCCTCTTAAATAGCTCTCCGAGGAAGAGCCTGCGACCATGCTGTCATCGGCAGATGTAAATACGCGGCCGTTACTCCTTAATGCAGGATATAAGTCATTAACCTGCTTATCCCATTTCACATGGATATCGGCCAGCTCATCTATTATGGCATTTGCCTCATCCGTTATGACAGGAAGGGTCGCCTTTACCTTTTCGTATTCATCGGGGAATGTCGTCTCCATCATATGGCCGTACTTTTCATATACGAGATTCCGGCCTTCGTTTGCGGATGTCATAAGGTCGTTTAAATAGCTTTCGAGCGTCTCCTCGGAATAGATCATCCACTGACTCATCCTCATCTTGAAAAATGTATCCGGATCATCCTGACAGGAGGCACGTCCGCCTGTATTTTCAACTAACTGGAACAGGTCCCATTCGGCGCTTACAACGTCGAATACAAGCTGCTCAGCCCTGTTAAGATCACTGCTCATATTTCCTCCGTTTTGGCGCGATTGCGCACAATA
>OCVV011188501.1_pt1 | contig 12316 bp, 4 predicted proteins | sample 1539721 | NCBI WGS metagenome assembly OCVV01 (sample SAMN02144230, study PRJEB22623) | gut metagenome | biome: sheep rumen | host: Ovis aries | place: New Zealand | reverse complement strand
GGCGGGCCCCCCTTTCGGAACCCGCCTTGCGGAACAAGCGCGGGGATTATGCCACAAACCCGGAACGAAATCCAGCGGAAAATCGCGGGAAAACGGGCGATTTTTTGGACTTGACACCCGGCCGGGCCGGTGATAGGATGCCGAGCCGTTTTCCACGCCAGTGTAGCTCAGTTGGTAGAGCAGCGCATTCGTAATGCGCGGGTCGGAGGTTCAAGTCCCCTCGCTGGCTCCATTTCGCGCCCCGTCCCCCGAGGACGGGGCGTTTTTTTTCCCGGCGGCGTCCGCGAATCCCCGCGCGGACGGTTCGTGGTAGACTTCACCCGCCCGAATCCGCAGCACCTCCCGGACCCGTCCATGCCGAAATCCGTTCCGTTCCGCCTCGACCGCGCGGCCGCCGCGAACCTGTCCGACCAGCTCGCGGACGGCCTCCGCGCGGCGATCCTTTCCGGCTACTACCGCAAGGGCGACGTGTTGCCGACGATCGTGGAACTCGCGAAGGCGCTCGGCACGAGCGTCCAGGTGCCCCGCGCGGCGATCGCGGCGCTGGCGGCGGAAAACATGGTGAATCCGCGCCGCGGCGTGGGCTGCGTCGTCGTCGGGCGCAAGCAGCCCGTGTGGAGGGGACGGGTCCTGGGCGTCGTGCCGGCGGAGCGCGAAGGCGCCTACCACACGACGGCGCTGTTCGGCGAGATGCGCCGCACCCTTGCCGCGGCCGGCTACCTTTTCGAGGTCGTGACGCTTGACCACCGCCCCGCCGGCGCCATGGATTGCGGCCCGCTCGACTTGGCGCTCCGGCGCAATCTCGACTTCGCCTTTCCGTTGTTCTGCCCGCCCACGGTGCTGCGCCGCATCGAGCGGGCGTCGGTCCCCTACGCCACCAAGGCGACGGATTCCGGCGAGGAGCTGCCGTCCCCGGCGATCGGCGACATGGCGCCGTTTGTCGCGCAATGCCGCGCAGCCGGCGTGGAGCGGATGCTCGTCGCGGGTTTCGGCGCGCGACGCCCGTTCGACGCCTTCTGCGCGCGGTTTTCCGAGGCGGGGTTCCGTGTGGAACCGCATCTGGTGCGCTGCGGCCACAGCCCCGGCTACCTGGAACGACTCGAACGGCTTGGCATGGAACTTTCGCTCGAACGCTTTTCCAGGCCGCGCGAAACCTGGCCGCAGCTCGTCTTCTGGGCGGACGACTTCCTCGCCATGGGCGGACTTGTCGGACTGCTCCGGCTCGGAATCGCCGCGCCGCGCGACGTCTTCGTCGCCACCATCGCCAACCGGGGGCTCGTCCCCGTGTACCCCGCCGACCTGACCCGCTTCGAGTTCGACCCGGCGGCGACGGGCCGCGCCGCCGCCGCGGAAATCCTCCGGCGCCTCTCCGGCGGGGCGCCCCGCCCCGTCCCGGAGGCCGTCCATTACGTCGCCGGCGAGACCCTTCTTTCTTCGCCGATCCCCCCGCCCTTCTCCGCGCCTGCGGCGCATGGTTGAAAGGTCGCGGCGGAAAGCCGCATCCCCCGGCAAACGCCATGCGCCGCAGATCCCGATTTTCCGCAAGACGCCAATTCGCCGATCAACCCGTCCGACCGCAGAAACCATCGGATTTTCCGCGATTTCCGACTTGATAACATTGTGTATTGACAAACCGCCCGGAATCCGGTATCGTTCGTTTTCGTTGACGGGCGTTGCGCGATGGAGCGCGAACCTGGAAACTCGTTCCGAAACCCAACACGGACCCGACGAAATGAAAACGAAATCGCATGAAAGCTTTTTCGCGACGGCCTGCGCGGCGGTCGCGGCGGCCGCGTTCGCCCTGGTCGCGCCACCGGCGCTCGCGGCCGGCACGGGTTCTTCCGTGACGTGGTCGGCCGGCGGCGGCGCGGCGATCGGCTCCACTTCCTACGTCCTCGTCGCCGACGACATCGGCGGCAGCGCGGAGGGCTGGCGCTGCGTGGCCTTTTCCACCGCCGACGGCGACTACACGGTGACGTCGAACCGCCTCTGGGCGACCGCGTCGGCGGGCAACGCGATCGGCGAACTCCCCGCTGGCAGCTACATCCACCAGATCTCCTCCGGCGCGCAATTCGACGGCACGACGACGAAGTCGATCCGCGTCCAGCTCGCGCAGCCTTCCGGATCCACGGCGCTCTACGCGCGCATCACGGCGGTGACGACCGCGGCGGGCGACTGGTCGACGATCCCCGACCTCCGCTCCTACATGAACGACGCGGGATCCTCGACTGCGGCTGTCGATCTCGCGGCCAACGCCGTCACCTCCCTCACCGTGGCACCCGCGGGCGACGGCACCGATTCCTACACCTACACGGCGTCGGAGCGCCCCAACTCCCTGGGCCACGGCGCGGTGCAGTTCGAATACGACGCCTCCGGCGCGATCACGCGCCTCCTCGTGGCGCCCACGGCCGGGCGCACCGTCGAAGTGAAGGGCGACACGCTCGCGTTCGCCGCCGGCGCCGTCCTCGCGCACGGCGGCCAGGGCGAGGTCGTGATCTCCTCGAAGATGACCGGCGTCGACGGCCTCGTCGTCACCAACGCCTCCGGCGCATCCGCCTTCCTGCTCTACAACGGCGACACGGACGGCGGCTGGATCAACGCGCATTCCTTCTCCACGGTCTATCGCAACACGGACCTCGATGACATCGAGCCCGTGGAGGTGGACAACGCCACGAACAGCGGCAACCGGCCCTGGCTGGGCTCCAACCCGCAGGTGTGCGGCATCTACAACGTCATGCGCGACACGGTGGACGGCGTGAAGCAGCTCACCGCGCAGGTGCAGGTGGCGCAGGGCGGATACGTCAAATACTGCAAACTCCTGATGAAGCAGGACGGCGCGAACGTCGTGGCTCGGAATGTCGAGGCGCTCGCGGTGAAGAACACCGCCCTTCTTGGCGAGGACTTCGACCACCTCGCGAACGTGCACGACGGCAACTGGTCGCTCTACGACAATGTCGAATGGCTCGTGCAGAACCCACTGGGAGAGGACAATTCCGGGGCGCACGACAACCTCACGCATTCGGGCTACGGCGTCCACCGCCTCAAGTCGCGGCGGATTGGCGGTCTTCCGGTGCTCTACGTCAACAGCGCCATCTACGTCAACAGCTCCGGCGCGGGGCTTGGCGGCCCGCTGAAGGTGGCGGAGAACATCGACGTCCGCGGAAAGACCGGCACGTCGTTCAACACGCAGACGATGACGGACGGCCCGGCCTTCGACATCGACGGATCGCTTACGATCCCCAACCGCAACCACAACCTCGGGACGCCCGTTTCGGGAACGAACGGCATCCTCGTCGTTGCCGCGACGCAGCCCGTCTCGTCCGCCCCGACCGCCTCGGTGCTCAAGGGCTTCGCGACGTATGATCTGCAAAATGTCGATGGCTACATTCGTTCGCTCACGGAGCTTGTCGAGGTGGAAGGCATCATGACGGGCAAGTCCATGCCAATCGTGACCAAGAAGTCCGACTACAACCATACGCAGATGCACCATCTCAAGATCGCGACCAATGGTTGGAACGACATCACCGCCACATGCCAGCTGCAGTCGCGCAATTCCGATACTATGATCCGATGCGTCAAGTTGCAACTCAAGCAGGCCGATTTCAAAGTGCAGGTGGCGTTCGTGACGAACTGGTATTCACGCGTTTCCGATGGCGCGACGTTCGGAATGGACTTCGAGAATCCGGGAACCGTTGCGGTCAGCGGATATGGTACGCAATCGCTCACAGCGTCTTCGGCGCCGTCCTTCTCCGTGTCGAACCTCACCTGCCGGTTCCGTCTGCCGGGGCAGTATCTGCTGACGCTCAGCAAGGCGAACACGGTGGAAAACGGGCGTCTTGTCGTGAAGGGGACCTCCGACGGCGGCCGGGTGATGATCAACATGAACAACGTCGGGTGCCTCCCGAAGGACGGCATCGTCGATGTCGAGGAGGGGGGCACGCTCGTCTTCTCCGCCGGCTCCGGGGCGGGAATGAACGAACCCGGCAAGAAGTCGCAGAACAGCTCGGCGAAGATTCGCGTCCATTCGGGCGGCATCCTCCGCAAGTGGGCACATGATTCCGACAACGCCGACAAGGACAAGCGCAACCAGTGGGCGATCTACCGCGCGCAGGACATCTTCCTCGACGGCGGCGTTTTCGAGCCGGCGTTCCTCTGGGATGCAAGCGCCTCCAGCTGCTTCACCTACGCGAACAACGTCACGCTCCGCAACGGCGCGCGGTTCCAGGGCTACGTCCGCATGTGGGCCGGTCAGGGCGGCGCTTCCGACCCGAAGTCGCACTGGTATGTGACGGGGTCGTCGCCGTCGTTCTGCGACATCCCGCTGCGGTTCGTGGGTGGCAAGCAGGACGCCGCCATTCATGAATTCATCCTCGACGTGGAGGACACAACTGCCGACGACACGGCCGATTTCGCGTTCCGGAAACCGGTTGACGTGCTTGCCTCCAACCCGAATTTCGCACTCGGCAAATTCGGCCCCGGCATCGTGGAGGCGCAGACGGCGTTCAGAGTCCCGAACGGCGTGAACCTCTACGGCGGCACCTTCCGCCTCGGCGCGAGCAATGTCGCCAATGCGAACACCCTGAAGTTCTCCTTGGACGGCGGTGCGCTCGCAGCGGCCGCAGGGACGGCCAACGCGCTCGGCCCCCTGACGGTCGGCGCAAAGGGCGGCGGCATCGCGCTCGACGAGGGCGCGACGCTTTCGTTCGCGGATTCAAGCGCCACGGAGTGGACGGCCGGCGAGAACGTCGTGGTCTCCGGCTTCGCCGAAGGCGCGATCCGCTTCGGCACGGCGGAAAGCGGTCTCACGAACGAGCAGCGCAGGCGGTTCGTCACCTCCGGCGGGGAAAAGCTCTTCGTCAACGGCGGAGGCTACTTGACGGCCGCTGCTCCCGCCTTCGTCCTCATGCTGCGATAAACAGGTTGAAAGGTTGAAAGGCGGAACGGCGGACTGGAGTCCGCCTCCCCTCTGTGACTTCGCCGCTGACATTGCCATTTGTGACATTGATGTTCAATGAAGATTTGTGAACAATTGTCATTTGTGAACAATGAGGGTTGAATCGGGCATTCGCAAAAAGGCCGTCGTCGCGGCAATCGCGGCATCGGCGCTCCTCCTCCACGCCGCCTCCGCCCATGAACCGGGCGGGGGCGGTTCGCCGTCGCATCCCGTGTCCGTCCTCTTCCTTGGGGACTCCCTTTCCGACTTCGACCGCGGCTCGAACCACGTGGACCGGCTCCAATCCGCGCTGGACGCCACGTGGCCGGTCAAGGTGGAAATCCACAACTACGCGGTCCGCGGCGACTACATCGACCGCGTCCTCGACCGCCTCGACGGCAAGGAAGGGACCTACGGACCGGATCGATACGACGGCATCTGGGACCGCGCCTACGACTGGGCGTTCGTCTCGCTCGGCCACAACGACACGCGCGCGTGGGACCGCGACGGCTTCGCGACTCCCGAAATCGCGCCGGAACGGACGCGGGCCGGATACCTCGACCTCATCGCGCGGCTGAAGGCGCACGGCGTCTCCCGCATCGTTCTCTACTCCGCGACGAGCACCAACTACGAGCGGACCCGGCCTAAGGCCGAGAAGAAGGTTGCTGCGATCCGCGAGGGGAAGGCCAAGCCGAAGCGCGTGGCGCTCTTTGGGACGCCGGCCTTTCTCGAAGCGCACAACGCCGTGCTGGAGGAACTGGCCGCGACGGTTGACGGCGTCGAACACCTCGACCTCTACACCGCGATGAAGGCGCACCCCCGCAAGGCGTCGATGCTCCGCGCAAGCGACGGCGTCCATCTCACGCAGGATGGCCACGCCTGGATCGCCGCGCGCGAATTCGACTACTTGTCGAAACGTGCGGGCGTCGTCACGCCCGGCTGGGAGAACGTCGATCCGGCGCGCCACGAATTCCCGCTTGCGAAGGTCGTCTGGTCGGCGCCGGCGGACGGGCTGTCGGTCGAACTGCTGGACGGCGCCGAGGGCGACGTCTCGTTCGAGGACGGCCGGATCGCCGTCCGCAAGACGAACGACGCGGGAACGATCCGCATCGCCGCGCCGGTCGCGCGCTTCGACGCCGGCCGCCACGTGCGCTTCTCGGCCGACATCCTCGAATGCCGCGCGCAGAGCGTGGACCGTGCGCTCGGCGGCCTCTCCGTTTCGACGAACGGCACAGCCTTCCCGGAGCGCGATGTGTTCCGCCCGGCGCGGTGGTTCCGCGACGGCGGGACGTACATGCGCCGCATGGTCTGCACGGCGCCCGGCATGCACTACCGGAAATACACGCACGGAGTTTCCGCCGACGGTGCGATGACGCCGGCGATCTACGTGAAGGGCGCGGCGTCGGAAAGCGTCTGGGGAAACTGGCGCGCCGAATACGTCGATGACGCCCAGGCGCTCTGGCGGAAATTCCGCGACGCGCACCGCGTCCCCGACCGCGCCAGCGAAATGGAGGCGGAGGAGACCTTCGACGCGGCGCTCGCCGCCGACATCGACCACACGGCCGAAATCCGCACCGTCTCCGGGCGCAGCGTCTTCGTCGTGGACGGCAGCCCCGTTCCGCCGGTCCTCTACAAGGAAAGCCACATGTTCTTCCCGCCGCCGGACCACCTCAACTACGCGGGACGACGGCTCCACGACGCCGGCGTGAAGGCCGGGGTCATCGAGCTGTGCTTTGCGACGAATCCCGCCAAGACGCTGGGATTCTGGTCAAAAGACGGATTCGACCTCGCCGGCGCGGTCGATCGCGTCCGCCGCACAATGCGCGTCGCCGGGCCGCGGGTCTTCCTGCTCGCGCTCAACCTCAACCCCTATCCGGAGTTCTCCGCGGAGCATCCGGACGAAGTGTGGATCAAGGAGGACGGATCGGTGGCGCGCGGAACCTTCGGGAGCGTGAGCGCAGACTACGATTCGACCGGAAACTACGGCGCGCCGAGGAAGACGTGGCCCTGGGTTTCCTACGCCTCCCCGGCCTACCGCGCGGCCGTGATGGAAAACCTTTCGGCGCTCGTCGGCGAACTGAAGCGCACGGGCCTTGCCAAGCGCATCGTCGGATTCCACCTCAGCGGTTTCCACGACGGGCAGTTCGCCATGCCGTTCCCCGACTTTTCCCCCTGTGTCAAGGCCGAACACGCGGCGAATCTCGCCGGAGACGCGCCGGAGACGGACTTCGAGTATTTCAGCCTCCAGACGGGATTCCGGACGCAGGAAATGTTCGCCCGCCACCTGAAGCGGGAGATCGGAAAGCCGGTGGTGGTCGCGCGGTGGTGCATGACGCCCTTCGGCGGCGGCGCCGGCGCGCACGACATCGCGGCCTTCGCACGTTCCGGCGCGATCGACGTGATCGTCCCGCAGACGGCCTATTCGCAGCGCGCGCCCGCCCTCGCCACCTCCTGCAACCTGCCGTGCGCCACCTTCCACGACCGCGGCAAAATGATGTGGTACGAGTTCGACCACCGCAACTTCGCGGCCTACGACACCTGGGCGAAGAGCGTCATCGCCGCCAAGGGGCTCGGCAACGCCGAGGACCTCGCGCAGTGGGCGACGATCGACCGCAAGCACCACGGCATGACCATCGCTCTCGGCATGGGGAACTGGTATTACGACATGGGGGGCGCATGGATGGAGCCGGAGGGCGTGGTCTCCGAAGTCGCCGACGTCGTCCGATTCCGCGAAGACCTGCTCCGCGAACCTCCCGATCCGTGGCGACCGGATGTCGTATGGGTCATCGACGAGCGCTCCATCTGCCTCTACAACCGCAAGGGGCATCCTGAGGTCAAGGGCGGCGTTTACAAGATGGTCGCCGGCGCGCGCGGTGATCTGGGCGCCTCCGGGGTGCCGTTCGAGGTGCGGCTTGTCGACGATTTTCTCGAAAACCCCGACCTCGCGAAGAACTACAAGGCGGCGCTCCTCGCGGGATTCCTCTTCCCGGACGAATCGCGAAAGGAGCTGATGGCGCGTTTCGCCGAAGCCGACGTGAAGACGCTCGTCGAGCGCGCGGACGGGATCCGGGCGCAGGAGTTCAACGCCTTCGCGCGCGGGGCCGGGGCCTTCGTCGCGGCGGACCCCGGAACGGAGGTGGACATGAACGGCGACTTTCTGTCCCTCCACGCGCTGACGCCCGGCCGCCGCCACATCCGGCTCCCCTTCCCCGCCCGTGTCGTCAACGTCAGGAGCGGACTCGAAGAGCCCGCCGGCCCCGACGGCTTCGACGCCGACATGTCCGCCGGCGAAACCTGCTGGTTCCGCCTGTTCCGCGACGGCCCGGACGGCGACGGAACGTCGCCGTCCCGCGATCGATCATCAACGACAATCCCATGAACGCACAATCCCAAAAATCGGTCCATTCCTCCTTCTCCGAATCCACGGGTGCGGCGACTTTCCCGTCGCCGGAACCAGGGGGGAGGCGATCTCCAGATCGCCGTCTTCTCGAACGCGCCTCCGTCCCGGTCGCCGCGTCTGGCCGACTGTTCTCCCGTGCGCTTCCGTGGGCCTTGTCCGCGATGTCCGCCGTCGCGGCATCCGCCGCAGTCTGGGACCCCGGCGAACCCGTCACAACCTACTGGAGCGGCCCCGGCTGCGCCGGCAAGAACCATCCGCAGCTCACGGAAACATGGCTCGAACGGCTCAGGGAGGGGGGCTTCAACACCGTCTGGGCCACGACTCCGGAGGAACTCGACATTGCCGGCAAATACGGGATGCGCGTCATCTACCCGCTCAAGCCCGACTCCATGCGCCCGAAATTCGACCTCGACGACCCGGAACAGGTCGCCTGGCTCACGGAGCGCGTGAACGCCGTCAAGGACCATCCGGCGCTCTACATCTACCAGCACTACGACGAAGCGCCCGCCACCATGTTCCCCGAACTGGCGCGCGTCAGGGAGTTCGTCGAGACGCTGGACCCAAAGCATCCCTGCTGGCACAACCTGCTTCCCACCTACGCGCCGAACCGGATGCTCGGCACCGAGGGCGAACCGCCTCGCGCGTATTGGGAGCATCTCGTCCGCTTCTGCGACGTCTACCGCCCGAAATTCCTCACCTACGACCACTACCAGTTCTGCGAGTCCGGCGACAAGGGCGACTACCTGTTCAACCTCGGCATGATGCGCCGCATGGCCTCCGCCGAAGGGGTCCCGTTCTGGAACGGGCTGCAAGGATGCCAGTGGGTCGTGAAGGACCGCGCGTCCCCGAGGGCCCCGCGCGTCCCGACGCCGGAGGAAATGCGCTACCTCGTGTATTCCACCGCGGCCTACGGAGCGCAGGGGCTCTACTGGTATGTGTTCTGCCGCGTCAACCACACCGGCGCGATGTGCGAGCCAGACGGCACCGTCAACCCCGATGGCAAGTTCGAGGAAGTCTCTCGCATCAACCGCGCCTTCGTCGCAATCGCCAGGGAGCTTCGCCCGCTGAAGTTCCGCGGGGCCTTCCTCCAGGGGCGCCATGCGTCCGGGACGACGCCGTTCTGCGCCCAGGCGCTCCTGAAGCTTTCGCCCGAGACGCCGTATTCCGAACTGGACGCGGAAAAGATGGACTCGCTCGACGACACCACGCTCGTCTCCCGCTTCGACGACGCGGACGGCACTCCTTCGCATCTGATGGTCGTCAACATGGATTACCGGAAGGACCGGACGCTTCACATCGACGCGCCGGCGCCGCTGGAGCGCTTCGACGACGCGACCGGCGTCTGGTCTCCCGTAGGCGATTCCTTCGACCAGTCGTTCGTCCCCGGCGGCGGCGTTCTGCTACGCTTTGCGGATTGATTCCAATGAACCCAAAATGTTGATGTTTCCCGGAGTTTGCTAGTATATCTGCAAAAACAAGCTAACAGCACGCTCCCATCCTCTCTGCGGCTCTGCGCCTCTGCGTGATTGTTTTAATGGGCTGGCAATGAATGGAAAACATGAAAGACAGCATGACATTTGTAAAACATCATCCGGTTCGCGAATGGTTCGCCAATATGCTTCTGGCTGGTGCCGGCATGGCGTCCGCCGCCGTCGCGGCGGACGCGCCGCGCGTCTGGGACTTCACGGCGGGTCTTCCGTCCGGCGGGCATCTACAGGCCGCGGCTCGGCTCGACGGCGGGCTCGTAGCCGGAACGCCAGGCGACACGTCCGACCGCGGCGGCTTCATCCTCGACGAAGCGTTCACCCCGGCGGGCGCGTTCTCCTTCGAGGCGGAGTTCGTGCCGGACGCGCCCGACACGTCCGAATGGGCGGCGCGCGATGAGGGGATGCTCTGGGACGACATGGGCGTGTTTGTCGGTCCCAAGTCGACGCATCGCGGAATGCAGCTTCAGTTTTATATTTTGCGCGGCGTGTGGAAGCCGATGCTCCATGTGGGCTATGGCGACGCCACCGCGCACGTGGCGGGGCCGGAAGTGGCGCTCGCCGGCGGCGAAACGGCGAAAATATCCTTCCTCTACGGCGCGGACGGCACGGTGCGCTGGAACTTCAACGGCGTCGAAAGGGAGGGCCGGACGGGTCGCGTCGCGAGCATCGCGCCGGCGCCGGAACGGCGTCCCGCGATCGGCAACCGGATCACCTCGCACTACCGCGCGTTTTGCGGGAAGATACTGCGCGTCGCGATCGAGCCGCAGATGCCGCCGGCGCTTGCGGCGAACGTTGCGGGACGCGCCGCCTTCGCGCACGGCGAAGAAGACGCCGCGCTCCAAGTCGAGGCGATGAATCTTGGCGAAGAGACGATTGAAGACTTGGTGGCCGAGGTGGGCCGCGACGACGGGAACGTCGTCGCCACACTTTCTGGGAGCGCGGGCATCTTGCCCGCGGACAGCAGCGCCGGGGGTGTCGCCGCCGCGATTCCACTTGGCGCGCTCCCCGTCGGCGGAACGGTGTGCTTTGCAGTGCCGGTTGAAACAAGGCTCTCGCCTGGCTGGCGCAATTTGCGGATTTCGCTGCGCGGCCGCGCGCCAGACGGCGGCGTAGTCGAATGCAAGCGAACGTTCCGCGTCGGCATCGGTCCGGGGCCGGCGAGCGGCGTCCACGTGCCGGAGCGGCTCCCCGCCCTGATGTGGTTCGCCGACGCCGACCCGAAAACCATCGCGGACTACGGCTTCACGCACCTGCTCAAAAACTTCCGCTTCCACGCCGGGCCCATTCCGGACGTCGAAATTGCCGAAATCCACGGCTTCCTGGACGATGCGCTCGTCGCCGGGATCCGCGTCCTTGCGGCGTTTCCCTTCATGTCGCCGCCGGAGGCGCCCGAGGATGTCTTCCACCGCCATTCGCGCTCGGGCGAGGACCGGAAGCACGGCGCCAAGCAGCGTCCGTGCTACGAGGCGTCGAACCCGGAGGCTCTCCGCTACGGCCGCGAAATGGCCAGCGCCTACGCCGACGCCCTGTCCGGCCATCCGGCCTTTTCCGGCGTCCTTCCATGCTCCGAGCTGCGCGACCAGTCGTATCCGTCGTTCCCGCACGAGGCGGCGCGCTACAAGGCCGAAACCGGGCGCGAAGTCCCCGCCGAAATCGACTGGCGCAACCGCTTCGAAGCCGCGGCCGCAGCCGAGCGCTTCCCCGACGGCATCGTGCCGGAGGACGATCCGGTCCTGTCCTACTACCGCTGGTTCTGGAGCGGCGGCGACGGATGGCCGGGCTACATCGGCGCCGTGGCGGACGAATTCCGCGCGCGGGCGTCGCACGGCGGCGTCTTCTCCTTCTGGGATCCCGCCGCGCGCTGCCCGCCGATCTGGGGGTCCGGCGGCTCCGTTGACATGCTCGACCAGTGGGTTTACGCCAATCCCGAGCCGATGAACGTCGCCGGCCCTGTCGAGGAACTCTTCGCCATGGCCGCCGGACGCCCCGGTCAGAAGGTCGGAATCATGACGCAGCTCATCTGCTACCGCGAGCAGCTTGCGCCCAAGTCTCAAGAACTGGCGAAAACTCCCGCGTGGGCGCTGGGCCGCCCCGACGCCGAATTCCCGACGATTCCGCCGGACAGTCTCCAGGAGGCGACATGGTCGATGATCGCGAAGCCCGTCCGGGCGATCATGTATCACGGCTGGCAGACCGTGCACAACACCGGCACCACGCGCGCCTACGTTTACACGAACCCGCAATCGGAAGCGCGCCTGAAAGACTTGCTGCACGGCGTGGTGGAGCCGCTTGGCGCGATGCTGATGAAACTCGGGCGCGAGCCATCGCGCGTCGCGGTGCTGGAAAGCTTCACCACGGCGGCGCTTGGCGGCCCCGCCTCGTGGGGCTGGAAGGCGCCGGCCATCACCTTCCTCCAGCGCGCCCGTCTCGACCCGCGCGTGGTGTACGAAGAGACGATCCTGCGCGACGGACTGGACGGAGTCCGCGTCCTCTACG
>OCVV011133376.1_pt1 | contig 12318 bp, 14 predicted proteins | sample 1539721 | NCBI WGS metagenome assembly OCVV01 (sample SAMN02144230, study PRJEB22623) | gut metagenome | biome: sheep rumen | host: Ovis aries | place: New Zealand | reverse complement strand
TAAATTAACCATATTAAACATTATTAATTAAAACTAGTTCTATGATTATATGTTTATTAAATGGTTATTCTATGTTTTTAATCATTTGTACTTTTCAAATTATTTTACTTTATCTGGTTAAAGTTGATGATTTCACTTTATTTTAATAAAGTACTTTATCTTGTTAAAGTTTATATTATAACTTTATTTTACTAAAGTACTTTAGATAAGTAAAGTTTAAATTTATAAAAAAATAAATAATATTTTAAGAATAAAATAAGTTAAGTGATTTAAATGTCAGTATTACCATTATTTATACCTAAAGATATTGATAAATACTTTTATAATAGAACAAAAGACTTGAATAAGATAAATTTTTATTTAAGTGGTTTACATGAAGATATATCACAACAATTATTAATCACAGGATATAGAGGTGTTGGAAAAACATTTTTATTACAAAAAATAATTAAAGAAGTTGATTCTGAATTTTTGATAACTTATATAGATATATCTATGATATTTTCTGAAAATGAAGGAAAAATAGATTCTACAACACTTCTAATAGAAATATTAAATAAAATTAATGAAACATTAATAAAAAGGAACGATAATAAATTTAATAAGCTAATATCTTCTGTTAAAAATTTAATCAATAATATAAAACTACAAAAATACGATTTTAATGAAGTAACAACATTATTTAATATTCCTATTGCTCATTATGAAACTGATTATAAGAAATTAAGTAAATTTGTAATGGAATTGCCTCAAAAAATTGTAGAAAATAATGATAATATTGATGGTTTTATAATTATATTTGATGAGATACAAATGTTAAAACAAATGAAAAATTCTGATGCTTTTTTTTGGCTAATTAGAAGTCATAATCAATTTCAATCAAATGTAAGTTATATAATGACAGGTTCAACTTCCAAAACATCTGAAGTAATAGAAATGATAAATGGAGAAACAGGTGCTTTTGGAGGTCGAATGATACAAATAAATATTGATCCGTTCACTAAAGAGGAAACTAGAAAGTATTTTGAAGAAAGATTGTCTGATATAACATTTACTGAAAAAGGGTTTGACAGATTCTATAAATGTACTAGAGGTATACCAGCATATATAAATAGTTTTTACAATGTATTATCATCCAACATTGTATATGATGAAAAGGAAATTATAAATACCTTCTTATCAAGTATGGATCAGATACTTGTCATGTGGATAAAGATATGGGGAACATTAAATAAATATGAAAAGAAACTTATAATAGGAATAATAGAACATGAGAATTCTAAATGGAAAACTTTGGAAGAAAATACAAGTTTTTCAACTGCAACTATAGACAAATATTTGAATATTCTTCAAAATAAGGGTATTGTAAAATATGAAAATGAATGTTATGAATTGGAAGATTTGATGTTGAAAACTTGGTTAGAACATGAAAAACAAACTCGTGGAAGTTATCCTCTTTAAAATAAATTCTTTATTATATTTAACTAATTGTTCTGAATTATAATATTTTAATGGAATATGGGTTTTTAGGAATATGTAATAATATCTCATCTTAAATGTTTATATTTAAAATTAGATACTTAAGTTTAGAAAATAGTGATTAAATATGAAAAGCTGTAGATTAGAAGTACTGGATGAATCATATAAAGAAAAGAATAAGGATAAAAAAGATAAAAACAACTTAAACATGTTAATATCAGTAGTTTTAATAGTTATTTTAATTTCACTGGTTTTAATTAGAACGTTATGAATTAATTAGATGGAAATTATTCCTTCATCTATTAATTCCAATATTTCACTGGTTTTATCAATTACTTTTAATGGATATGGATTTTCATAATCTTCAGAACTACCCTGACCATAAGTTACTAAAATTAAATCTATTCCAGCATTTTTTGCTACTTTAACATCAGCATCCTTATCTCCAAAATAAACTACTTCTTCTGGACAGACATTTTCAGCATTTATGATTTCATATATTCTATGTGGATTCGGTTTGTCAGGTACACCCTGCCTGTATCCTGAAATATACTTAAAGTTTATATTTTCAAAGAATCTTTTGGCTAGTTGTTTTACCATATTTTCTTCACGATTACTGCATATTGCAAGTGTTACTCCCATGTTCTGAAGTTTTTTAAGAACAGGTATTATTCCTTCAAAGGCTTTAGTATTTGGCAAAGAATCTTCTTTAAATAATTCAATATATCTTGGATAAACTGGTGTATCCTTTCCTGCATTATTGTCGTTCAAATATTTTCTGAAAGTAGGATAATGTATTGTTCTAAAGTCTTCCTCATATTGTGGTATATTAAATTCTTCAAGTACACGATTAACGCAATTAAATGAATCTTCAAAAGTGTCAAGAATCATCCCATCTAAATCAAAAATAAATAATTTTTTCATATTATTATATATTGTATTTTAAATGTAATTTAAATTGTTATTTAATCTTATAAATATTTAATATTTGAAAGTTTGAAAAAAAGTAATGTAAAATGATTTTAAACATTTTTAACTGGATGTATCTTTATATATTCTGATGAAGTAGATTATAGGTATAACTGCAATAATTAATGTAGGGTATATTATCATATTTTTCCTCTTGTATTACTTTTTCTATATTTTTACACTAAAAAGTATTACTTTATTGTTATTAGTTAATATTATTATGTTTTTATTATATTTAAAAGATTATATTTTATTATTCATTTGTATTAAATTATTATTAATGTAGTAAAAAAAATTAGAAGGTATGATTATAGTTAATGGCATCTTCTAATATTTTTTCTTCGTAATTAGTTGTATATTCTTCATCAGTAGTATTTGATCTTATACTTTCTATAATTTTAATCATATCTTCTTTATTTTGTGTGATAATAAGTATATATTTTGAACCGTACTGATTAAGGTACGTATATTCATTTAATGATTTTGAATAATTAAAGCTACGTTCATCTTCAATCATTTCTATTGATTCTAACTGATTGGTGTCACGGGCTGTTATGAATTGGAACATTTCTTTAGAATCTGTAAATAATGTTCCTTTTGTATCAAAAACATAAATTTTAATAGCATTTTTAGTATCTTCATATATACTTAAATGTTCTGAATTATTATTTAATATGCTTTCATTGTTATATGGAACCTTTAGCTGAATATTATTAATGTTTATTTCCTGGTATCTATTTTCATTATCAATATAATTGTAACAGCCCATGATGATAATTAAGAATAATACTAATATCATTATAATTTTTTCTTTTTCCATGATATGATATACTAAAACATAGTTAATATAGTTTTATATTGAGACATAAAAGTTTATTTAATCAAAAAGTTTATATTATAGGATTTATAATAGTTTAATATCGAATAGGAGGATAATAACATGATTATTTCTACAACAGAAAATATACCAGGAAAAAATTATGAAATTATAGGACTTGTAAACGGGAATAATATTCAATCAAAAAATATTTTAAGAGACTTTACACAGGGATTAAGGAATATTACTGGTGGAGAATTAAAAGCATATACTGATATGATGATTGAATCCAGAAAAATAGCAACAGAAAGAATGGTTCAGCAAGCTCAGCAATTAGGTGCTGATGCAATAGTAATGACAAGATATAACACCAGTTCAATAGTTGAAAATTCATCTGAAGTACACTGTTATGGAACTGCTGTAAAATTTATATAAATCACAATTAAGATTATTGCTTTTTTAAAATTTAAGATAAATAATACAAGTTAAGTTAAGTAATGGAATTAGAGATAGATTAAATAAAGTAAGGTGAATGTATGGATAAAAAGTACATTACAGTATCAGAAATCAATTCCTACATCAACGGTAAATTAAAAAATGATCCCGCGTTAAAGAATATCTATGTTCAGGGTGAAATTTCCAATTTTAAAACATATCCTAGTGGACACAGCTATTTTACTTTAAAGGATGAAAATTCTCAAATAAGAGCAGTAATGTGGGGTAGTTATAAGTCAAACCTTCGTTTTGAACCAAAAGATGGTATGAAAGTTATCGTCCTAGGAAAAATAGAAATGTATGAAGTATCAGGTAGTGTTCAATTATATGCTTATAATATTATCGAATCTGGAATTGGAGAATTATATGTTGCGTATGAACAATTAAAGAAGAAACTTGATAAAGAGGGATTGTTTGATAAAGCCCATAAAAAGGAAATACCAAAATATCCTGAAAAAATAGGTGTGGTAACTGCCCAGAATGGTGCAGCAGTAAGGGATATTATAACGACTATCAAAAGACGTTATCCTATTTGTGAAATCCTTGTCTTTTCAACATTGGTGCAGGGAGAATTGGCAGCTCCACAGATAGTTAATCAAATAAAACGTTCTCAGGAGTATAATATTGATACTTTAATTGTTGGTCGTGGTGGTGGAAGTCTTGAAGACTTATGGCCGTTTAATGAGGAGATTGTTGCAAGAGAAATATATGACTGTGAAGTTCCAGTAATAAGTGCAGTTGGTCATGAGACTGATACAACAATATCTGATTATGTGGCAGATAAAAGAGCTGCAACACCTACAGCTGCAGCAGAATTGGCTGTTCCACAAAGTAGTGAATTGAAATTTAAACTTGAACAGTATAAAAGCAGAATAACTAATAGTATTGAAGATCAACTGAATCAGAACAGGTACATGTTAGAACAGATTTCCAAAAAACAAGTTCTTAAAAATCCTGAAACAATGTACAATATTAAACGAATGCAATTAGATGGGTTTATTGGACGTTTTGATAAGATATCTGGTCAGATAATGTATGATAATAAAAACAAACTATTTGAATTAGAAAATTCATTGGTATTAAAGAATCCTCATTTGATATTGAAAAATAAGAAAGACGAATTTGTTAGAAATCTAGATAAACTTGATGTGTTAAATCCACTTTTAACACTTAAAAGAGGTTATACTATTGCAAAAGTTAATGATAAAGTAGTTTCATCTGTTAATGATGTAAGTAAGGATGACGAGCTTGAAATAGAATTTGATGATGGATCAATTAAAACAAGGGTGATATAATGGATAATTTAAGTTTTGAAGAAAGTTTAGAAAAATTAGAAGTAATTGTTGAAAAATTAGAAAAAGGTGATGTTCCTTTAGATGATGCTATTGATGAATTCAATTGTGCTATGCAGTTAGTCAAAGTATGTAATGAAAAATTGAATAAAGCTGAAGAATCAATAGCTAAAATTGTTGAAGATAATGGTGATTTAATAGATTTTAATATCAACGAATAAAATCTCTCCTTCTTTTTTACTTTTTTTTAAATATTATTCTTTATTTATAAATTTATTTTTATCAATCTTTTAAATTTATTACTTCTCAAGACCTCGGATTAAGTTTATATGCTTTTTTAATCAAAAGAATAATGTACAAGAAAAAAAATAATTAAATGAATGCATAAGGTGAAACTATGGATATTACGATTAACAATATAAGTGCAGAACAAATAGGATTAAATTTAGAATTTGAAGGCAGAATAGTTAAGGTAAAAGAATGTTCTCCACTAATAATTAATGGTTTATATAAATGCTCCAATTGTATGGCTACATATGAAATAACCAATAATAAATTTGATAATAAAGTAATACCAGACATATGTTCCGATTGTGGCAGTAATAAAATTAAATTCGTACCTAATAAATCAAAATATATTGATTCCCAAGAGATTATTATAGAAGATATGAATAACTTTATAGATAAATATAACAGAAAAAGAACACCTAAACAAATCAAATGTTTAGTTTATGGTAAAGATGTCAATCAGCATATCGAAGATGATATTGTTGATGTAAAAGGATTATTAAGTGTAACTTTAAGTAATGAGATGTTTTTAGAAGTTACAGATATAAATCTTTTAGATAAATAAAATAAAAATAGTAATTAATGATTTTTTGAAATTTTAGAATTGATTTTGTCTATAATTACTTGTGTCCATCTTGATCTTTCAAATATGTTGTATTCATTCATTTTTATCCCTCTTTAGCTTTTTTTGAAAAAATATTAAATTAGATGATTTTCTAATTTAATTGTCTTTTATTTAATATGTGATTTTTTGACTATACTATGTTAATTTAACTTGATTGGAGTAAAATAATTTTTAATTTACCTATACCCCTAAGGGTATATACTATAATATAGTATAATTCATATATAAAGATTAACACTTAAACAATAAAAAATACTTTAAAAACAATAAATAAAAAAAGAAAGAGGAGAATTTAAACTATTGGAATATACATTCAGCGTCAGATAAAGTTAAACCGAAAACCAACTCTTCCTCTTTAATATCTGAGAATTTTCTTGAACCCATACAACCAAGAGTTAAATTGGATTTACCTTCATTATACGGATATGAAACTGCGTCTGCACATAATGATGCAGTTCCATTGAAGTTTGCTTCAAATCTTTTATTCAATTTACTTTTAAATAACTGAGCAATTTTAAATGCCTGAGATGGAATAGCATAAATAATTATGACATCAGGTTTAAATTTAGATTCAGATAATGGAGCATAACCAAGTGCTGCCTTAACAGGAGGTATTTGAGGAAGAACATCAGTAGTTTTTTCTATTAATCCAAGTGTTAACTGACCATTAGGACAATTAATTTCTTCTACAGTAGCATAAAAAGATTCATTATTGTTTGCTGCATCTGTGACTAATTTACAATGTCTTGCCTGACCATCATATTTAGGTAACTCATTTTTAGCATCTTCCACATTATCATATATTTTAATAGCTACAGGTTCTTTATCAAGCTGAATAAAATCATTAATTTTTTCTGATAATTCTTTACAATCCATATTAATTACTCCTTATTTATTATAACTCTAATTATAAGATATTTAATTATCTATTAATAAATATTGGTATTAATATAAAATTATATTTATAAAATAAGTGAATATAATTATTCTATTGATTTAAAAAGTTAGAATATTATATATTTCGAATAAAAATAGTATTTGTTAATTTATTAAAATAAAAAAATTAAAAATAGGTGTAAATTAATATATCGTCATGTTTTCATGAAAAATGAAGCATTTATAAGATTATCTTGGTATATAACTGCACTACCTTCAATATCGTCATTTTCAAAACGATAATCCATACCTAAACCTACACTATCAAATTTTTCACGTTTGGATGTTCTAATTTCATCTACAATATCCTTATTATTCAGTTCTTTCATTGTATATTCATTTTCTTTCTTACTGATTGCATCAATAATATAACTTTCAATTATTTTATTATGATACTCTTTATATCGTGTAGAATTATAAATCAATTCAAAACCTACAAGTTTTCCATTAATATAAACAATCAAACCATTCTGTTTTTCATGTAAATTAAAGGCTTGTCTATAATCATCTATATCAGAACCCTTTTTAGTATATGAATCATATAATGCATTAGTTTCATTATTCAGTTCAAGATCTTCAGCAGTATCTGCAATATTTCTCCATACTTCGCTCTGATTTGATTGGTATGATGAGGTACTTCTAAGGGATCCAGTTACACTTCTTAATTTGTTTTGTCTAACCCTACTTGATGCCATATGTTCTGAATAACGAAATTTTTTAGAAGTATAATTCCATCTGCCGGATTCAGTACAACTGACGGGGATAATTTTTTCACTTTTTCCAGGTATGATAATAGTGGTATTTATAATTCTGTTTTGTTTTGAACCAATTATTTCTTCTCCGTCAAGTAAGAGTAGTGGTGTAACAGCATTGTTTATTACTTTTACTTCATTAATACTACCTGATTTACTGATTTCAGATATTTCAACCAAACCTAAATCCAAACCTGTTTTAAGGGACATTAAATCAATTTTATTATTTTCAGGAATATTTACACCTATAACACTCATATTCTCATAGTTTTCAGCTTCGAAAAACTTTATCTGATTTAAAACATCATCAATTACATCACTCATTATTATCACCTATTATAAGAAATTAATATCACTGTCAGGATTATTTCTTTCTTCATCAAGTTCATCTTTCTTAAGTACCTTTGCTATAATATTATCATCAAATATAAAGCGTACTTTTGCATAATCTTTATCTGTTATTTTATCGTATAAACGTCCACAGCTATATGTACCTTTAATAACAGTTTTTACACTATTGGCAACATAACCAGATGGTCCTGCATATCTTAATTCAACTCTTATAGCTTCTGGATCATAATCATTATCTGGTTCTTTAACTAATTTTATTATTGAGCCAATTTTAAAAGGTTTTATTCCGTGGAACATATTAACGGCATTAACAGTAAAATACAAATCTTTTTCTTTCATTATATTTCACCAAGTAACTTTTTTTATATTTTATTATTAGTGTAAATAATAATTTGGAATAAATAGTATATAAAGTTAATTAATTTTATATTCCAATTTTTATTAAAAATTAACATATCACAGGAAAATTATTAAAAAAAATAATATGAAATTATGTAAAAAGTACTAAAATTAGTGCCATTAATATAAAATGATAAAAAATAAGTATATATTATATTAAATAATTAATAATTAAAATATTCCAAAAAATTAATTAATGGGTGGATGTTAATTTTAAAAACATTTCCATATCTATTATCCACGAATGGGCATTTTCTACAATTATATTATTCTCATCAAATTCTAGGATACAATTACCAACCATTCCCTTAGTTTCCATATAAATATGCTGTTTTTTAGGATCTACATAATAAGTAGGAGCTTCAGAGTCTAAAATGATAGTTTCATTATCAAACATACTTTCAAAAACGTATAATTCTACATCATCAATAACAGTTATATAATAATCTGAAAATAAAACCTTTTTACCACAACAGTATTCACATTCTTCATCTTCTTTAGATATAATAATATGATTTCTAAGTTTATTGGATAATTTAATATCTAAATTAAAGGCATCTATCAGTTCACCGATATTATAACACAGATAATCTCTTTTCAAATAAGGAACAATAGTTTTGATGTTAATGTTATCATTTTCAAATTCATAAGAATTAATAAAATCACCGTCTAATGTATATGTCCTGATAATAATATTCTCTTCAATAATACTGGACGAATATATTAACTGATGTCTAATATCTAATAATACTATTCTGGTATAATTATTATTTAATCCGTAGAAAATATGGATATTATTATAATAGTATTGTAGTATATCATATTTGTAAAAGAATACTTCATCTTCAGATTCACTAACAGGAAATGATTTTTTCTTTTCATTCATAAAATAATTTAATTTAACATTAAAAGAATCCAGTAACTCACCAAGAGTAGTGCATGTGAATTCACAATTATCCTTAATGTTTAGAATGTTTATGCTAGTCATGATATCATTTCCTGATAATATATTTGACAAAGCTTCTAAAAATACATTATATTCAAATTTATATTAATTAAAAATAATAAAAAATAATATAGAATATATTTTCTAATAGGTGTAACTAATGTCAGTTAATAAGATAATAAATGAAGATGAGCAGATACTAATTTTTAAATATAACCAGGCATTAAACAGAGTTATATGTCCAAAATGTAGCAGTGAAATATTATACTTTGATGAATACTGCTATAACTGTGGAAATAAGTTAAGTAAAAGTAAAACACTATATATTCCATCTTTAAATACTGCAAAAAAGAACAAAAACAATCATAAAAAGGAACTCAATTTAAAATATGCAAGTGTAACATTACTAAGACAGATAATGTACAATCCATTATTTGATGATAAAGACAATTATCTTATTAAAACATTTAAAAATATATCTTTTTATGATATTAGAAAAAACCTCATAAATGAAGGATTAATAGAAGTTTTAACTGGCAGGGAAAAAATTAAATCAGGACTGAAATTTGCATCAGAAGAATATCTTGATAAAGTTATATCACAAAAGAATTTACATCAGGGAATATCAAAAGCAGACAAGATAAGTATAATAATCAACAATCTTACAGAAGCTGAATTGGATGCAATGGTAGAAAATTACTATGTAGTTACACCAAAAGGTAAAGAATTTTATGAAAACAATAAGTATTGTCAATTGTACTCATTAGTTTTCTACGATTTTGATATTGAATATTATGAAAATGAATATAATAACTCAAATGACGAATTAAAAGATTTTGGAATTAAACTACTAAATAAATCCGTAGATGAAGTTATTCAAAGTCTTAAATGGCAATCATATTCAGACATACTGTATAAATATGCTAATATCTATGATCTGTTTGATGAATATGACAATACACTCAAATATGTTCTTGGCCATTTTATATGTGAAATAAATCCATTTTCAAATAATAAAATTAAAAACAGTATTGAAATATCATTAAATCTTAGAAATAAAATGATTTACTCCATAAGTAAAGCAGAGATGAATTATGATTCTTTCATGAAATTAGTTGACCAGACTTGTGCAGAAATACGAATTCCTAAAAATTTCATTAAAAATGATGAATTAAAAGTATTGCTCGAAGAATTATTTGATAAAGATACAACATTAAATGATATCAATATCCATTTAAATGAATTAATTCGTATTGATGGTATAAATACTGATAATTTAGTATATAATAATTTTGAAGAACAAGAAAAAGTAATAGAAGAATTAGAAAATAGTATTTCTAATTAAACTCATTTTTTAAAGTTGTAAGGTAGTCGAAATATTCCTTCTTATCAAGACATGCTTTAAATGCAGAACGTAGAAGCAAGCCCATATACTCTGTTTTTGTAGACTCCTCCATTTCAGGGATTTCCTCATATTTTATTTGATCGTAATTTCTTCTGACATTGTCAATAGTGTATTGTTGAATAATTTTTTTTCTAAATTCATCATCTATAAAGTATTCAAGAATGTTTGTTATATCATCTGATAATGAACGACCCAATGCAATTAAATCTCTATGTTCATCAATGTTAATTTTATTTTCTTCCATAATTTGAATAAAGGATCCGTAATTCTGACAGCCGTGTAAAATAAATTGACCTTCAGTAGTATGAGCTACGTATTCGTTTAAGAATTTTCTTTCAGGAAATATGGTTGAAAAAAGAACAAAAGTTTCAATGTAAATATTCTTTTCAACCTTCAATGCATACATCATCCATCTTTCAAATATTTCTGAAAACAAGTGATGAGTAAATTCATGTATAAGTGTGGCTATCTGTTCAGCTTCAGGTAATCTCTCATCAATAAAAATCTTATTGGCAATATAATATCCTAATGCACTGCCCTTATGTTTACTGAATATGTTAACATATTCATCGACAATGTCATAAACATTTTCAACAGTAGATTTGTTTTCATTATAAGTATATTTATCATAACCTACTCTGATTATTTCTTCTAAAATTGCTTTATATGCTTCAGGACTAAAGTATGTGTCACAAAGAAGTTGATAATTTTCTTCGTTTATCAAATCTTCAAAACTGTTTATCTGTTTGCCATACTCTATTTTTTCTGTTTTTAATGTTGCATTACAATATTTACAGTAAATGTTTTCACTCTTGTTTGCTTTTCCACATTCTGAACAATACACTTTCATTGGAATCACTAATTTAATATATTATAATAATAATTAAAAAAGGTATTCTTTAATTAATCTTTAAGATTGTTATTTATGATTTAAAAATAAATATCATTTAATATATAATAAATAATAACCAATATTGAACTGATAAATATGGACGAAGAAGTTTTGAATATTATAAATAATTTAACCACGGGGAAATATGCAGAAGAATATTTTGCTAAATGTAGTTTAAATGCACAGGATGTAGAAAAGATAAAGGAAGTTTTAACAAATAATATCATTAACCTACAAGCAGATTCACAAGTGATAGAACAGCAACTTGAAAAGATCATAAAAGAATATTGTGAAATGAATAACTTATCAGTAAATTTTGAAGACCAAGAAAACAGTTACGATGAAAAATTAATGATTTACAAATTAAACGCTAACAATCATAATATTATCTGTACTAACTGTCAAAAAGAATTAATCAAAGACTTCAAATACTGTCCATACTGTGGTAAAGAAAATATTCAAATAACTCTTAAAATTGTCGTAGACGGAAATATTGATTTAGAAAAAGGATATGTTACACCAGAAGAAGTAAAACATATCCGCTTCTTAACATCTGAAGAAGAAAAAGCGGTTAATGAAGGAAAAGTTAAATTCAATAATGTTGGCGTTGCATTGGATGAAACAAATTCCCCTTATGAAATAAAAAATAAGTTAATATCCAAAAATGAATCT
>OCVV011160144.1_pt1 | contig 12319 bp, 12 predicted proteins | sample 1539721 | NCBI WGS metagenome assembly OCVV01 (sample SAMN02144230, study PRJEB22623) | gut metagenome | biome: sheep rumen | host: Ovis aries | place: New Zealand | reverse complement strand
GGAAGCTGCGCCTGCTGCGGCAGCAGCGCCCGCAGCGGAAGCGAAGGCGGAGAAGCCCGCCGAGGCGAAGGCCGCGGAGGCGGCGCCCGAAGGGCCGCCGCCGGAGTACTCCGAGGCGGAGTACGGCCAGCTTGTGTGCCATCTTGCGGACTGCATCTACTGCGGCATCTGCGCGAAGAACTGTCCGATGGATGCCATCACGGTCGACCGCAAGACGAAGACCTGGAAGGTCGATTACGACAAGTGCGTGATGTGCGCGATCTGCAATGACAAGTGCCCGAAGAAGGCGCTGGACTTTAAAGGATGATTTGCTGACAGCCCTGCGAAAGCAGGGCTGTTTTGTATTCCGGCTGTTGTCGTGCAAAAACAGGAGCCGGAGAAGAAACTGCTGCCCTTGTCGTGCAAAAGCACGGTCTGAAGAAGAAAGTACTGCTCTTACTGTGCAAAAACTTGGGCCAGAAAAGAAATTACTGCCCGTTGCTGTGCAAAAACACGGTCTGAAGAAGAAACTACTGCCCTTGTCGTGCAAAAACACGGTCTGGAGAAGAAACTACTGTCCTTACCGTGCAAAAACACGGTCTGGAGAAGAAACTACTGTCCTTACCGTGCAAAAACACGGTCTGAAGAAGAAACTACTGCCCTTACCGTGCAAAAACAAGAGCAAAAAAAGAGATTACTGCCTGAGCTTGTGCAAATAAAGAGGTTTGAAAAGATTTTACTGCCTCGGATTGTGCAATTTCTTGCTCTAACAAAGAAAATACTGCCCCTGAATCAGAAGAATATGCCAGCCTGCGTCCGAGAAAAGGACAGTAAAAAGAAATTACGCGAGTGGATTTGCACAGAATAGAGGAAATTCGTCGATTTGAAAACAGATTCTGCTCAATTGCAGGCAGTAAAAATCTGAGATACTGGCATAATTGCACATAATTCTCCTTGGCCTTAAAATCGTGATAAAAATTGTCAACGGGTTCGTGCGTGAGTGTTCAGATCTTGTGTCCGCAGACGAGGTAGTGTCCGCAGGCAAAGTCTGCCCCGCAAGAGCCAATTTGCGAATGTGATGCCAACTTACGTCAGACATATGATCTCTATCGGATACGGCAGCGGATAAGTTTCAGAGAAATACATCATGAATCACTTTTTCAACGGTCTGAAGATCCAGCGGTCTGCTGGAAGATTCAAAAGTCATGATCAGATTGTCGCCGGGAATCAGTCCGTTCTCGATATAATACCTGATCTTGCGTGCTGCAGCAGAACGGTATTCCGGATTATCCATCATGCCGAAATGTTCCCAGATGATAATTCTGTACTGCTCCGGATGAAGAATGGTAAAGTCCGGATAGCTGACAGAGGATCCAAGCATCAGTCTGCATTCATAGCGGAATGGAATTCCGTATTTCTTTAACTGGAAAGCGATGAATGCTTCCGATTTTGAACGGACCATGGTGTCGTCTACCGAGGGAACCGTTAATGCATCCGGATAATTCGGATTGCTTTCAAATATCTCGTTCATCCATTGCTGTATCTTTTCATCCTGTTTTACAAGACGGGGATAGATCAGATCATAGATGGGTCTGCATCGGATGAGGCGTTCATATGCTTTGTCCGGTAAATTTCTATGTGCGGTCAGATAGAGATTCAGCGCATGCAGTTCATCCCGGCATTCCTGCCGTTCTCTGCGGAGAAGCGTTTTTTCAGCAAGTGCGTGGATCAGATCGGTGTCCTTGCGCGTCAGATAGAGCAGCGTCTTTCCGGTCTTCTGTGTTTTGTCACTGATCTCCCGGTAGTATTTGTACCGGGAACCGCTTTTACGGCATACCAGGCTGCCGGTTGGAAGAGCTGCAATTCTGTTGTCAAGCTCCAGGATCCGGGATTCAAATGTTTCTTTTTCGTGCAGGATCATTTCATAAAGCGTCATAGAATTCCTCCTGAAAAGTGATCAAAATAATGATAGAAAGTCTAGAATGAAATAACAATAAGTATTATAAACAGATAAAATAAACAAATAGCAAAAAATATCAGAATACAATAATGATAATAGACACATACAGGGTTGTCAAGAGAGGGGATTCTGCCACAGAAACCAGACGACGGACACGGTTTCCCTTACGCAGGAGAATATTGTAACAATTTTGATTTGTGATAAGATTAATCTGCAGGCGCGCATCCGACAGAGGACAAAACGGTTCTTTTCTGCCGAAGGAAAAGCGGATTGCATTCTCCCCGGTGAAAGACCAAAAGAAGAAAGCCGGGACGCGGAATGCGAATTTCCGCTGTTTTATACAGGAGTGAAAATGATTTTTTTATGCGGCGCATTCTATGCGGTATTATGTGTCTTCAGTATTGTCACCGGACTGATCTACATGAGCGGGCGAAGAGAACTGAATCCGCTGGAACTGTCGGACCATTTTATGGAAAAACTGCAGGATCCGGAACGAAAAGCGGCCTTTGCAAAAAAGATGGGCGGCGTCACTTTTGTTGTGGGAATCGTGCAGGGAATCACGGCCTATGCAATGTTTAAGGCCGGCAGTCCGGTGCTGTACGGGATCGCCATGGGGTTTACGCTCTTCTCCATCGGTTCGGTTCTTGTGAAGCTCACGGGAAAGATCAATCTGTTCCCGCTGCTGAAGCTGACAGCCTATGTAATCATTCTGATCGTACTGCTGCTCGGAAGTACGCGGGCAATGTTCTTCGGATAACAGAATAACAGCCTATGCGATCATTCTGATCGTATTGCTGCTCAGAAGTACGCGGGTAATGTTCTTCGGATAACAAAATAACAGCCTATGCGATCATTCTGATCATATTGCTGCTCGGAAGTACGCATGCCATGTTTTTCGGATGACAAAAAACGGGAAGAACACTGTTCCAAAAGGAGACAAGGGTTTCCCGGTGCTTCGCAGAATATTTCAGGCAAGTCCTGAATAACAGCTAGAAAAGAACGTGGTTCTTTAAACGGTGTGTTTGAAAATGTCCAGACAGGAATTTTGATGGCACAGAATACTAAAAATATGGAAACGAAACAGGAAGGAGACTGATCATGCAGGTTTTTGAACATCCCGGAAAGGAAAATGCAGGCAAGGCCCTGGAGCTGGCGCTCCGGAAGGCCATCGAAATCGACACTCCGGCTGTGGTCCTGCCTTCCGGTACCGGCGAGACCGGCGTGCTGGCAGCAGAGCTGGCCCAGGAACTGGGCTATAAAGGACAGCTGGTCGTCGTGCGGACGGTATCCAAGGCAGCGCTTTCCGGCGGCAACAAGATGCCGGCGGCAATGAAAGAAATGCTGGAATCCAACGGGGTGAAGGTCGTGTCCTGCGCGCACGCGCTTAGTGCCGGCGAACGGGGGATCAGCGGAAAATTCCACGGCGTCTATCCGCTGGAACTGATGGCCGCCACGCTCCGGACCTTCGGACAGGGAATGAAAGTCGCCTTCGAATGTGCGGTCATGGCGCTCGATACGGACGCGATCCCGTACGGTGTGCCGGTCGTGTCGCTCGGCGGAAGCTCCTATGGTGTGGATACGGCTGTAATCATGACCCCCGCGTATTCGGCGGATATTCTGGAGACGAAGATCCACGAAGTGCTCTGCAAGCCGGGTCTGTATCATGACTGATCAGACTGCGCTTTTTACCGGCAGGGCATCGGCCTACGCCAAGGGCAGGCCTTCCTATCCGGACATGCTCATCGATCATCTGTATCAGAGGGAAGGCTTCTCCGAAGAATCGGTCATCGCCGATATCGGTTCCGGGACGGGGATATTCTCGAAACTTCTGCTGGAACGGGGAAGTACGGTCTTTGCCGTCGAGCCGAATGCGGATATGAGAACTGCGGCAGAACAGCGGTTCGCGGACTGCAGCCGGTTCGTGCAGTATGACGGCACGGCGTCCCATACCGGTCTGTCGGCGCAGTCGGCGGATTTCGTGACCGCCGCGCAGGCATTTCACTGGTTCGACACCCTGGAATTTAAGGCGGAGTGCCGGCGAATCCTGAAACCGGGCGGAAAGGTATTCCTGCTCTGGAATATCCGCGATGAAGAGGATCCGGTCAACCGGAAATGTTTCGGTCTGTTCCGGGAATTCTGTCCGGCTTATAAAGGTTCCAATAACGGATTCCGGGAGGATGACGGGAGGTTGGATACGTTCTTCGATGGCGGATACGAAAAGCTGCGGTTCGACAACCCGCTCACCTACGGATCGGCGGAAATCTTCCTGAACCGCTGCCTGTCGAGCTCGTATGCACTCAGAAACACAGAGGAAGGGTATGCGGAATATCTGCATGCGCTTTCGGATCTGTACGCGGAATGCGCCGAAAACGGGATCCTGAAGGCGGCAAATTATACGGTTGTGTATAAGGGGTCTGTGTAAATGGAACATGAGAAATATATTGCCCTGCTGACCGTCCTGGACTGCAGTTCCATTTCCGGTGCGGCGAAAAAACTCGGCTATACCACTTCGGGCATCAGCCGGATGATCCAGTCGCTGGAAGACGAGAACGGATTTCACCTGGTGAACCGCGGAAGAGACGGAATTACAGTAACAAGGGAATGTGAAGAGATGCTGCCGGAGATCCGCGGCTTCGTAAAGAGCGGAGAAGTTCTGCGGCAGAGAGCGTCGGCAATCGCCGGCACGGAGACGGGAACCGTTCGGATCGGAACCGCCTACAGCGTATTTTATGAAGTGCTGTCATCGCTCACGAAAGAATTTTCAAGGGGAGCATCCGGGAATCCAGGTGGAATTTCTGACAGGCTTCTCCTCGGATCTAGCGGAACGGATCCGCAGCAGCGAGATCGACATGGCGCTCATCAGCCGGCGGGGCGATCTTCCCTGGATGCATCTGCTTCATGATCCGATGGTCGCTGCGGTGCCGGCGGATTTCCCGGCAGCAGACGGAGATACCGTTTCGCACCGGATTTTTGCGGAAGAACCGTATATCGAGATCTATCCCGGCGAGGACAGTGACAACCGGAGATTTCTGAAGAAATACGGGATCACGCCCGATGTACGATTTACTACGACAGACAGCTTTGCCGGCTGCGCCATGGTCAATGCAGGTCTCGGCACGGCCCTGAACAACCGGCTGAACGTGCTGACCTGGACAGGAAGCAGCCGGATCCTGATGCTGGATCCGCCGGAATATGTGGATATAGGGATCGCGTCTTCCGGCGCGCTATCGCCGGCCGCAAAGATCTATCTGGAATATCTGAAAGCGAACAGGGAACGCCTGCGCGATGCCGTCTGACCGGCAGCCGGTCCGTTGTCTGTCAGAGGCACTGCACTGCTGCCGCAGGAAGTGTTTTTCCCGCTGTCATGACTGTGCAGGAAGAGGCCGGAAAGAATCGCCGCAGCACCGATCCATCCGCTGATCCCAAGCTGTTCGCCCAGGAACACCGAACTTGCGAGCGAAGTCGACAGCGGATTCAGCGCGCAGAATTCAGCGGCCCGGGAAGCGGACAGATACCGCTGGGCGAGCGGCTGGAAGGTAAAGCCGTAAACGGAGCAGAGGAGCGCCAGGCAGAGGATCATGGTCCATTCTGTCCGGCCGGCCGGGATCCGGAAGCTGGCAGTGCAGAGGGATACCAGCAGGAAGAAAGCGCCCATCGTTCCGTTCTGTACGATCCCGATCCGGACCGGATCGCCCAGATGCGAACATTTTTCCGTGACAATGATGGCGGTGGCGTAGCCGAAAGCGGCGAGCAGGCAGAAAAAGATGCCGGGACCGGCGTGGAGTCCCCCTTTTACGGATAACAGAACAACCCCGGCAAAGGTAAGCAGGATGCAGAGGAGCAGACGGAGGTCTGCTTTTTTCTTATACAGAAGGATCTCCAGAACGGGGACGATGATGATCGCGGTATTTTCAATGAGTGAAGTGGTCGATGCATTCGTGAGCCGGAGGCCCAGCATCTCAAAGAACATCACAAAGCAGTAGCAGGCCCCGATCAGAAATCCGCCGCGCAATTCGGGGAGCGTGAGCTGCCGCATTTTCCGTGCAAACAGCACGAGCAGGATCAGAAAGGCCAGACTGAACCGGACGCCCAGAAGATTTTCCGGCGTCATGCCCGTCAGTGCGACTTTCGAAAAAAGGAAGGAAACACTGCGTGCAATGATCACGCTGATGAGAAGAAGTTCTGCCTGTCTGGTCTTCATGATGTCTCCCCGCTGCTGTGCAGTCCGGTCTGTCAGCGATTACAGGAACATTATACAGCAGTACTTCCGTTGCGTATATTGCAAATGCGTACACATAGAGTTGACATATTGTCAATTGATCGCCGCCGGTGCTGCGGGATGTCGGATCACCGAAAGCGGTCCCGCCATGGTTGTCAAAAGTCTTTTTTATGATAAGATGAAACAGGTGGGGGAAGATCGTTCGCTAGGGAAAGGCGGTGTGTTATGAGCAGGATCCTGGTCGTGGATGATGAGGAGAAGATCCGCGCCGTAATCAGAGAGTACTGTGAATTCAACAAATATGAAGTGATGGAGGCAGCGGACGGTATGGAAGCCGTGGCGCTCTGCCGGCAGCATGACTTCGATGCGATCATTCTGGATGTCATGCTTCCGAAGCTGGACGGATTTTCCGCCTGCCGACAGATCCGGGAGGAAAAGGATATTCCCGTGATCATGCTGTCCGCCAGAGGCGAGGAATATGACAAGCTGTTCGGCTTCGAACTCGGGATCGACGACTATATCGTCAAGCCGTTTTCGCCCGTGGAATTGATGGCCCGTCTGAAGGTCGTCCTGCGGCGTCATGAAACGCACGAGCGTTCCGACAATCCGCAGAGTGACCGGTATGAATTTGACGGGCTGGTCATCGACATGGCGAGGCGCAGCGTGACGGTCGACGGACATGCGGTGACGCTGGCCCCGAAGGATATGGAGCTGCTGTTTTATCTTGTCAGGAACCGCAGACAGCTTCTGTCCCGGGAGAAGATCCTGAAGGATGTCTGGGGCTATGAGTTCTTCGGCAATGACAGAGTCGTGGATACCCATATCCGCACCATCCGCAGCTGCCTGGGAAAATACCGGGATTTCCTGACGACGCACAGGAACAGAGGCTACCGGTTCGAAGCGCCGGAAGAGGAGTGACATGAAGAAACTGCGAAACAGGATCTGGCTGGTCTTCGCCGTGTTCTCGGTCACGATCCTGGGGATCACCTGGGGCTTTCAGACACTGGCTTTCAACAGGCTCTACTACCGGCAGGAGCTTGCGAGGATCGAGACGCTGGGCAACGAGATCACGGAGGAATGGAAGAATGTACGTTTCTCCCAGCCGGCCTCGATCCGGTTCTACAGGGACGAGCTGCCGGTCCGGATCTTTAACCAGGCCGGCGCGGAAACGCCGGAGCCGGCCGGCATTTCTTCCGATCCGGATCCGCTCGGCGCGGCCCAGTTCATCAGCAAGTACGAAGCCTCCGGCAATGCGGTCTATATCAATACCGTCGGGACGGAAGGGCCGGATACCGGCTTCATTATTTTCGGAAGAAAGATCCCGAATCTCAAGGCGCCGGACAACAGCCTGTATGTTTATATCGTCGATCCGCTCGGTCCGCTCAATTCCGTGCGGACGATCATGACGCAGCAGCTCGTGCTGCTTGGCTGCGTGACCGTGATCCTGGCGATCATCATCGCCTATTTCATGGCCTCCACGATCGCGAAGCCCATCGTTGATCTGACCGAGCAGGCGGCGCTTCTCGCGCAGGGGGACTACTCCGTAAAGTTCGGCAGCAATGATGTCACGGAGATCCGGCAGCTGTCGGATACGTTAAATGATGCGACGCAGAAGCTCGCGCAGATCGACGAGACGAAGAATACGCTGCTCGCGAGCGTTTCCCATGACCTGCGCACGCCGCTGACCATGATCAAGGCGTATGCGGAAATGATCCGGGATCTGTCCGGGAACAATGAGGAAAGGCGCCGCGAACACATCGGGATCATCCTGCAGGAAGCCGACTGGATGTCGGATCTGATCACGGATATTCTGGAGTATTCACGGATCCGGTCCGGTACGATGAACTACGAAATGCGCGTACTGGATCTGGCGAGCCTGACGGATGTGTGTACGGAAAGGTTCTCCGAATCCATGGTGCAGCACGATAAGGGCGTGACCATTGACTGGGATAATACCGGCTATTATCCCGTATGGGGCGATCTTGTCCGCATTCAGCGTGTCATCAATAATCTGCTGGACAACGCGATCAAGTTCTCGGATCCCGGCGGGATGGTCCATATCCGGATCCGGAACGATGCGGCGCTGGGAACCGTGTGGGAGATCACGGATCACGGTCCCGGGATCGCACCGGAAAATATGGATGCCATCTGGGACCGGTATTTCACCAGGGATATCGGTGCTCCGAGGAAATCCGGAAGCACCGGCCTGGGGCTTCCGATCGTCCGCGGGATCCTGGAAGCGCACGGCGCGAAGTACGGCGTTTTCAGCACGCCGGGAGAGGGCGCGCGGTTCTGGTTCTCCATGAAGGCGGTGCAGGAGGATGGCGAACAGATATAAGTCTGCGGAACAGCTACACAGACCAGACAAAAAACATTGGACGGTGTTCATGATCATGAATGGACGCCGTCTTTTTTATTTACCGGTTAACGGAAGTTCATTTCTGCAATCATACCGAAGAAATATAATGAAATATGTAAAAATAAGAACATATGAGATATTTTGCACAAATATATGAAATCTGTTCTGATCATATTGAAAGAGCCGGCGGTTTTTGTTACGGTCATACCATGAAAGGCTGTCCGGACCTGTTTCCGGCACAATATGAAAGGAGGGTTTTCCCATGAAGAAAACCAGAAGGCTTTTGGCACTTGTCCTTGCACTTGCAATGACAGCGATGATGACCGCCTGCGGCGGCAGTTCGGCACCTGCAGAGACCGAAGCACCCGCAGAGACAGAAGCGGCTGCGCCTGAGACCGAAGCGCCTGCGGAAGAAGCGGAAGCGCCCGCGGAGACAGAAGCACCTGCTGAAGAGGCTGAGGCAGCGGAAGAAGTATCCGGCGACGCGATCCCGATCGGCGCTGTTCTCCCTCTGACCGGTTCGTCGACCGGTGAATTCTTAAAGGCAGCCATGGAAGTGGCGGAAGACATCGTCAACAATTCGCATGATCTTGACTGGGATCTCGCAAAGAACGAGGGTATCCTGGGCGGACAGAAGATTAAGGTCACCTTCGCCGATCATCAGGCCAGTGCCGATATCGCAACGACCGAAGCCGCGAACCTGCTGGACCAGGGCGTTGTCGCCATCACCGGCGCTTACAACTCCGGCTGCTCGGCATCCGTCGCAACACAGGCGCTTGAGTATGGCGTTCCCATGGTCTGCGGTTCTTCCTCGTCCGCGTCCCTGACCGACGGCACCACCTACACATTCGGCCCCATCTTCAACCGAGTTGCCGCCAATGATGAGCAGGAATCCATCGAGTTCTTCGAATACCTGAAGCTCCTGAACGAGAAATATGATGCGGGCATCAAGAAAGTCTCAATCGCCTGGATCAACAACAGCTATGGTATCCATGCCGATGAAATGTTCCGGAAATATGCCGAGGAGAACGGCTTCGAAGTAGCAGCCAGCGTTTCCTATGAAGCAACGGCGACCTCCTTCGATACCGAAGCTGCGCAGATCAAGGATTCCGGCGCGGACGCCGTATTCCAGGCTTCCTATATCGGCGATCTGACCCTGTTCGCACAGGCCTACAGCTCCCTGGAGTTCCATCCCAAGGCGATCGTCTGCTACTGCGGCGGCTTCCAGGATGCTTCCTTCGCGCAGGTCGCAATGGATCTCGGCGTGAACGCTTATGCCGGCGGCCAGGCCTGCACGGCACAGCTTTCGGACAAGCTCCCTGTATTCGCCTATGTCAATGAACTGTACAAGGCAAAGACCGGTCAGGATATCGACGGCCCCGCACTGGAGGAGTTCGCATCCGTCATCATCGCCGCGCAGGCGATCGACGCTGCCGGATCCACTGATCCCGAAGCCATCAATGCCGCGCTGAAGGCCGGTGAATTTGAAGCGCCTTACCTGATCACCCAGAAGGTGCATTTCGATGAGAACGGCCAGAACGATATCATGCCCGCTGTTGTAACCCAGCTGATCGACGGAAAATACGAAGTCGTATATCCGGTTGACGAATATACAACATCCGAGCCCGTTGTGGAGTGATTCCCGCGAGGCGCATGACAGCCAGTATCCGATACAGCAGGCTCTCTGCCTGCAGAAATGATATCGGCCGTATCATCTGAACTGAAAACCAACAGGAATGCGGGCCGACAGATCTTCCTGCCGGCCCGTCTTTTATCAACAGTGATTTGAAGGCGGAGAAAATATGATTGGACAGATTATCATTAACGGTTTGCTGAACGGCTTTGTGTACGCTCTCGTAGCCGTTGGTCTCAGCCTGACCTGGGGCGTGATGGACATCGTGAACTTTGCCCATGGCGAATTTCTGCTCTGGGGCATGTACGGCGCGTTCTGGATCTGGGCGCTGATCGGGCTCGATCCGCTGCTTTCGCTCCCCATCATGGTCGTGCTCATCTTCATCCTCGGCGTGCTTGTCTATCTGATCGTGATCCGGAGAGTGCTGAACGCGCCCGGCCTGACGGCACTGCTGGCGACGTTCGGACTGAGCATGGTCCTCAAGAACCTGACGCAGTTCTTCTGGACCGCGAACTACAGGAACGTGACCAATCCCCTGGTCAGCAACAAGAGCCTCAAGCTGCTCGGAATGTATATCCGGCAGGATTATCTGGTGGCCGCCGCCGGCGCGCTGCTTCTGACGATCCTCGTGATGACATTCATGGATAAGACAAAGACCGGTGTCGCCATCAAGGCTACCTCCATGAACAAGCAGGCAGCACAGCTGATGGGCATCGATACAAATAAGATTTACGCGATCACCTTCGGACTTTCCGGCGCATGTGTCGGCGCGGCTGCCGCGCTGATGGCGAGCTTCACGCCGATCTACCCCGAGGCATGTGCACTGTACAGTACGCTTGCGTTCGTGATCGTCGCCCTCGGCGGATTCGGAAACATCAAGGGCGCGCTCTTCGCAGGACTCATCATCGGTGTGGCCGAAGCGCTCGGCGGGTATCTTGTCGGAACATCCTATAAGTACATGATCGTCTTTATTATCTATCTGGTGGTCATCCAGATCAGGCCGAGGGGGTTGTTCGGATGGTAAATATCATGAAAAAATACAGCCTGGCATTCGTGATGCTGGCGGCGTTCATCATCATCCCTCTTGCTGTGCGGACGACCGACGTCCATAACGTGATCATCTATATCCTGATCTACGCGATGGTCGGAGAAGCATGGAACCTGATCACGGGCTTCACGGGACAGACGTCCTTCGGCCACGCTGCCTATTTCGGCATCGGCGCCTATACTTCGACAGTCATGCTGGAGTATTTCCATATCACGCCCTGGATCGGCATGCTGGCCGGCGGTCTGATCAGTGCAGCGCTGGCATTCATTATCAACTTCAAGATGTTCAAGCTGAAGGGACACTATTTCGCGATTGCGACGCTCTGCGTGGCGGAGATCCTGAAAACGATCTTCAGCAAATGGACGTGGGTCGGCGCCGGCGACGGCATCGCGCTGACACCTATCACCGCCCTGATCCCGGATGTCGGCAAAAGCGCTGTTGCAAAGCTGGCCTGGCTGAGCCTGGACGTCAGGAACCGTCTGCCGTTCTTGTATACAACGCTGGCCGTTTTCTGCGTGATCTTCATCATCTGTGCGGCGCTGGAGAATTCCAGAATCGGCTTTTACTGGAAGGCGATCCGGGAAAGCCATGAAGTCGCGGAGTCGATCGGCATCAATCCCAGAAACTATAAGCTTCTGGCCATGTGTCTGAGTGCGTTCTTTGCATCCGTCGGCGGCACGTTCTTTGCCCAGTTCTTCAAGTACATCGATGCAATCACCGTATTTCCGTTAAGCGTCTCCATGATCTTTGTTCTGGTCACGGTGCTCGGCGGCCTCGGAAATGTATACGGGCCGATCATCGGATCCGTGATCTACTATTCGCTGGATCTTCTGATGCGGAGACTGACCGGAAGCTCCGGTACGGGACTGGATCAGATCGTTTTCGGCGCGCTGATCGTCCTTGTTACATGCACTGAGCCCAGAGGCATCATGGGAATCGTGGACCGCATCCGTCTGAAGCTGGCGGCAGGAAAACGTGGAGGTGAGAGTCATGAGTGAGCTTCTGCGGATCGAAAATATCACAAAGAAATTCGGAAGCCTGGTGGCGAACGAAGATGTCAGCTTTACGATCGATGAGCACGAGATCGTCAGCCTGATCGGACCGAACGGTGCGGGCAAGAC
>OCVV011300508.1_pt1 | contig 12320 bp, 12 predicted proteins | sample 1539721 | NCBI WGS metagenome assembly OCVV01 (sample SAMN02144230, study PRJEB22623) | gut metagenome | biome: sheep rumen | host: Ovis aries | place: New Zealand | reverse complement strand
CTTTAATTCCATCGTGGAGACCGCTACCCGCCGTCCCTACGAACAGTACGGCGTGCTGTACCCTCCCCTTGCGAATCTGTTCTTTTATATCCTGACTCTTTTTATTCCAAACGATATCAAGGCCAGTTGGCCCGACAGCCATGACGGCGTAAAATTCATGGTCGGCAATCGGGAGGATCTTCGTCTCATGCAGTCTTCCATGATGCTGTTCCTGATCTTCCTGCTCATCACACTTTTTATCATGGCGAAAATGATCCACGCACGTACCGGCTCGTATCTTCTTACATTCTGCCTTGTCTTTTCTGCCGGAACCCTCGCTGCCATCGAACGAGGGAATGTGATCCTTCTGGCATTTATTCTGACTTTTTATTTCGTTGAACATTACAAGGATGAAAACCGGCTCACCTCCGAGCTGGCACTCCTTGCCCTGGCCGCTGCCTTCGGTTTCAAGCTCTATCCCTGTATCTTCGGACTGCTTCTCATTAAGGATCGAAAATGGGCCGCCGCCGGAAGGTGCATTCTGTATGCGGTACTTCTCACCGTTCTTCCTACCCTTGTTTTTGAAGGTCCAAAAGCGATCTCTCTTTGGCTGGAGACAGTCTTCGGCTTCGGTGGTTTTTCAGCCGATACAGCCTCCACTTCCGGTCTGACCACAGCATCAGAAGGGACTAAGCTCTCTTCCGTTCCCTTCAGCTGGATCCTGGCGGCTGTACTCGGAGTACTTCTGCTCATCATCTTCCTTGTACGTAAAAACGGAAAGCCTTTACTTCAACTGCATAATTCACAGATACTCTTCCTGATCGCCTACCTCTCGCTTCTGATAGGCGGTGGTGCCGGAGGATATAATCTCCTGTTTTTTATCATTCCGTTTCTTTCATTTTTAAGCGAAACCGATGAGCTTAACTATCGTAATTGTATCGAATTCTTACTGTATTTGGTATGTCTTCTGCCTGTCGGAATCAATGAGTTCAATGTCTGTTTCTTTATGGTTTATATCATTGGAATCCTGATCCGGAATATTAAAAGATTCCAAATCATACATAAATCCCATCCATAAACAATTTATATATTTCGGAAACACCAAAACAACATTATTATCGTTTATAATACATTTAGTCTTTAAATAGTCAAGGTTATTTCTTTTTCAGTCTATTTTGCTCCTTGATCCATTCGTCCACGCGCCCTTTTATTTGAACTGAATAATCAGCCTTTTCATCACTATCTTTTTTCTTCTCCATATTTTTGTCTCTTCTTAATTTTACAGAAAACATTTTTGCCTTCTCACATTTTTCATCTGTCCAATAATTCTCATCAAACATCTTGGGAATTTCCTTATTTAAGAACCGATCCAAAAAATAATTGATCACATTCAACCGGGATAATTCCGGATCTCCGAACATGGAGATCAGCAATGTAGCACTATCTCCGTGCAACAGATTACATCTTTGGTTATATGAGATAATATATAACAAGAAGATGAACAGCTTCACATTAAAGACTTTCTCCGCTATCTCAGAAAGTTCTTTCCATCCTTCTTCATCGATTTTTCTTTCTCCTCGCAAATCCTCCAGCGCCACTTCATATAACCGTGCAACTTCATAATCATTATCAATTTGCAACAGACGATCAATTCGATGTCTGACAGGACCCTTTCCTAGATTGATTTCCCATAAACCAGAAAGCTTACCCGGGTCATCCGGCAATATGGTATACTTAGGTTCCACACCTTCCGGATAAGTCATCCAGGCAGCAAGGCCGATTTGTTTTGCTTCAGATGACATAGCCAGTGTTCCTTTGGGTTCTATGGATTTATCATCCCATTCATCACAGTATACGGATCTCGCCTTTAGTTCTTCTCCAAGGTCTTTTTTCACAGAATCACCATAGCAATCCGCAATAAAAGAATAGTACGCATTCATTGATGTCCAAAGGCACGTGAAACGGTCCACGTAATAAAACTTATTCTTACTTGCCAGATAGGAGTACATGGATGAGAAGCACAGGTCACTTGTTACAAATGTCTTTGTAGTAGCACAGATCACATCCGCAAGTTTTTTCCAGGAAGAATCCAATCCAAGTTCTGTTACATCACTAATCATTGAAAAAACGTAGGGAAAAATATCATTCCGGCTTATACTTCTGATTGGATTCTTGTCTTTACTCAGTTCTTCTATTTCTCCATCAATCATAAAGACGATTCTACTAACCTCCATGCCCGAATTAAATAAAATTGCATGAAGAAGAATAGCCTTTCTGTACAGATCACGGAACAGGAACACATCGTAATTTGATTTTTGTCTCTTTCCACCCGTCCCTTCATGTCCCAAAAGGAAGTCGACAACCGAACGTTTCACTTTCATCTGAAAACGAAATGTTGCTTTCCCTTGGTCAATATACATATCTATCGAAGTACAATTGAACGAAAAAGTTTTATGGACCGAAGTTTTTTCATTGCATTTATCATTTAATACTATTTCATACGAATAAAAAACTTCCATGTTATCCCCTCCCCGATAGGTGTCTTCCCCCCAATCAATCCCCATTGTATGCCTCTTAAACATTTCACAAACAGCGGTATCTTCTACCGATTCCCAATTCTGAACAGATAGTTACGGCTCGGGTAGTCAGCATGAACACTGGTGTCGTGGGTGTTCTCACCCACCATCACCCTGAAGAGCTCATTTTTTTCTTTCAAGATACATTTTCCCTTTATCATCACACTTCCTTGCGCCCGGGCCCAACCAATACTTGTAGTGCCCATCTGGTACCATCCAGTTTTTTCCATATCTATCAATCAAGTATTGCTCAATATTCTCTGGCACATTTATTCTTACTCCTTGGAAATCCAGTGACGAAATAGCATTAACGTGCCCACACACTAATTCAACCACAAGATTTTTCTTTCCCCTCTCATCATACAAGAGATAGCATGAATCGATTTCTCCGTGAATCCTATAGTAATGAATATCCACCCTAACTCCATGGCAATCAAATGTATCCTGGATTACTCCTCTTTTTTTTGTAACAAAACGTTGTTCTATAAAAACATCGTTTCTCAAAAACAAATCTCGAATTCTATGTATCTCTTCAATACTCCTTGGAAAAACAGCCACATCAACATCCATATCATGTTTAAGCAACTTTCCATCCCTATATATACCCAATAATGTCCCCATATCAAAAAAAAACCGACAAGAGCAAGCCGAAAGTACTGTTTGAACCCGGTTCATTGCAAACATACTATTCTCGATAAAGATTCTCTCATGTGAAATCTTTTTTATCATTCTAATCGGTTTCAAACACAAATCATAAAGTGCAACAATCGTCGAATTATTTCTCATTTTTTCTTTAATCATACTTATACCCGCTTAATCATTTAAGAACTTAACCAACTTGAACCCCTCAGCATATTCCACTTCATTCCCATAACCCCATATATGATTTCGTTCAATATTCATTTCAAACAAGCGATTAAATCGATCATGTTCCGAACTGTACATAGAAAGAGCTTTTTTCTTTTTTTCTATTGTATTACTGACATCCACAAAGAACGTGGGATAAAAAACATTATCCAATATATATCCATTACTTTGGAATAACAGTATTCTTTGGCAGTGTCTTCCTGCAGTAACGCATATCCTACTAGTTTCAACATGATCTTGATTCATATCTGTTCCAAAATGTGTAATCAACGTATCAATACTCAAATCATATATGACTTTTTCAACTCGTTGCATTATTTCTTTGTTATACACAAGCGTAGAGCACTCTACAGGTTCAAAATCGGTCACTTCTGTGACGCCCAATTCTCGGCAAGCGTCTAGACTTTGGCGCCTAGATGACTCATACTCAACTACGATTCCTTTTTGCGTAAAATTGGTCATATTATCGGTCAGAGTTAGTTTATACACTTTTTTCCCTTGTGACACAAGTTTTGCCGCTGTCCCCCCTGCACCAAGTTCAGCATCATCAAAATGAGCTCCCACTATCAAGACATTATTCATCATTACGCCCTCGCTTTATTTCGTTTTTTTCTTGTTGATAACCACATTCTATACCATCGATACATTTGTCTTTTAGCTCCTCCAATACCACCTTTTTTTATTTTCCCAAGCAAAGACAAATTATAATCCTTCCAAAATGAATCAAAATCTTCGAATCCTCTTTTAGAATAATCTATAGATAAACCATACTTATCTGCTAAAGGTACGACTGCATCCCTAACCCATTTTCCTCTATGAACAATACAGCCAGTCAGGTTGTCCCCATATGAAAACACCCTCTTGGAATCATCTTTTAATGAATAAAATTTCTTTCTAAGACGTCCAGCTCGAATAGACCCATACATTTCCCACTCCCATGGGTCTTCATGTTTTCGAAAGCAATGGATCAATTCTCGTGTTCTCCATAAACCAACTTGACAATTAAACTTATATTCGCACTTTTGAGGTCTTAATTCAAATCGATCAAATCGATCATCTTGGATATTACTCCCTGGAAGACATGGATAGAATGAAAAGTTGGCTACATCCAGGTTATTATCCATCCATCCCAACACTTTTTTAAAAAAACCATCATCCACTCTTTCATCCAACCAATAATCTTCCAAAAAAAACAACACATATTCTGTTTCTACACGCGACAAAACATAAACAATCCGTTCTGCCCATGTCAGATTTCTGTTTTTACACGGATGGAATGCATTAATTGAGTATCCTGGAAAACTATAGTCTTTTGTCTCTGTGTTCAAAACAATTGGCATATTCATTTCTGGCCATTGTATTGACAACGCAGTGAAAAAGCCTTCCCAAAGATCCTCGCCTTTATCATAACTACTCAGAAATAACGTGCATTTTTTATCCATTATTATCCCCTTTCAATAACATCTTTTTACGAAAGGCTTTTATCACACTTAATTGTGTTTTATTCATTGAATTCAATAGTATCCATAAACCATTTGATAGAATCAAAACAACAAAGCTTTTTATGAAGAAGCCTGGTACTTCTTCCATTTCAATAAAATCAATCAGGTGCAACAACCCACGCGTTGAGAGGCAAACAGTCAAGCCTAGTATTATGTTTTTTAGTAATATCAAATAATAACGTGAAACCGTGATATTGTACGCTCCATCATGGAACATACACTTAACACGGGTGCCATGTAAAACAAGCATTGCACAAATTGTTCCAATATAAACCCCTTCCAATCCATAAATCATAGCAAGCGGGATTGACACAATCAAATTGATCGCTGCCGCAACTATTGTATACCATTTATCTTGTTCATATGTTCCATTTGCTTCTCTTATTACAGAAATCGGCGCTCTTAAACCATCAATAAAAGCAGCTAAAAAGAATACAAATGTAAAGGACTCGGGCAAAACAATATTATCACCAAAAAAAAGGCTTACGAAAGGACTACTTAAACAAAACAAAGAAGTAAAACAAAACGTATGAATCCATGTATTAATAAAATCATATTTCAAAAACACAGATAATTCTTTTTTTTTATCACCGTATGAAACCAGATTCCCCATGCTTGGTAAGACTGAATCATATATTTTATCTGTCATCTGAAATACAGCTCTTTTAATCATAAGGTAGTTCGAAGCAAGTCCCCATGTTGTCACATTAATAATATATGACACAACAAGGCCATCAGTTTGGTTTATGATTAAATTGCCTATTCTTGTTATCAATAACGCTTTTGATTTTGATAATACTTCTTTTCTTTCGATTTCCGAAAGGTTTTCAGAACCAATTAACCGGGTGACTGGATAACGTTTCTTAATGTACCCATTAACAAGAATTTTCTTTATAAGAATGCATCCCCCACCAACAATTAAGTAAAACACAAAATTATCGAGTACAACAATTACTATTATCTGAATAGAATTTTTCACTAAACTATATAATAGATTAACCACCGACAACAATCGTTCGTTTTGACAAGCAACCACATAGTTCTCTCGATATGCCCAAATATATTCAGCTATATTTGTCAATTGAAACAAAAAATAATACCATATCAACTCAGAAACCGGTATATCCGTTTTTAATGCCCATAAAAATGGAACAAATCCTATGCTAATTATCAATAACGATATAATAACAATATTGTTTATTCTTCGATAATAAAGCAAAAGTGATTTTACTTTATTATCATCATTATCTGCAATCGGCTTGTACATTGAAAACATAATCGCCGTCCCAATACCTAGGTCTGCAAAGGAAAACAGCACTAAAACATCAGAAAACAAACTATTTACGCCCAACAATTCGGCGCCCAAATGGTTCAAAAATACTTTTCGTGTAACCATCGTTGTTACAATAATAACTGCCTGACAGACTATCGCATAAACTGCATTTAGTTTCACATTTTGCGTTCTTGTATAATGTCTCACAATCGTCTTACTCTCCCATCAGTCCTAGCCATTCCATAATCATTCTTTTTTAAGATTTTACCAAAGCGCATAATCTCATAAAACTCGATAAAAGAATCAAAATGGATAATTCCCGACACCAAAAGTAAACAAAACGCTTTTATCAGTTCTCGTGAACGAATCTTTTCCCAAGCATTCAAATATAATCTGTGGCTTATTACGAATCTCTTTTCCTTTTGGGGATTAACATGCTTGATTATGTATTGATCCAATTCATCAATAGTTATTACTTTGTTATGTTTATTATACTTACGAATTGCTTGCGTCGTATATCTTTGAAGCATTTTACTAGAACTGGATATACTATCCTTTCTAATACGATATTTCAACAAACAGCGATCAATAATCCATATATTCTTATTAGAAAGAATCATTCTCATCCATAAATCAAAATCTTCCGCCGAATAAATATTCCTATATCCTTGCAACAATAGCACATCTCTCTTGCGAAACATAACACAAGGATGTGCAATAACGTTTGCATACATCATCGCTTTTTTAATTTGACCATTTACACTGGAAAGGCTCACATTTCTACCAATCACCTTATCCTGCTCATTAATAAAAACATAGTTTCCCGTCACAAGCGATATATCAGGGTGATCATCTAGAATTCTTTTTTGGAGTAATAATCGATTTTTAGAGGAAATGTCATCCGCATCCATACGTGCGATATACTCTCCTCTAGCAAGATTCAATCCTTTATTTAACGAACTAATTAATCCCATATTGCTTTGATTAACATATAAGCGAATTCTACTATCCCCTAATGCATACTCATTAATCACCTCATATAGGTTCATATTCTTAGGATTATCAAGAATTATGATGAACTCAAAAGACTTCAATGACTGTTTAACAATTGATTGTATAGCTTTTCGTAAAACACGTTCATCTTCATTGTATACACACATCAAGACACTTACATTAATCATATCATCCAACCCACAACACTTTAGATATCAAACGATAGACAAAAATCATCACTTTTTCATTAACTGCACATAAACAAACCGCAGCCTTACTCTTATAATCCATTTTTGAAAAAAACAAAGAAAAAAACCTATATCGAATTATTTTTTTTGTATATGAGATAATCCTTTGATCATATCTATTATTTCTACTCATTGCCACAATAAACGACAAGTATTCCACGCTAAGATACCGAATAATATCCTTGTAAATAGTCTCCCCTGTCAAACGATAGTCATTTTCAAGTTTTCTATATTCCTTATAGGACCTATAATGAGAGCTTCGAAATCCACCTCTGGACATACTCTCAGTATCCTGCCAATAGTGATAGTATGGTTGATCAGAAACAAACACCTTTTTGCACACCAAAAGCATTGGTAACAGTGTTACATAGTCCTCTCCGATAAAATTCCCTTTTGGAAACGATGCTTCAGCCAAATCACTCCTGTAAAACAGTTTGTTACACATCGAAGCAGACACGCTTTTTCTTATGTGCATTTCATGCATCGCATCCCTTGAAGAAAGAATTCTATTCCTGTTTCTATTCTTAAATACGACTTGAGTTTCTCCATTTGAGTATGAACGAACCATATTGCAACATGCAATCCTACCTCCACGATGGATTCCACTTAACAAATCTTCATACATCCTTGGTTCAACCCAATCATCTGCATCTACAAATCCTATATACTTACAATCCGTATTTTGAACCCCTGTTTTTCTTGCTTGAGGAAGGCCTCTATTCTCTTTGGAAACGACAACTACAGAGTCAAATTGATCTGCATACCTTTGAGCAATCTCTAATGTTCTATCCGTGCTTCCATCATTAACGATCAACACTTCAACCGGGTATGTTTGACGCAATAAACTATCAATACACCTTTTGAGGTATTTTTCTCCATTGTAGCAGGGGACGATAACACATATTCTCTCGTTATTATCCTTCATATTATCTTTCACTCCACAACAAACAAAATTATCTTACTCATCCAACACCTTCTTTGCATACGAACAACTCGGTATAATCTTCACTTTCTGTTTCTCCGCCTGTTCCAGAACCACATACACCAGACGTTTGGCAATCTCCTTTCCTCTATATGCAGGGTCCGTCTCGGTGTGGACGATATCCCGGCCCGCTTCACCCACCAAATAGTTGCACTCGCCCACCTGCCTCTCTCCGTCATATGCCTTGTTTCGACGTCCGGTAGAATCGTATTCCACCCGAACGCCCTCGTTATAGAGCACTTTCAAAGCTCCTATAGGGCACTCACTAGCGAACCGTATCAGCGTTCTTATCATTCTCATCGTTTTCCAAAAGGATCCACGATATGCGCAGGATATCGAACACTTTCGGGCAACCGTTAACACGCACCTATGTGCGACGACAATGTTTAGTGTTCCATAACACTGTAATGTGTCATTATTCAAGATGCGGATATTAAATGTTCCATCTCCAAAATCCATAATATGCCTCAGGTTGATTGTGATACCCTGATCAGATTGTTTTGCGATCCGAAGGATCCATTTTACACAGTTATCACCACACGTTGAAGCATTAAATACCATTTCCGGTTCATGATAGATCAAAAGAAGTGTTTTTTTAGGTCTCTGTATATCTTTGTAGCAGGGATCACGCCAAGGATCTTGCTCTTCACCACCTGACCACTAAGAACCTCTGCTTTGTCGATCGACTTGATCATCCGGCGGGAAAAATCATCCTCCAGCCACTGATCAAGATATCTGTTATTAAATAAACGGACGTGTTGTATATTGCCTGATCCATCGGTCCGTAATATATGTTCAGCGTATCATCTACCCTCTTTCACCATCTTCCATTGTCATCTACGGGTTGATATTCTCACTCAAGTTATCCGGCTTGTCTTCAAAGTTAATCCGTTCTTCCTCGATAACCAATGGTCGATTCATGACTCGTTGGTTAATGCTGATAATGTATTCTCCCATTAGGCCCATGAAGAACAGTAAGATGGAACCGATAAAGAAAATACCGATGAGTAGAGGTGCCGTTCCAGCATTAAACCGATCCCAATAACACAGCTTCAAGATCAGATACACCATACCTACCATGAAACTTCCGAATGCCAGAAACATCCCCAGGAATGTAGCAAGACGAAGGCCTGACTTCGTGTAGGATGTAAAGCTGAGCATAGCCGCATCATACAGCGTAAAGAAGTTATTATGCGTCTTTCCAGCCCGTCGCTTGGGCTGTGTATATTCAATCTCTTTTCTCTTATAGCCCAGTTCTGCCACGATTCCGCGAAGGAATGGGGTCGGATCCTTTAAATCCCGAAGGATTTCGATAAAGTCTCTGTCATAGAGCCCGGAGCCTGTAAAATGCTCGATGATCTCCACCTGAGACATTTTCTTAAGCATCTTGTAATATAACGTCCGGCATCCGCGCATGATAAAGCCTTCTTTGGACTTGCTCTTGATGCCAATGACGATCTTATAGCCCTCTTCCCAAGCCTCCAGATACTGCGGGATCAGTTCCAGCGGATCCTGAAAATCGCAGACCATGCTGATGACACAGTCTCCGGAGGTCTGCAGGATCCCGTAATAGGGCGAGTTGAACTGCCCGAAATTTTTTGCATTGAAGATCGCCTTTACCTTCGGGTTCTGCTTGCAGATCTGCCGGAGCAAAGGCCTTGTATTGTCTGAGGAGTCGTTATCGATAAAGAGAAGCTCATAATCGTATTTCGGAAGCTGCTGCTCGAACATTTCCACAATGGCATTACTCATGGGAACGACGTTCTCTTCCTCGTTGTAGCACGGTATTAAAATGCTGACCAGCTTCCTGTCTTCCATAACGGCTTCTATCCCTTTTACATGTGATGATCCCCGTTTCGGGGCAAACTATCTCAACTTTCTATTATACACTACTACCGCCGATTCTGCACCAACTAAGTTCTGTTGAACGCAGAAAATCAACCAACTGCCTTTCAATGTCATCAACTATGATTCAACCCGTGAGCCAATGCAATAACCTATAGGTCGGCCGGCAAAATATCCCTGTGCGCATTTTCACGCTCTCATACAGCGCAACATCCATCGGACATTACAGTTCCGTAAGGTTCTGTATCCGGTACCTCTCCACCAGGGCCTGGATTCCCATATCAAAACCGATGGCCGGTTCAAATCCGGTATCATCCATCAGTTTCGTGATGTCCGCGACTAGATGCATCACCTGGTTCTCATTGTACGGCCTTTTTCCGAAACCGATCTCCTTTTTGTATCCGGTGATCGCCGCGATCCTCTCGATATACCAGCGAAGGGGATGTCCCTCTCCGCTTCCCAGTACATAGGTCCTGCCACTGACGCCCTTCTCCCCGGCAAGGAGGAATGCCCTCGCTGCATCCTCCGAGTAGATATAATCCCAGATCTGTTCACTGGGAGTAAACTCCGTCTCCTCATTTCTCAACATCCGGCGGACTGCCGTACTGATCATGGTCTCCTCCCGGTCGTGCGGCCCATAGACACTGAGAACCCTCATCCAGATATGCCGCAGTCCCTCATGTTCCGCGAAGTATCTTGTAAAATATCCCGCGCAGAGTTTAGCACTTCCGTAACCCGTATCCGGATTGGTCGGCGTATCCGACCGCAGACTGAGATCCGGGAACATCGAACCCGGCTGCTGTTCCACACGTCCATACTCCGCCTGGGATCCTGCCCCGACAAATGTTCCGCATCCCAGCATTTTTGCAAAGCTGACCGCCTCCATGGACGCACGCACATTCTGCATCTGCACGTGGACGTCGTTCCGCCCCTCACCGAAGGATTCTTCCCATGCCAGATGGAAGAAGATGCTCTCCGGGTCTTTCTCCGTCATTTCCCAACGGATGCCCTGCTTCTCCATCTCTTCGATGGCTTTTGGGTACTCCGAAAGGTCGAGCTTCAGGACCTGACAGCGCGGGATCCCGCCAAGTTCACCGGCCCGTCCGGAATCCCGGTGCACCACCGCCAAAACTTCATATCCCTTATTTAAAGCTTCGTTGATCAATGCCCTTCCAATGGCCCCCGTCGGCCCCGTGATCACTGCTCTCTTCATATGCAACTCCTTTTCTTCCCTAAATACAAAATTTACGGGTCAGTTCATTTCTTCAAACCATCTTTGTCGAAATAACGCAGTGTCTCATACTCCTCCCTTGGTAAAAATGGTGCCATATCATCCAGAGATGGTGATACGATCCTTCCATCCGGCAGGATCCGCGAAGATGATTTAGGTTCAAAATTCTGATTTGGATCCAGTATCACCTCACAGATACATGGATTTTCTCCACTCAACGCGGCAGCAAGTGTCTTCTCATAGTCCACTCCACACTCCAAGCGAAAAAAATCAAGACCGAAAGCATTTGACAGAACTCCAAAATCCGGGAATCCGACTCCGCTCTCCTTATCTATCCCAATGAATGGTGGTTGAAAGAGATTTCTCTGTGTCTGACGGATGGACAGATATCCGTTATTATTAAGGATGAATATCTTCAAATTCAACCTATTATGGGCAACCGTTGCAAGCTCCTGCAGATTCATCATAATACTTCCATCCCCATCTATACATATGGTTCTCCTGCTGTTATCAGAAACTGCCACACCCAAAGCCGCCGGGAATCCGTATCCCATGGCCGCACATCCGGAATTTGTAAACATTCGCTGACCCTGCTTTATCTTGGCTGCTTGGAAAGTAACCACACATGCACTCCCGTTTCCGCAGATGACCCGATCGTCCGGTTTCAGTTTTTCAAAGAGAGAATCTATAAACACATACGGATTTATGTCTGTCTTTTGTTCTTGTAAACGAGGCTCCTTTCTCAACTGCACACATTCAATGATTTTAGCAGTCCTACTATCATACTCCCATCTCGTCGCAGGAAATCGTTTCAAAAGATCCTT
>OCVV012831045.1_pt1 | contig 12326 bp, 14 predicted proteins | sample 1539721 | NCBI WGS metagenome assembly OCVV01 (sample SAMN02144230, study PRJEB22623) | gut metagenome | biome: sheep rumen | host: Ovis aries | place: New Zealand | reverse complement strand
TTCGTCAGCGATGTTGAAGACTTCACTGACAGAATGCCTTGAGATGTGTCTTGTGGATGCGATCGTACTTCGTGACAATCCGGCATCCCGGAGCTCCATGATGAGCTTCACGTTGATTTTTCTGGCCATTCTTCTGGCCTCCCTTCGTTAGATTTGGAGCGATGCTCTTGGTGTAATTCTAATGAAGGAAAAAGCAAAAAGAACAAGAGTTAACAGGTGTGCTGATCGGAGGCCAACATGGGCTGAACTGCGGCCGGAGTGGGCCGGAGGCGCGGAATAATCACATTACCCATGGATCACTACAAGAGGGAAGCTTTTCTATTATTAAAAACTAACAGAAAATAGAATATAAAATTGGATATTGTTGGTATTGTGCACAAGCCAGTAATGTGAAATACTAGATACATACATTAATGCACACAAGATGTATACATAACAGGTGCGATTTTTATAAATCAAAAAAAGGAGAAGTTATGAAAAGGCAATGGGTACATACAATTGCGGGAGCGTTGGCTATAGTGTTCGCAGGGAGTGTCCTTGCTGGATGCGGAAGTGGTTTTTCGGGAGCTTCTTCCGGTGCAACCTCAATAGCTAGCACTGATGCGGAAGAGACACAGGCGGCGACACAGGAAGAGAACATACTCAAAGATAGCAGTGCACAGGCGCTAAGTTCGAAATATATCGAAGGCGGTAAGGTGACACTCGCAACTAGTACGGACTGTTCTAACGTGGCGGCATGGAGGATCCGTAGTCCTTATGAGCGTCTTTCCTGGTCGGGTGTCTATGAGCCACTGTTCCGCATAGGTGATGATGGTCATATTACACCGAACCTTGCAGAGTCACTGGACTCGGATTATGACAATCTTACCTATACGGTTAATTTGAGAAATGATGTTTATTTTTCTGACGGTTCGAAATTGGATGCGGATGTACTGTTATGGAATTTCGAAAATTTCAAGGAGAATTCGCAAAGCTCTGCGACCCATTTTGGAAAGGTGGATTCGTTTGAAAAAGTTGACGATGATTCCGTCACAATTCATTTAAGCGAGTGGACATCGCAAATGCCATACAGTCTTGCGGACGTTGCGGGCCTCATGTATTCAAAGAAGGCTTTCGATGAGCATGGGAAAGAATGGTGCGAGCAGAATCCGGTAGGGACAGGTCCTTACGTACTTGATAAATGGGTTAAGGATGAATACAAGACGTTTATTAAGAATACGGGCTATTGGAACAAGGACGCATTGCCTCATCTTGACAGCTACACGATTCGTGTCATAGCGGATCAGACCGCAGCCGAGAACGCGTTGGATTCTGGAGAAATTGATGGCTATTATAACGGAAATACGATGTTTGAGAGCACGATGTTGGGAAAAGGCTACCAAGAGTACTCAAACACGGCAAGATATCAGGGAGATTTCCTTGTGTTTGCAAGCGGGATAGAAGGGTCTCCGATGGAAAATGCGGATGTACGTAAGGCAATCTGCTATGCGATCGATGCTCAGGCAATTTGTGACAGTCTCGGATATGGTATCGATACATTCAGTGGACAGTATGCGGCAAAGGGCTCACGGTTCTTTGTAGATGGTGTTAATGATTACGCATACGACCCTGAGAAAGCTAAACAGTTGCTGAGTGATGCCGGATATCCGGATGGATTTAAGACGACAATTTATACGGGAAGCGAACTTCATCTTGATGATTACATGGTGGTTCTTCAGGGATATCTCAAGGCTGTAGGAATCGACGCAGATCTTCAATACGCAGATAATGCTGAATGGTCGGGGACAATTATGTATGACATTCCGGAAGGTATGGCGTTGTTTGGACATGGTTTTGACAACAATATCATCAACCAGGCATATAGTAATTTTGCGCTTCAGAATGAAGGAAATGGTATGCTTAATAAGTGTAAATTGGTGCCTGATGATTTGAAGGATGCTTTGAATTCTGCAATGGCTGCAGAAGATAACGAGATGATGATGTCAGCATGGGACGATGCAACGAAATTGTTGTTCAATGATTACTGCTTGGCTTATACGATATCCCATACCAAGGGATCCAGAATTATCTGTAGCGATCGGGTTGTGGATAACGGATGGATAGCTAATCCGTGCAATTACCTAGACTATACAAAGATCGCGGTTGCACAATGATGTAGGAGACTCTTTCATGAACTCTCTGTCAAGATACATTTTTAAAAGGATACTGATTGCTCTTCTGGTAATAGCTCTGGCAGGAATTTTTTCCTTCTGTGTCATCCGGCTTGTGCCGGGTGACCCGATAAGGGCGATGATCGGGGCAGACGCTGATGAGTCGGCTGTAGAAGAAGCAAGGCGCGCACTGAATCTTGACAAACCGCTTCTGCAGCAGCTTTGGCTGTACGCAGTTAACATATTTCATGGAAATTTGGGTGAATCATTGGTATTGAATGACAGTATCAATAACATATTTGCATCCAGAATTCCGACGACTTTAAGCCTGTCACTGCCGGCCTTCGCGATCGCAATAGTATTTGGTATAACTTTTGGCATAATTTGCGCTACACATCGAGGGTCGATCGTCGACCAGATTTTGACGGTGTACATTGCAGGTACGAATGGAATTCCAATTTTCTGGCTGGCAATTTTGATGATGAATCTATTTGGAACGAAATTGGGATGGTTGCCTACGATCGGGTATGTTGATCCAAGAGAGAACTTTTTCGACTACGTGTTACATGCAATTATGCCTGTACTATTGATTAGTCTGCAACCCCTAGCATCTGTCGCAAGACAGGTCAGAACAAACATGTTGGAAGCGATAGGTTATGATTACATACGTACGGCAAGAGCTTATGGCATCTCTGAGAAGAAGATCAAATATCAATACGCTTTACGGAATGCTCTGATCCCAGTTATTACGGTTGTCGGGCTTCAGGTTCCGACAATTGTCGGAGGATCTATGTTGATTGAGGTTTGCTTTTCCATAGCTGGTATGGGCAGACTTATCATGACATCAGTATCCAATACAGATTATTTGGTAATTCAGGCTCTTGTACTATTCATCTCCGAGGTAGTAACGGTCTGCAATCTCGCTCTTGATATTGTATATGGCATTATAGATCCGAGGATACGTCTTTCTTCCAGTCAAAAGGGCTAACTATATGGGCGAATAAAGACCAGAAGTATTATGTTTGATGGTGCATAAATCGTAGTCACAGGAAATTATGAAAAATACAAGGTTCTATTATGATCTCTCACAATCTCTTAAACGTTTTTTCAGCCGGGGCGTCATCGTTCGGATATCGGTGGCTATTTTAGCGGTTTTTCTTGTTGGAATGATCATAGGACCGTTTTTGAGTCCTTATGATCCAAATGCTATTAATCTTAGGGATTTTTTGGCGCAGCCATCGAGTAAACATCTGTTAGGGACAGATGCACAGGGAAGGGACGTCTTAACAAGACTGATATATGGTGCGCGTATTTCAATAGTTGCTTGTTTTTTCGCTTGTCTGAGTTCGGCTGTAATTGGGATTATTCTTGGCTTGATTGCGGCCTACTGGGATGGAAGTGCAGCATCTGTCATTATTATGAGATACGTTGATTTTCAGATGTCCTTACCAGCCATGCTAATTACAGTTATTGCGGGACTTTTTCTGGGATATGGTCTTTTAGCGCTCATTATCGCAATTGGAATCGGCTTCGTTCCCTCCTATATCCGGTTGATTTATAGTATTGTACTTCAAATTAGGGAAAGTGATTATGTCATGGCGCTAAAGGTGGCCAATATTAAGAGCTGGAAGATTATAGTCAAACATCTTATGCCGAATAGTATTCCCAGCATCATCGTTATGTTCGCCATGAATCTTGGAAAAGCAATTATGTTGGAATCTACGTTGAGCTTTTTGGGAATAGGCATTCAGGCACCTCAGGCATCATGGGGCACGATGGTGGCAGATGGGTATCAGTACATTTTCAGGCGCCCGGCTTTGTGCCTTGCTCCAGGCATTTGCATCGCCTTACTGGTTATTTCTTTCAACATTATTGGTGATTCGCTTCGTGACACGCTTGATCCAAGGCTGAGAGGTAAGATCTGATGCAGGATAATAAAGAGAAGCTATTGCTGGATGTACATGATTTGTACGTATCCTTTTTCATTCCTCAGGGAGAAGCGCATGCTGTAAATGGAGTATCTTATCACGTAAATCAGGAAGAAGTGATTGCGATTGTTGGAGAGAGCGGCTGCGGGAAATCTGTCACTCAAATGTCCACGCTTCAGCTCATTCCCACTCCACCCGGCAAGATTAAGTCTGGACAGATTTACTTTGAAGGAAAAAATCTTCTGGAGTTGAAACCGAATTCTAAGGAAATGCGTGGGTATAGAGGATCTGCTATATCCATGATATTTCAGGAACCGATGACGTCCCTCAATCCTGTATTTACAGTGGGGGATCAGATTATCGACGTCATTTGCGCCCATAAGAAAATGGCGAAGAAAGAAGCCTATTGTATCGCGGTAGATGCTTTGAAAGCGGTTGGGATACCAGAGCCGGAAGCAAGAATGAAGAATTATCCGTTTGAGCTCAGTGGTGGAATGCGGCAGAGGATCCTAATAGCATTTTCAGTTGCATGCCATGCAAAATTGATCATAGCGGATGAACCGACGACGGCGCTAGACGTGACTACTCAGGCTCAAGTTATGGAAGTTTTAATGTCAATCGTCAGGGACTATAAAAGTTCTTTGATTATCGTGACACATAATCTCGGACTAGTTTCTAGGTATGCTGAGAGAATATATGTTATGTATGCCGGTAGGGTGATTGAAACCGGGACGACAGAGCAGATTCTGACAAGTCCTCTTCATCCGTATACGAGAGGGCTGCTCGCTTCTGTTCCTAAATTGGACGATGATAAGAATGACCGACTTATGCCGATTGATGGAACTCCGCCGGATATCCTGCATCTTCCTAAGTGTTGTGCCTTTGCGCCAAGATGCCCGATGTCATGTGAACGGTGTAAAAACATGCAGCCCCCGACTTTAAAGCTGCAGTCTGGGCATTATGTTGCATGTCACAGGGTAGGAGAGGAACCTTCTCATGAGTGATAAGTTACTGGAAGTCAACAATTTAAAAATGTATTTTCCTCTCGATCGTTCTGGAAAAAAAATGCTCAAGGCAGTAGACGGGGTTAACTTTTCCGTTCAACGCGGAAAAACACTCGGACTTGTCGGGGAAAGTGGATGTGGCAAAACTACCACAGGAAAATGTATTCTGCGTATTAACAAGGCATCGAATGGAGAGGTTTTTTTCAATCAAAAAGAAATCTTGCATATGTCGGATCATGAGTTCAAACTGTACCGGAGGAAAATGGGCATGATCTTTCAGGATCCTTATGGTTCATTGGATCCGAGGCAGACTGCAGCCAGTGCAGTACGGGAAGCCTACGCAGAAGACCGTACAGGTATTACGAAGGAAGAAACGGATGAAAAGGTAAATGAACTCCTTACTAAGGTGGGACTGTCTTGGAAGTTGGGTGACAGATATCCGCATGAGATGAGTGGGGGACAGAGGCAGAGACTAGGGATCGCAAGAGCGCTTGCGACTGATCCGGTTCTCTTAATATGTGATGAGCCGGTTTCCGCTTTGGATGTTTCCATTCAAGCACAAATTATCAATCTGTTCATGGATCTTCAGAGATCGGATGATCTTACTTATGTATTCATTGCGCACGACCTTGCTGTTGTGCGGCACATAGCAGATGTGGTTGCGGTGATGTACCTAGGAGAGATCGTGGAAATGATGGAGGCAGTAGAATTATACAGAAATCCGCGTCATCCATATACGATTGCACTACTTTCAGCAGTACCAACTGTTGACTACTACGAAGAAAAACAAAGAAACAGGATTATTTTGCGGGGGGAGGTGCCCAGTCCGGTCCATAAGCCAAAGGGATGCCCTTTTCATCCGAGATGTCCTTATGCGTCGACGATATGTCAGGAACAATCGCCGGTACTGGAAGACATTGAAGATGGCCATTTGGTTGCCTGCCACAATTTGGAGAAGATTTGAGGTTTACTATGGGAAATGCGAAAACGACGATAAGGAAACTTTTAGAAGACCATGTGTTCATATGGGCGCCTTGCATTTATGATTGTCTTTCTGCACGGTGCGCGGAGATCATCGGGTACAATGCGGTTCTCCTGAGCAGCAGTGAGATGGAGTTCGGGATGAACGGAATTCCGGCTGGACTGGCAAATTTTGAGGAATTCATCCAGAAGGCGGAACGAATTATTAGTTCCTGTTCGTTGCCGGTGATTGTCGACGCTGATAACGCAGGTGGCTCTCCGATGGAGGTTTACAGGAATTGCAAGCGGTTCGCAGAGGCAGGTGCAATGGCCATCACGGTTGAGGACTCGGAATCTGGAGGACTTTCGTGCGGCTATCATTATCGCAGGGCGACTCCCTGTATGAGTCGAGAGCTGTTTGTTACGAACGTCTATGCAGCTCTTGATGCAGTCAAAGGAACTGACTGTATGATCATCGCAAGGACAAACTGCAAGGGAGGTGGCTCGATGCATATTGGTGCCTTCGGCACCATGGGAGGCATGGGACTCGAAGAAGCAATCATTCGTTGTCAGCTCGCAGTTCAAGCGGGTGCTGAGATAACGATGATTCAGAATATTAACCATTCAGACTGTGAAGACGAGTGCCGTGAAATTAGCGCTAGGGTGCCGGGGTATCGTTTCTATCCGGACATTCACTGCACGGATGGCAAGTCTGATTGTACTTTCGATGAATTGCAGGAATGGGGGTATCATATCGTCTCCAATCATGTGGCAATGAAAGCGGCTGCGCTGGGCATGCTCCACTGCATGGATGAAAACTTCAAAAACAAGAGCTCTGTCTATTCAGAAGATTTGACCTTCCCAACGCGGTATAGTATCCCTGCACATGAGTTTACGCCATACAAGTTTGATGATTGGATCGAGCGTGATAAAAAATATACTGAATATCAGAAAAGGTTGGAAAAAGATGCAGTCCAATAATAATTCTCGAAATCGCAGTTTGAAAGATGAAGTGTATGACGAACTGAAAGACAGATTAATACACTGTATCTACGAGCCTGGTAGCTTTGTTAATGAAAAACAGCTTGCCGATGACCTTGGAACCAGCAGGACGCCGATCCGGGAGGCAATCAGCCGGCTAGAGCATGAAGATCTAGTACAGGTGATTTCTAAAAAAGGAATTTACATTAAAAATATTACTATGCATGATGTACAGCAGATTTTTGACACGAGGCGACGAATTGAGCCGATAACACTGCTGATGTCGGCGAATTCGCTTCCCAAGGATATGCTGTATCAATTTCGTAAGAAGTTTCAGGAAGACGTAGCCGACATCAGGAGCGGTTACAAGCTTGATACAGCCATGCATTTGTTCTTGATTGAATATTGCGGAAACCGGTATTTGATCGACATGATGCAAAAGGTCTTTGAAGATAATACGAGAGTCATCATATCAAGCAAACAGAACCAGGTGAAAATTCATGATGCTAGACAGGAGCATCTTGAAATCATTGAAGAGCTGATTGCGGGACATTATCAGGAAGCGTCTGATCTAATGGGGAAGCACATTGACGGATGCCGGGAAGCAGCGATGAACTACTTCATACATATGGATACAGGATATGTCAAAAACGGTGGCGATACAGCAACTTACATAAGCTATTTAACAACAATTTGAGGCATATAGAATATTGATATGGCAAGTAAGAAAACATTGCGTCAAATATTGGATGAATCTACAGGGTGCTTTATGGTCCCTTGCGTTTATGATTGCGCATCACAGCATGCGGTCGAGATGTGTGGTTTCCCGGTCAGTCTTCTTTCTGGTGGGGAGGCTTCAGTTTCTTTGAATGGGGTCATTGATTATGGCTTCACGAATTTATCGGATTTGGAACGTTTGGTAGCGCGCATATCGCAAACTTCATCGATCCCGCTTATTGCTGACATGGATGATGGGTTTGGAGGACCATTAGCTGCATATCGTTCAGCAAAGATTCTTGCTAGAGCAGGCGCAGCGGCGTTACAGATGGAGGACGGGGCGGACATGGAGCATAAAGAGCGACTCCTTTCCCGTGAGGAGTATCTGGCAAAGGTCAGAGCAGCGGTCTCAGCTTTGGAAGGGACGGATTGCCTGTTCATTGCGAGAACAAATGCCGACCCGAATAATAACGCCGAAATGAAAGAGGGGTGTGAGCGGTTGAAGGAAGCAATCGATTATGGGATGGCGCAAGGAGTGTATACTCTTGGTATGATGGTTAAAGTGTCAGATCTCGATCAGGCAAGGACAATGAGCAAAACTGTACGTGGGCCTAAGATTTTTGCCGATGTTCGGTCGTATAGAGGGGAAAACGGCCGTTATCATCCTGTGGTCAGTATGGAAGATCTGACGCCTCTTGGATTTCAAATGTGTTCAACTCATTATACATTAAAAGCGGCGATGGAAGGTATGCTAGAACATGGAATGAACAATTTTCGAGAGCAGGGCGTGTCCTACACATTCGAGCATGCGCCGGCAACGCATATAGAGGGGGACTCTGCGTTGCCTTTATTTGACCCTACAGCATATATGAAAAAAGAAGCGGAATTTACAGGGAACTGGCATGAATACATGGTATCTGGCCATAGAATGGAATCGTATCCGGACGGCTTCATTAGACCAGAATTCGAAGAAAGAATCTGAAAGGACATATTATGATCAGAATAAGCGGGCAAAAAGAAGTAATCACAAAGTCGGCTCCATTCGGCGGGAAGGGGAATATTACAGTTAGGAACCTATTAAACGGAGACGACGAAATGTATGGGAAGGGTCGTGTTTTCTGTCATACTACGGTTCATAAAGGAAGTGCGATCGGATACCACATACATCAATGCGATGCAGAAACATATTATATTCTTTCTGGCGTGGGCAAATATAATGATAATGGAACGATAGTCGATGTACACCCTGGAGACGTGTTCTGGTGTGGTGATGGGGAGGGACATAGCATTGAAGCGATAGAAGAGCCAATCGAAATGATTTGCCTAATTCTTTATCATTGATTGTGAATATTTCTAAGTTATTGAATGTCAAATTATCCGCCGCTCCATTCCGCAAATTAAATGCTGCCTTCAGAGGCGGTCCCGCCTAAAATGTTCTCGACAGGTCAAAATGCTATAAGTCCGGACAGGTGGCTCTCGCCACACCGGACAGGCGGCTCCGCCGCCCCGCAATATTCAGCATTTCCGCTCTTGCACTGTCAAAGATGGGATTTTGTCAAGTCAGCTATTACTTCACCCTGACACCATTACCTTGAATTTCTCCCCTCAAAATGCTATATTATGTTCACAAGGAGATGCCCATCCTTACAAGTGTGGCAGTCGTAACAACTGGAGATGCCCCTCCCTAAGCGTGGCGGTCTTAACTACTGGCGAGCTGCAAAAAGCTCGCCTTATTTTTTTATGAAGTGCGTATGCTTAAGCTCTATGCGGTCTCGGACGAATACATTCACTATCTGAGAGTGGAAAACAATATCATCCATGTGCTCTATAATAAGGAAGGACACCGCACACATGACCGCAAGTATGTCGGCGTGGTCATCTCGATAGGTGACTACCAGTATTTCGCACCACTATCCTCTCCTAAGCGCAGCGACTATATCAATGGGCAGATCCGTCCGTCGAACAAATCTATTCTTCGCATAACCAAAAACGAAAACGGAAAGCCAGTGCTTCTCTGTACGCTGAAGCTACTCAACATGATCCCTGTGCCGGATGCAGAGCTGATTCTTTACGATCTAGACTCTGAAATTGATAAAAAATATAAATCCTTGGTTGAGGACGAAATTCGCTGGATCGAGCATAATGACACCCGGATTCTTCAGAATGCGAAAATCATCTACAATCTGAAAATTCATGAAGATGAGCGCCGCACCGAGCGGAACAGCCGTATGCTTGACGCCATTCTTCCATTTCCGAAACTTGAAGAGCTCCACACGAAGTGGGTCGAAGAGCATAAATCTTAATAAAACGACTCTTCTCCTGATGGCTTGTGATTATCCGGATTTCTTCTTGTTTCGATATCTCTCCTGTTGGATTGCCGCAGAACTCTTATCTTCTGTTCCATCTTAACAGTGCCTAACACCATCAATGCTGTTCATCGGCTTCAAAGGATAAAGTCATGTCATTTTTCCACCGTGTAATTTCCCACCTGGTAGGCCTTGCTCGGAATGCCGAGGTACTTTTTATTTTAATTTCTGACCGGTAACCTGTTACGAGTGAAAGCGTACACAACAAAGCGGCTCAAAAGCTCCATGCATTTGAGGATGGTATGCTAAGGCACCCTGCCTACTATGATTCCAATGCTCTAATAACGTCATTCATTTCTGAAAAGCTCGTCGAACTGTCCGGGAACAGTTTCCAGAGAAAAACCCTTGCATCACCATTACCGTGAATTCCTCTTTCAGGTTCTGGGACAGATCAAACTGGCAGGCGCTCTGCAAGAGATGCCACGACAGAAAAACGAGGAGAGAGGACAGTAACCCGACGTATCGGTATTGAAGGGCATGAGCAAGAAAAGAAACTTATTACGCGATGTGCGCAAGAACCCATGTCCGAAGGACGCGATCGTCTGCTTTTCCTGAAGCAATTTTCAGGATTAGCTGGATCAGATCGTCGTCTTGATATTGGAGTTCAATACTGTTGATATCCAACGTCACAAGCAGGGCATGTGTTCCGATACGCTTGTTGCCGTCAACAAATGGGTGATTTGTAATCAGTCCGTACCCAAGGCGGACGGCTTTGTCGACAATGCCCGGATAAAGCTCCATATCGTCGAAGGTCTGAAAGGGCTGACTGATTGCTGAATCAAGCATTCCCTCATCACGAATGCCATCGGATCCTCCTGATTGCCTGATTAATTGTGAGTGCAACAGAAGAATCTGCTTCTTTGTCAGCATATTCATTTCGCAAGTTCCTCATAAACGTGTCTGTTTCGTTTCAAGAGCTTTTCCGAGGAAGCAAGTACGTCTTCGTCAGAAGCAGCCTTTACAGAATCATCCTGCGGAGCATAGTGGACAGTTAGAAAAACCTTGTTGTTTTTCAGAATAGTGACATCACCATATTTCATTGCCATGCGGGCAACCTTGGAGAAGTTCTGATTAGCTTCAGTCATAGAAACAGTTTTATCCATGTCAATAATCATATTGAGTACCTCCTTTGTGTTTTTGATTATAGATAAATTCTAGGATAAATTCAATGAATTATTAAAGCAATCTGAAAGAAAAGAGAGGCAGGGGGAGGTGAAGATCCCTAAAGTCGGAGGCATATCTGACCGCCCCCTCTTGTGTTGATTTTCGCGAAATTGATACCCCGGGGTCAGAGAGGCGTAAGTGGCATCTTAGGAAATGTATATTCCGTGTGCAAAATGCGCGTAGAATGCGGATTTGTTTGAAAAAATTGATAACTTTTACAGGCAGTGTTGGAGCAAACCGATATAATTCTTTGTTAAAGCGTGGTCACGGTGCTTGGCATCAAGCTCATTTTCTTCCAGAAGTGTCTGCAGCACATCCTGCAGCAGTCCCAGATCTTTTCCCTGCTTTTGGGCGCGCTTCAGGTCTTTCTTGAATTTGTTTGTAACAATGAGTTCAAGCATTCACAGAGTCCTCCGCTAAAACGTCGTTGAGCATTTCTTTAGCAGAGGAATATCTTTTTGCAGGGATCTCGCCCTTTGCAATTGCACGGGCTTCCTTCATAGCGGCTTCTGTCTCTGAGTTGTATCGTGGCTGACGGACATCAAAAGGAAGACCGCCTTCCATGAGAGATACATGAAGGAAGATGTTGATGGCATCGGTGACAGACATACCGAACTTGCTATAAAGGTTCTCGACCTCGGATTTGAACTCAGGATCAATTCGTACGTTAATATTTGCAGTCTTGGACATAAAGATCACCTCTTGGCATTATTGTAATGCGAATGTGAAACAAATGCAATCATTTCATGTGAGATGATGTGGGGAGGCCGGGGGAGGTGGTAAATAGCAACCCGAGAGTCCCGTTTGTACTCCAAGAATCCCATTTTGTAAATGAGATTCCAGTTTTGTAAGCGAGATTCCCCTTTTGTAAACGAAAATCCCGTTTTGTAAGCGAGATTCCCGAGTTTTCATGTGTACCTTGGCATGATATAATGCGTTCAGCAGAAAAAAGTGTATAAGAAACCAGAGATCAATTCCCTCTCGAAATTTTTGTATTCGGAGAATCCATCCCTGTGTGGATAGTTTGAAGTTGGTTCCTCTGGCGGCTTAAGCAAG
>OCVV011083243.1_pt1 | contig 12327 bp, 4 predicted proteins | sample 1539721 | NCBI WGS metagenome assembly OCVV01 (sample SAMN02144230, study PRJEB22623) | gut metagenome | biome: sheep rumen | host: Ovis aries | place: New Zealand | reverse complement strand
ATATATCACCATTTTTTACATATTTATTTCCTTTTGGAACATATTCATATAAATCTGAATAGTCATTTTTTTGTTCTTCATCAAGACCTACAGAAATTAATTTGTATTCTGTATATTCGTCTGTGTCTGCAGTTTTCTCATAGCTTGAACGTGTTGTAGTTACTGTGTTTTCAAGCACTGTGGCTGCATTTAGTTTTCCTGTTGTTGTGTTTGCTTCATCGCTGTTATCTTTATATTGGCAGATGTATGCACCACTGTTTGCTGTAACATCTACTCTTCCCGCAGATGCAGAACCATCGTCTTTTCTGTAGAATACTGGAATTTCTATATCTCCTATTTCAAATTCTGTTTTTCCATCGCTTGTTGCTGTGAAATCTGTTCCAACTTGAACAGCTATATCTTTGCTTCCAACCAATGCTGATAAGGTTTCTAAGTGTCTTGAAATATTACCAAGACCCATTGATGAGTATGTAGAAGCATCATCAAATTGTAACAATTTATCATTATTTGTGATAACTTGATATTTATTCATAGCTAAAAACTTGTAAGCAGAATACAAACCTTCAATTGAAATATCATCTTCAGTAATTTCTTCACCATTCATAATTTTATTTTTTAGCCAATCTATATCGCCATGTGTATCACTGTATGGAGCATTTAGTTCCCTAATTGTTCCATCATCATTTTTTATATTAAATCTAAAGTTCAATGTACATTCAGCTTCTTGTAAACCTATTGTTACAGTTGTTTGTAAATCCTTGTTTGTTAATAATTCTTGCACCATTCCTGATGACATTGTTGCTAAGTGAAGTGCTAATGAAAATTCTACTGGAATTCCAAACCTTCCTGTCCAACCGTCAAGTGGGAATGAATATACATATTCATCGAATAAGTTATTTAGTCCCTCTGAATCTATTAAACTTTTATTTCTTGTAATTGTTAATACTTGCTTATCTCTGTCTACTGAACTTTCTATTCCATCAATTCCTTCATCGCCTTTGATATCTAACATACCTGTCCATTTTGATTTGTCGAATCCAAATAATGTTCCTAAAACACCGTTTCCTTTTCTAACATAAGCTCTTTCGTTTGCCATTAAATAGTAATATAATAAATCTCCATTTGGATTTACTGCATCATCATCTTCATCTTTGACTGACATCAAATTTGTTCTGTAGTCTGATATAACATCTTTTCCTTCGTCGTTTTTAGAATAGGTTACTTCTGGAGCAAAGCCATAACCAACTACGTCTAATCCCATATCGCTTATGTATTGCAATAGTCCTATTCTTTTTTCTTTATCAAGATTTTGACCACTAAGTTGTATGTTTGTACCATATAGCGATTCTTTCAAACCTTCAATACCTTCCGAGAAAAGTGATTCAAGCCTTCCTCTTAGGTATCCTGGCATTAGTAGAAAATAGAATATAAAACCTATTATGCATATTACTACTATAAACCCCACTAAAAATGGAGCAAGTTTAATAGCTGTAAATTTACTAATTATAGCTTGCATTGGTTTAGTTTTAACTACTTTATCAACAACTTTTTCTTTAACTGTATCTAATATTTTTCTTTTACCAACATCAGCTGCTTGACTTGCAGTTGATTTATCATCATTCGATTTCTTTTTAATATCTGCACTATTTACATCATCTAAGATGTCTTCTTCATCTGGATTTGCCACAGTTTCACCTCCTTTTTTTATTTATATTTTCCTATGGATTGTTATTATTATTTCTTTCTTTCAATACTTGTTTTGTTAAACGTTTTACTAAATCGCTTCCGTCAGATTCGCCAACGTATTCGTATGAATCAATCATATCACTACGTAAATCAATAATATCTTTATCCATTTTACTTAAATCGCCTCTTCGAATAGTTTGATCGTCGTAATCTTTAAATGTATCTTCTAAATAATCATAAATATCATCATCTGTGTAACTTGAATATAGTCTTCCGTGTGTATCTGTACCAGCCTTCATTCTAAAGTTATCCATATATTCATTTAGTCGGTTTTTATATACTTCTTCATTGTCTTCTAACTGAATGTTATCTTGATGATCTTTAATTGCTCCTTGAATTTTTTCCATTCCACCTGAAGCAACTAATGCTGCTCCAATTGCGGCTTTTTCATCAGCCATACCTAATCCTACACCTGCGCCATATAATCCTGCTCCTAATCTTACTCCTGTTTTCAAAATACCATTTCTACTATTATATCCCTTAAATGATTTCTTAAATTCGCTTGGTGTATTCTTTATATCATTTAAAATTGCAGTTTTCACTGAATTTTTGTTTTGGTTTTGACTAGGTGTTGACGTTGGTGTTGGCCCTTGCGTTGGTCCCTGTGTTGGCCCTTGCGTTGGTCCCTGTGTTGGCCCCTGTGTTGGTCCCTGTGTTGGTCCCTGTGTTGGTCCCTGTGTTGGTCCTTGTGTTGGTCCTTGTGTTGGTCCCTGTGTTGGTCCTTGCGTTGATCCGCTCATTGAACCACCTTGTTCTCCCTTCATATTAGGCATTTTCTTTCTTCCACTTCCAGTATCTTTAGCTTTTCCACCTTTTTTTCCACCAATTTGTGTCATAACACCTAATGCCATAGCTCCCATAGCAGAATGTCCTGGCATACTATCTGATTGTATTCCAAATATCTTCTTAATAATTCCTTCCGCATCTTTCATAAACTTCAACATTATTATATACATAATACCTGTTCCAATGCTTTCAACGCTTACCATTCCTTTTAGCACCGTTTGAACCAGAACTATGTATATAATACAATGAAATGGCTGTATCATTACTGTAAATATAAACTCTTTTAACCATGCATTTAATGCTTGAGATTTTCCATCACCTATTTTATCTATTGAGTATGTAATTGTTATTAAAGGTGCAATTACAATCAAAAATCCTAGTGTAATTACACGTTTTAAATACATAAACAAGAATACCAGCTCGATACCTATCATCATTGCAAAAACAATAGCTTCACCCATTCCTGCTATTGGAACTAGTCCTTCAAGCGCAAGAACTGCATAATCTGGGGCTATCGAATCGTCAACAAAGTTAAATAGTATACTAACCAATACATTATTTATATAAAAAGTTAAAATCATTATATAGTGTAAAACAAACACCAACGCCATACTTACTGCCCAGTTTTTAAGCATATTTTTATATTTTGCCTCATCTGATGCCACTGTTGATATTGCCATTCTAATTCCTATATATAAAAGTATGAATAACAATGCAGCAATTGATAAGTTTCTAATAATATAATAACAACTTGTAACTTTGTCAAATATTTGAGAAACAGTCCCTTCCGAAAAGTCTATAGTTGCATTCCATGGCATATTAAGTCCCATATGGAAACCGTTCTGATTATAGAAAAAACTTGATGTTGTTACATTTGATCTATTAAAAATGATATCTTTTACCGAGAATATTGCACTGCTATCTCCAGGTGCAATTCCTGTAATCGCAGATATTATCGCCTGTCCTACTAAACCAAGAGCAACACAGAAAACTTGAGCGATTTCAACTAATATACCAACGATAGCCATTCCAGAAACAACCGTTCCAATTACTCCATAACTTCTATGTGTTAATAGAATTCCTGCAATCAGTATTATAATTATTAAGCCTATTCTCATCAGCATTTTTTTATTTTTCACTATGGCACCTCCTCCATTCTCTTTTTAAATTCTTTAAGTACTTTACTATATGCATTTGCTTCACCTTTATTTTCTATCTTAGATTTTTGATTAATTGCATACATATCTTTTAATCTATCTGAAATTTCTTTCAATGTATTTATTTCATTCGTATCTGTTGCATTGCTTAATGTTCCTGTAGCGATAACATTAGGTTTATTAATATTTTCTGTAATAAATGCAGATGCTTTTTTACGGTCCAATCCGTCTAATGTGTTTCCTCCAAAAGCACTTCTTAATTGAGCACGAGTTGCTGAATCAAGTTGAATTGTATTTGTTGCATTAGTTGAATTTTTTTCATCAAGTACATTTTGAATCTCGTCAACAATTCCATTAAAATCAGAATCTTTAAGAGTATGCAAACCATTATAATTCATGTATCTATTAACAGCTTTGCTAATCTTAGCAGCAGAAATATTTGAATTTTTAGTTGCTTTAATTGTTTGTTCAAAATGGTCATACATATCTTTAATTTCTGTAGCTGTTTTTCCAGCTTTTAATCTGTTTAATTCGTCAATCTTTTGATTTACATCTGATTCTAACATTGTTAACTTCTTCAATGCTGCTTGTTTTCCTTCAATTTTTTCTTTATCTTTCTTGAATTTTTCTCTTGCAATTTCATCTTTAATTTGTAATGCTCCTAAGTCTCCTGGTAAATATTTTCCATTTGGATTTGTTCGTTTGTAATGTCTTGCTTTTTTTCTATCCATTTCTTTATTAATTGTAGAAATTCCTTTAATTGTACTATGCAACGCTGGTGCTGGACCTTCCACTAATAATCCTACACCGGCCAATGTTTTAAATGCACCTACACTTAAATTCTTAGCAGAAACAATATTTCTTGTGTAGTGCTTTTTCTTCATTTCTTTATACTTCTTAATATTTGCATATATTTTTTTCTTAGTTTCGTATGTTGAGTTTTCTGCTAAAAGTCTATACAACTCTTGAATTTCACTTTGAGATATTCTTTGTAAAATTCCAACTGGAAGTCTATTTCCCAATTTTTGTAGAACATTAGCCATATTGCCAATTTTTTGATATTTAGCAAGTTCCACTTTCTTCATTGCATCTTTCAAATCATCGCCTGAATTAGCATATCTAGACATTTTGAAATACATACCAACAGAATTATCTCCTGCAATTGTATCTCTAACAAATCCGAAAGTTTTCTTCGCACCACCAGTAATAATTTTTCCTTTTGCAAGAAGTGTGAAGTAACTATCTGGTTTGTTAACACCTTCAAATAATCCGCCTTTTGCATTTATTCCAAATATCTTCATAAATATTTTATCTGCTTGTATCATAAATTGTAATATTACTATTGCAACTATTAATCCTGTTATTGATTTTATTGCAGTAGATAATGCTACTGTCATAAAAATTGTATATATTAAGCAATGTATAGATTGTAAAAATACGTTAAATGCAAAGTCCTTCATCCATGTTTGTAATGACTTTGATTTCTTTCCTGATGCTTTGTCTAATGCATATTTGAATCCCATAAATGAGCCTGACATTCCAAGTATGTAAATTGCTGCTGCCCTTTTTAAGTATATCAAGAAGAATCGTAGGAACAAGTATATTAATATGATGTAAAATACTATTCCTGCTGTTCCTTCTCTTATGTCGAAAGCATACGCTTTTGTTCTAACTGCCTCGTATATGCTAAGCTCTGTTGTTGTGGCTCCCAGTATTTTGGTTGCTGCCGCATACATAAATTTTTGTATTATACCAACCAATGCATCGTTAAAGTAGAATACTGCATACATGAACAAGTGTATAAATAATACTATAACAAATCCTTGTACCCAACTAATTAGCATTTTTTTACAATCAGCTTTCTTTTCAGCTGTTGTTGCTATTGCCATTCTTATTCCTAAGTATAATAACATAAATAACATAGCTGCTATTGAGAAGTTTCTTATAATTGTATATAGAACTGCTATATAATATCTTAATGTGTATAATGCAGTGTGATTTCCATTTTCATCTATTAGTGAATGTCCGCCTGCTGATTCATAGTTCATGAAATTTGCATCAACAATTGGAATTTTGTTAAACAACAATCCTTCAACTGTTAATGTGTTTTCCGTGCTTGCTGTTGGAGGTATTCCGGCCATTTTGCTAACTAATGGTAGCTTAGCTGTTTCACCATTTAATTGGTAAACTATTAATTGAATTACACCATTAAATATGTTTAACCATCCAACAATTACTGCTCTTATTAAATATGTTAACAAGCTTACTAGGAACCAGAATAAATCTGCAACTGATTTTATTCCAAATAAATATGCTTTCTTTATTCCTTCATAAGCTCCTTTTTTTGGAATTCCTGTGTATGTTGTGTTTGGATCGTAATATCCTTTTCCATTGAAAAATAATTTTCCTGTATTTTCATATATGTTTGCACTTGTAATTAAATCATTCTTTAATCTATATACCTTTGTTATTCCATAAGCTGGAAGTTCAATATCCGGATTGTCTTTTTCAGATTCTGGCAAGCTTTGAACTATATCTCTTTTCAACGCTGTTTTTACTTTTGTAAAATATGTTGATAAGTATTCATATTTCAATGCTCCTTCTTCACTATATGGTGGCATTGCATATATTACCTTTGTTCCACCTACATAAAGCAAATAATCTGGTTGAGCGCTTCCATTTAAGCTATGTGTTGAGCATAATATGTCTCCTGGTAATATTTTACCTGAATTTACAAGTTCTGTTATATCTATAAGTCCATCTTCAGTTGTTTTTTCACTAGATATTTCTTCATAATATGAACTGCTTGATGATAAGTTTGATGTTGGATAATATTTTGAATCATCTAACCCTAGTCCATTTTTAAATGCAAAATCTATCCATGATTTATTACTAAATATATATGTTTCGTCTGCAGGGTCTACTGGTGTTGTTTTCTCGTCTGCATTGCTGTCATAACCTGTTTTTATTTCACCATAAGATGTTGCAACTCTTGAAGCACCTGTTTTTTTAACTCCTTTTGTTCCATTTGTTGCTCTTATTAAGAATGCTTCGCTTGTTCCGCCATACGCTGAATCCCAGTTAACAGGAGTCCAGATGTCCCAGTTTGTTCCACCACCACTTGCATTATAACCATTAACATTTTGCCAGTTATTTGAATTACCACAATCCAATGCAAGATATTTATTTGAATAATCTGGTTTTACTTCTTTAACTATGTTTGTATGCCCGTTAGATCTTCCTGGTTTATTAACAACGATTACATCACCAGGTTGTAGCATTTCAATCTGTGAAACTCCAGGCAATTCATGTTGTTGCCCGTTTTCATCCATTTGATATACTTTTCCTGATCTATCTGTTCTGTATACTTCAAACCCATAATTCCTTACATAAGAACCATCTAGACATCCATCTTCTAAATTATATGTATTTTTTGTGCTTGCAAATTCTTCTGTGTAGCCAGCTAACCATAGTGCTGCTGAAACGAATGTTGAACAATCCATACCGTGTGCTTCTGAATAACTTTTATTATTACAAATTTGTTCTGCATCTCTTCCAGATAATGCTATATAAGGAATAGCTGTATTTCCTAACAAAATGTTATCATAAATTTGTTGGCCAGCTTCTAAAACATTTTCAGCTGTTCCTGTTGAACGATATGCTGCTCCATTTTCGTCATACACATAGTTTACACTACTCCAGTTTTTATAGAAATTAATAGCAAAAGTAGATACATAATTTCCAGCTCTTTCTGTTGTTAACATTATTGATTCATCATCGGCAAATGTTGTACCTGAAAATACGCAAGAAGATAGCATTAGAGCTATTGCAAATATAACTAATACATTCTTTATCATTGATTTAATTTTTCTTTTTGTACTCATTTATACTATCTCCTTTCTTCATTTTTTATCTACTTTTAATTCTTATTAATTAATCTTATCTTCTATTTATTTCACAATAGAAACTTCGCTTTTGTCATATACTAAGCTGTTTCCATTATTTATGTCATATATTCTATATTCGTCATTTCCTTCTATGATTGTAGAATAGGTTTGATTTTCTACGTCATATAAGTAAATTCCTTTTTCTTTTACTGAATAAATAAATTTGCTATCGTCATACCAAATTCCATAACTTAAGCTTTCACGTAATTCAGTATTTGGATTTTGTTTGTTAATTGAAATAAACATTACTTTACCATTGGAATCTGTATTTACTTTATATTTATTGCTTGTATTTAATATTTTTGTTGTTTTAGCATTTCCGTAAAATGAGGAGTTGTCTATTGAAGATACTCTTGCCATCTCATTTTCAAATACTGAATCAACATCTTCAAAGTACATTCCTTCAATTAGTTGCATATCATTATTTTCGCTTATATCCGTAAGAGCATTTGAATTATTTATATTACCAGTATAGTTGTTGTTTATTATAATTCCGCTTTTTGAAGAAGTGTCATATTTAAATGTAATTCCTTTTAATGTGTATTTTACAATTACCTTATTTCCTGTACTTTCAAATGAATCGTAGTCCTCCCAAGTTGTTCTTATTGTGGTGATATATTTTTCAAAATCATTATCGTTATTATAATTATTGATTGCTTCAATAATTTTTTCTGTGTTATATTCCACTACAGGATATATTGATATTTGTTCATTACTAAAGAAAATGTAAAATTTCTCTGTTTTATAACCCCATACATCATTTACTTCAAATGCAGGTTTCCCTAGTGCATTTTGAATTATTTCTTTTGATGTTTCAACTGTTATACCATTTAAAATTTCATCTTTGTATTTTTCTGTAAAAACAACATTAAACACTTTGCCATTTATTTTTTTAACTTCATATCCTTCATCAAAATATATATCATAATTTTTATAATGGCTATCTACTGTTCCTATGTCTATCCTGCTTGTATTCCAATTGTTTGATACTATTTTATTTAGTAGTTCGGATTTTGTTTCTGCTTGTATAATTGGTGTTTTTGAGTAGTTGTTTAATTGTTCTTTCGAACCTTGTTTTTCAAAATACATTTCTATATCATTTATGTAGTATGTGCTAACAATTTGCTTTTCAGAGTTACACAACACAAAAATGTTTATTTGTTTGTTTTCATCTATAATGTAAAAGTTTTTATATCCTAATGCATACGCTGAATATTGTATTAAATTTTCAAAATAATTCTTTTTGTCATTTTCTAAGTTGTATTTTAATTTTACTTTTATTTCGTAATCAACATTTTCAATTTTTGATTCTTCTTTGCTAATCAATTCTGTATCTAGATATAAGCAAACTTCTTCAAGTGATTTGAATTCGTTGATACTACTGTATTGTAGAACACGTTGTGTTTCACTTTGAATAAATTTTTGTCTTTTGGAATGATTATATATGTTTGCTAGAATAATAATAAGTATGATAATTACAGCTATTATAATAAATATCAACTTCTTATTTTTCTTGAACATATATAATCACCTCCTTTTCAATTATCCAAAATTTATTTATCTAAAATTGGTACTTTAACTTTCTCAAAGTTGCTAGATTTAATATTAAACATATTTCTAAATATCTTCTCTGCTTTATCAAGAGCTAGTAAGAAAAATGCTGCGAATAATGGTACCTCTGACGCTATAACTCCTGCTGTTGCAATAAATAAAACGTATGTTAATGCATGTACTACTTGAATTGCATATTTAACACTCAATTCTTTGAACCATGCCGAAAATGCTTGTGCTTTGTTATCGCCTATCTTATCTATTGAATATGTTATTGTTACTAATGGCGCAATAACTACTAAAACAGAAATTTCGCAGAATCTTATAACATAGGCAATAAAGAATTTCAATTCATAGTATACGAATATTGCAATTGTTATAAATGATGTAATTGCATTAAATCCTATGGCTAGTATGCTCTCTCCTCTTGAAGTTGAAGTTCCCATACGATAAAGATTTCCTGATAATATTCCTTCTTCTATATTTGTTACTCCTAAAACATTTGCTAAATTTCTTATTAATTCTAACCCCTTTTGAGATGCAAATGAAAATATAATTATAATAAAGTGCATAATTAACACTAGCATTAATGAAGCAACCCAATCTATAAGCATCTTTTTATATTTACTTTTTTCTGATGCTACTGTTGATATTGCCATTCTAATTCCAACATAAATTAGTATAAACAAGCTTGCTGCTATACTTAAGTTACGCATTACAACATAAAATGAACGAATTCTTTGTTTTATTTGTCCTCCAAGAGATAGTCTTTTGACATCTCCTGAACTCCCCGGTGTTACAAGATCATCTGCTTGATTTATTTTTTGAGCTAAATTTGTCTCACCTTCGGTTGTATTTCCAGTAAGTACATCTATAATATTTGCATTTTCAGTTTCTCCTGATTCAGAGAAAAAGTTCATGTTAAAGAAATCATATTCACCTATTACCAAACTATATATTGTAAAATAGTCTATATCAATATTGTCATCGGTTGCTTCAACGGCAAGTTGAGGAATGTTATTTATCCATTCAACAATAAATGTTGCAAATCTTGTAAATATCATTGTGCCGGCAGCTGCAGTTTCATCATCCTTAGTAATTGACATTGGAACTTCATTGTCATTTGAAGTGATTGATGATGTTCCTTCCCTTAAGTTTTTCATTAAACTATTGGAATCACTACCATTTGCATCAACCTGCATGTCGTCTAGTGTTGGCATTGTATATGTTGTTGGAACACTATCTTCTGCCAGCACTACACCGATTGAACTAAATATGAAATTAAAAATTATAAATATTATACATAATATAATGGTAATCTTTTTTTTCATCTAGTTTTCCTTACGCTCCCTTTTCGCTAATTCATTTAAGTTTGTTTCAATAAATTCGAATTCCTTCTTTGTAGGATTTATTGCTATAATTGCAGTATCTTCACCAACTTTAAGTAATCCTTCACCACGTGTACATGTTGTTAAGAATTCTGCTTCTCCTTCACTTAGTTTGAATATTTCTTTTATATATTCAATTTCAGATTTATCTTGTGCTAAAAATAGTTTTGTATCTGATGATGTTAAAACTACTTGTACTTCTTTTCTCTCATAAAAATCTTGGAATTTTTGAGAGATAACTGCTAAAGAAACATTTCTTTTTCTGGCACGTCTTGCCATTGTGTTTAAGAAATCTACAGCTTCTGGATATGGTAGTAACATCCATGCCTCGTCGACTAAAACCCTTTTCTTTGAAGCCTTTTCTTTATCTTCGCTGTTTTTCTTTACGTATTTTTCCCATACCCAAGAAAGTAAAATTTGTTGTGCAAGTGGTCTTGCAAATCTTTCTTCCAATTGAGATATGTCTAGATTTATGAATGGAATATCTTCTAATAATTCAAATGTTGATTGTCCATCGAAGTATGCCATTTGTCCACCTAATTCCCTTACATATTGTCTCATAACTTTTACTAAGTAACTGTAATGGAACCTATAATCTGGGTTTTCGTTTGCTTTTGCTTTTCTTATTAATCTTTTATACCATGATCCAATTGTTGGCATTTCTTTTCTTTGTCTTCCAAGATAACTATCTTCAATAACTCTTTCATTCTTTTTCTCATAGATACTGTTTACATCACTTGTGATTTTGTAAGCTTCATATTCTTCTGCAACTGTTTCTGCAATAATTTGTTTTGTTAATTCGTTTACTTCTGTACTTCTTGTACTTCCTCTTGCCATTGTTACTAAGGCTTGAGTTACGTCTTCAACTTTATTTTCTACATTTAATATTGCTCTTTCTTTTCCTGTAATTTCGTCTCTTACTAATTCTGGTTCAATATCAAATAAGTTAATGATTGTATTTGAATTTGGACTGATTACAACATTTACTCCACCTAGTGCTTCAGCAACTACTCCGTATTCACCTTCGGCATCTAGTGCTAAACTGTCAATTCCCATTAATACTGATGAACGTGCAGTTAATGTTTTAATTGCAACTGATTTACCAGCACCTGATTTACCGAATATAACCATGTTGTAGTTATTTAAGGCTTTGTTAAAGTTATCATATAATATTGGTAAACCTGTTTGACGGTTAAATCCAAGTGGTATTCCATTCTCATGTCCTATATCGGAATTAAAGAATGGGAATACTGTTGCCATTGAGTTACGGTCGAATGTATGATTTTTATTTATTTGATTATCTATGTATGGCATGTTTGAATTAAAAGCTTCTTCTTGCATTGCCCATGCTGGCTTAACACCAATTAATGTTTTAGACATTTCTGCAGAAAGTAATTCTGTTTGTTTATCTAAATCTTCTAATGAATATGCGAAAAGTGTACATATTATAGATGATTCATATAATTTATTAAATCCTCCCGCAATTGAGTCTCTTAATTCTTCTGCTTCTAATCTTTTTTGTGCTAGTAATCTTTCTCTGTTTATGTTTCCTCTTTCAGCTGCAACAATTCTTTCAGATTCAATTTCGTTTATACGTCTATTTAAATCTGTTTGTGCAGTATTTTCACTGATTGGCTTAATAAATATTGATATATTTGCATCTCCAAATGTATACATTCCTCTTAAGAACTCTGGGAAAGTACACATTCTTGGCATTGTGGAAACTATCATGCTTCTAGCATATTTTGTTGT
>OCVV010895508.1_pt1 | contig 12327 bp, 14 predicted proteins | sample 1539721 | NCBI WGS metagenome assembly OCVV01 (sample SAMN02144230, study PRJEB22623) | gut metagenome | biome: sheep rumen | host: Ovis aries | place: New Zealand | reverse complement strand
CCCCCTACCCTGCGCTGTATTTTTGTACATATTGCCCAAAATAATGCAAAATAATGCCGTGTTTTTGTGCATTTTGACGAAACGATATTTTCATCTAATTTTCACATAGTTTTCACATAGTTTTCACATAGTTTTCACATAAGTGTGTTACAATATGGGTGTAGGGAGAGGTATAGAGTCTCTCTATAGCTAGATGCCCGATGTTGTGAAGCGGGGGATGTTGCGAAGCCTAAAGTCTAGTTGAGTATACTCAGGAAGGTGGTGAAAATGATTTGAGCACTTATAGCTACTACTTGGATTATTTGAAATTTTCTCCTTATGATTTCACTGAGAAAGAATGTTGCATCAAGAACTATATAGTCTATATGCTTAATCGTACCCAACGTATATTCAAGTATACTGGATTACCGGATACAATCCCCCAGCGTATGTTCGAGTATCTGCTACAGGTGAATGGTTTTGCTTGTGTCACTAAAGTGAACGGTGAATTATATGCCTTTTATGGTGGTCTTGGCGGTGAACCTGACGTTTATTATCAACCTACAGTGTGCGTAGTGAGTAGTCCCGCACTTAAATGGTCTGATACGTTAAAGATCGGAGAAGATTGTGTCATTGTAAGAGGAGACTCTTGTATGAGAGGTCTTATTCCTTTGTTTAACAGATATGCCACAGCTATGGTTGAAAATGACCTTAGTTTCAAACTTGCAACCATCAACACAAGAATTCAGGCATGGGTAACTGCGCCTGATGATACAACAGCCGAAGCCGGTAATAAGTATTTAGAAGATGTTGAAGCGGGTGAACTGGGCGTTATTGCAAGTAATGAGTTTCTCGAAGGTATAAAAGTACAGCCTGTTCAGGGCAGTATACGCACATTTACCGATTTAATTGAATATCAGCAGTATCTGAAAGCTAGTTGGTACAACGAGATTGGTCTTAATGCGAACTATAACATGAAGCGAGAGAAACTTTCCACTACAGAAAGTCAGATGAATAATGATGCCTTGTTGCCGCTTGTTGATGATATGCTTGAACAGCGTAAAATCGGTGTTGAAGAAGTTAATAAGATGTTCGGTACAAACATCACGGTTGAGTTTGATTCTTCTTGGGAGAAACTTCTTAGAGAGTTTGAGTCTAGTCAAGTAGACGAAGGGAGTGATACTGATGAAAGTGGAGACAATGCTGGAGATTCTGATGCAAGACGAAGATATTCGGAAGTTGGCGATGGAACAGGAGTTTCAGAGGAAGATGGAGGAGAAACTACAGAGTCTAATTCCGAAGATTCTGGCTCAGATGAGTCTGAGGAAGACACAAGCGATGTTGGAGAGTCTGGTGGATCAGTTTCCGGAGAAACATCAGGTTCCGAAGAAACATCAGGTTCCGAAGGGAATGACGACACAGCGTCTGACATATCTGTCGGTATCGAAGTTCACGTTGATGTGAATGATGAGTCTACTCAATTAGAAAAAGAGGTGAATAACGATGACGGAAAGGATGACTCTGATCGAAGCGTATCAGAAGACACCGACTAATATAGGTGTTATGTCTGATTATAATAGATGGTCTGACAATGTTCCTTATTTACCTACAAGTCAAGTTGGTTCTATTGATAATATGTATTATCTCATGCATAGTGGTGATAAATTTATATCTCCGTATGTTAAACGTGCAATGAGTTTTGAATTTCCAAGTGAAACTGGTTGGAGAACTTTGATCGGAAAAGACTTGTATACTCTTTATCATGACCAACTCCTTAAACAGTGGAAATTGTTTGCGGACGAATACGATCCGATGAATCCATATTATGTTGAAGAACATGTTATATATGACCATTCAGGCGGTGGAGAATCTACTGATTCTGGTACAGATTCTAAAAAGCAGAAAGGTCAGATACTGCAAGGCGGTTCTGTTAAGGTTGAAAACTACGCAAGTACATACCAAAGCGATAATAAAGCTACAGGGTATTCAACCACTAATTACGCGCCTAATAATGACAATGCTTATACTCAATATGGTAGGGATAATAATAATCCTTTGCAGACAGATTTGATGTATGGAAAGAAACGTACAACAACTGAATCGGCAAATGATGATTTAATGACTACCAAGAAGGGTAATTTAGGTGTTGTTTTAACCAGTCAAATTATGGGGACTGAAATAGAACTGTGGAAGCAGAGTTTCTATTTGAATATTATGTTCCCATTGTTTGATAAAGTTCTTACACTTCCCATTTATTGAGTCTATTTGATTAGACGGAAAGGACATTATTATGGAAATGAAACAAATCTATGAGCTGGTTAATGCCGCTACCAGCGAAACACTCGGCAAGACAGATCTTGTTGCTGAGGACTTGTCCAACCTTGTTGATGTAGGCACTGAGGTGTTTAATCAGAACAGCATGGATAAATACGTCAGAAGCCTTGTTGACCACATCGGTAAAGTCGTGTTCGTCAATCGTAAGTATACAGGCGTTGCTCCTAGTGTTCTTCGTGACGGTTGGGAATACGGTGCTGTTCTTGAGAAAATTACTGCACAGCTTCCTACTGCAACTGAAAACGAATCGTGGGAACTTCAGGATGGTACTTCTTACGATCCTAATATTTTCTATAAGCCTACAGTTTCTGCTAAGTTCTTCAACAAGAGAACTACTTGGGAAATCCCTCTCAGCTTTACTGAAATGCAGGCTCGTGGTAGTTTCAGCAATGCAAGTCAGATGAATGGTTTTCTCAGTATGCTCTATACGGCTGTTGATAATAGCAAGACAATTAAAACATCTGACATGATTCAGAGAACCATTAACAATATGATCGCTGAAACTATTACAGATGCTGGCGTTACTGGTCGTTCTCCTCGTTGTGTTAATCTCCTTTCTGATTATAATACTAAATTCCACGAGAGTCTTACACTTGAAGATGCTGTTACTGATGCCGGTTTTATTCGTTACGCCGGCTTTGTTATGAGTCTTTATCAGGATAGACTCAAGAAAATGAGCACTTTGTTCAACATTGGTGGTCAGCCTAGATTCACACCTTCTGATCGGCTTCATATTGTCCTTCTTAGCGAATTCGCTAAAGCGGCGGGTGTATATCTCCAGTCTGATGTGTTCCACGACACTCTGGTGAAACTTCCTGAAGCTGAAACTGTTCCATATTGGCAGGGTTCTGGTACGGGTGCCGATGCTTATAAAATCCAGAAGACTTCTGCAATCGTGACAGGTGCTGATGAAGGAACAACTCGTACAGGTATTCTTGGCGTTATGTTTGATCGTGATGCTCTTGGAGTTTGCAACGAGAACCAGAGAGTTACTACCAACTACAACCCCAAGGCGGAATTCTTTACTAACTGGTATAAGGTCGATACCGGTTACTTTAACGATTTGAATGAGAATTTCGTTGTATTCTATGCGGCTTAACAATGAAAGGGAGTCTATTTGGTTAGACTCCCTTTTCTGAAAGGTGGTTATTTATGACTGTTACCTTTTATACCTATGCAGGTGTTAATAACAAATTAAATAAAACGAATGATTTAGTTGTGGTTAGAAATGCGACTGAATTGAAACCGTTTGAATATCTTAATGTTGATTCTCCTCGCCTTATCGTTGATTATGACACTTCTCTTATGAATGTGAATTATATAAAGGTAGACGATTATTATTACTTTGTGTCTTCGCCTGCATACCAAAATGGAGATCGACTCATATTTGAACTTGATAAAGATGTTTTAATGTCTAATTTGAATGATTTACTCGAAAGTGAAGTCATTATAGATAGAAGCAGTAGTGATTATAATTCATACATTTTTGACGAGAGACAAAAATCTCAAGTTAATCATACAGTGTTCAGTATTCCTATTGGTAATTCTTTCGGGTTTGGAAGCAGTGGAATTATATTATCTACTATAAGTGGTGGGGGTGAGCCTACTTCATGAATATTCAGTTTTATAGAGATTCTTCGGCTACTCAAAGTGTTGCTAATTTAAGAGTTGGAACATACTGGGGTGCTACTGTAAGAGATAGTTTTGGTGAATTTAGAGTTCTTGATAGTGAACAAGAAGAACTGGGAAAGGTGTATACATCATGGAACACAGCTACCTTTAATATCAATGAAGGTGTTCCTTACGATTACTTTCCTCTTGGCGATCCTGAGATAATTTCCGAAAGTTCTTCTGATCCTTGGGGAGATTGTACTAAACATCGTGTGTATACTATCGGTGGAACTTACTTTGAATATGCTTATTATAGGAGAGGTACTAAAAATTATATTGCGTTCTCTTATCCGAGAGTAAGAACTGGCACTGGGTATCTTAATATAAGCATGTTTCATAATGGTTCTTATTATTGGAATATTACAGGTGTTAATAGGTTTCCACCTCTTGAAATTGATACTGGTGTGTATAGTTTAACAGGTCTTGCTTTTTTCGTAGGCGAGATGACTGATCTAGTGAATAATACACAGGAATTGATTGTTCCTTGTGTTATTGTGAATCCTATTTCCGATCCTGATACGAATATTATTCTTAATCCGCGTAGAGGTTTTACTTCTAATGTTATACAAGGGTTCTTTAGTCTACCTGAGTATACTCCTACTAATAACAACGCTAATTTCGGTGGTAGAGGAGACGGTAGTTATAGAGGGACATCTCCTGAGGTAATGGATATTCTCTCAAGAAATCAGGCTTTATCTATCACATCGGGTAACGGAAACGGTCTTACTTATTATTATGTCAATCCTACTTCGTTTAATCAGTTTTTATCTTTCGTTTACGGTTCACACATTATTACATCTCCTGAAAAAATTGATTCGTGTCTTGTTGATGCAATTATAATTCCAACGGGATATTCTCCGTTGTTGCCTAATATTTCTAGAATTTTTATAGCAAATAGGACATGTGTTGTTGATGACTCTCGTATCATTATCAATAGACTTGAAGGTGGTGTGTTGGGCGTAGCAGAACTACAAAACTCTGGATATGATGATTACAATGATTTCTCTAATACTACCGCATCATTGTTCTTACCTTTTGTTGGAAGAATCGAACTTGACATAAATTCAATAGCGAGAGGTTATCTTAGAGTAGAATATATTATTGATGTGTTTACAGGTAATATAGGCTATTGGGTATATGCCAGAGGTATGAATTTCCCTTATGAAATTTTATATGGTTGTTATACAGGTAACTGCGCTATTCATGTTCCTATGAATGGTACACATGCTCATTCACAAAGTGTACTTGGAGAGATTGTCAATATGGCTACTCCTATTGCACTTGGTTATTTGGATGCTCCGTTTAATAGCGTTGTTATGTCTTCAGTACATGCAGCTGGTGGTCTTTTTAGTAGAATGGATTCTCCTCTTGTAAGTAGGGCTGGCTCCATGGATAAGAGTAGTGCTGCTATTGCCCCATATCAATGCCGTCTTGATATTGAACGAAAGGAAATTATACGGACGAGTTCTTATGGTGATGTAGAAGGTATACCGTCTTTTGATACTATTAAACTTCGTGAATTAAACGGTTTCGTCAAGGTACACGATGCTAGATTAGATAATCTGAAATGTGGTGATTCTGAAAAAGAAATGGTTGCCGAATTACTAGGAAATGGGGTGTATTTGTGAGTTATTTATTTATTGAAGAAATAATTTCCGTTAATAATTATCAAGGAGATAGACTGCCAACTATAGTTGCAAAATTTGAATGCGATACCGAGTCAGATTTACCTGCCTTGAATCAGGGAAATTATATTGTTGGTATCGGCTCTTATGCACATGTTGTTCAGACTAATGCTACTTATAGATCTATGAGTGATGGAACTTGGGTACTTTCGGTTGATGGTACTGCTACATATAGTAAAAGCGAGATAGATTCTATGCTTAATGACAAACAAGATACTCTCGTTATTGACCCAGTTCCTACTGCTGGTAGTGATAATGTTGTGCGTAGTGGTGGTATCCTTAACTGGGTGTATGGTACACCACCAGAGCAAATACCTGAATATGCCGATCTTAATGATTATTATAATGTTGGCGTGTATCGAGCTACTAGCGGAGCTTTGGCGCAAACTTTAATAAATTGTCCTACTACATCTAGTTTTAGATTAGAAGTTGTGTCTAGTATTTCCGCTGCTTCTCAGGGTTACCAGATACAACGACTTTATCCTAATAATAGTCTTGGAGAGTTCTATATGCGCCGTAGACTTTCTGCTGGGTCTGGTAACTGGGCGCCGTGGTTTCGATTTTCAGGAACTCAAGTCTAATCAAATAGACAGAAGGTGATAGTATGGCAAGAAGTAATTTAATACAAGAAAAGATTAGAAAGAAAATTTCTGATAAAGTTCATTTTCGAAAAGTAGTATCTAAGATTGACATAAAGAAAATTATTATTGCGAAACAGAGGGGATTAAAGTGAAGTATTATAGTCTTAAAAAGATTCTCTCTCATAAAGCTACATATAATATGATAATTGGAGAGAGAAGTAATGGCAAAACGTTTGCAGTTCATGAACATGCCTTAAAGAAATTTTGGAAAGACGGCAGTCAATTAGCTGTTATTCGTAGATGGCAAGATGACTATACAGGAAAACGTGGTTCGACAATGTTCGATGGTATAGTAAACGCTGGTGTGGTTGAGAAAGTCACTAATGGTGAATGGACTGGAATTTACTACTTTTCTAGTCGATGGTATTTGTGCAGATATGATGATGGTAAAAGAGTTATGATGGAAACTCCTTTCGCTTACGGATTTGCTATAACATCTCAAGAACATGATAAATCCACAAGTTATCCTAATGTACGAACTATTCTGTTTGATGAATTTCTTACTCGTATGGCATATGTACCTGACGAATTTGTTCTGTTCTGTAATGTTCTCAGTACAATTATCAGACAACGTGACGATGTTCAAATTTTCATGCTTGGAAATACAGTAAATAAATATTGTCCTTATTTTAAGGAGATGGGGCTTAAACACGTTCAAAATATGAAACAAGGTAGTGTCGATGTTTACCGATACGGAGAAAGTAAATTAACAGTTGCAGTAGAATATTGTAAGCCTAATGATTCTGAGGGTAAACCGTCCGACTTCTATTTTGCTTTTGATAATCCCAAACTCGGTATGATTACAGGCGGTGCGTGGGAAATTGACATTTATCCTCATTGCCCTTGCAAGTATCGACCAAAAGATATAAAATTTATTTTCTTTATCTGTTTTGACTCTGCTACACTTCAATGCGAAGTAGTTTCTGTAAAGAATGGATACTTTTTATTTATCCATGATAAAACTACAGAGATTAAGCATCCTGATAAAGACCTTATTTTTAGTCTAACCGAATGGAGTCATGCAAGAAATCGTCGAAGAAATATATTACGTCCTGAAGATTTAATAGGTAATAAAATTGCATGGTTCTTTAAGCATAATAGAGTTTTCTATCAGGATAATGAAATCGGAGAAGTTGTTGCTAATTATCTTAAATGTTGTGCATAAAGAAAAGGGAGTCTAATTGAATAGACTCCCTTTTATTTAATCGTATATGTTCAACTGATAACCCGCTAATACATCTCTTATAGCCTTTGCTTCATTCATACTATATTCAGCCGGTTCGAGATGTATCGCCGATTTTTCAAACACCCTAGCTACACATTTATTATGATCTTCAACTGTAATTGAAAAGCTATCATCAATAAAGGTGTGCGTTAGCTTACCTGTATATTCAGGTGGTATTTCCATACCGATGTGGAACTCCTTAATTGGATCTCCTAAAGTAAGCAAATAATCAATTGCCGTTCTATTCCCATTTGGGTTTGTTTCTGGATCGTATCTATTAGGATCGTCTGGGTCATATTTTTTCAGTCCTGCAACAGTCATTCCATAATGACCGTTTGCTGTATACATATATGCTTTTGCACGAACTGCTTTGAATCTATCGTATACACCATCTTGTTCCCATATACCCAGTGGTTTTTCTTCACCTTTTATGTTTTTGGGTCTAAGAAGTTCTACTGATAAATTATGATATTCTATTGCTGTCTCTAATTTTCTTGTCATTTCTTTATTGTAACGTGAAAAATAGTCTTCATGTTTTTGTGGATTTATGTACTTCACAGAATCTGTGTCTGCATATACATAATCACTTTTTAATTCAAATATACCAGACCAAAGATTTCGCCTTGCATACGCGGTAACGAATACGCCCCATAAATAATACAGAAATCTACTTTTCTTATTATTCTCTTTGTCTACTTGCTTAGACACTTCTTCTTTATATTCTTCATCTGACATTTCCTGTGCTTCTAACCAACCACCTTTATTGTCATATTCGTATAAATCTCTTACAATATCAGTTACTGTCATTCCATAAAGACTATTTAGATTTTCTTTACCGTTCATGTATTCAACTACTTTGTCTGGTACTCCTTTAAGCGTCGTTTTAGCTTCATAAAAGTGCAAAATACATTCAATAAAACTTGTGGGTAAATAAAATGTTTTATAAACATATAAATGACCAATTCGTGATATATTGAATGTATAACAACGTTCTATTAAACAAAAATCAATATTAGTTATGTCAATTATAAGCCGTTCTGCGTGACTTACTCTACCGTTATTAGTAACAACTTTTTCATAACTTCTACATCTAGACAATGAAATATAACTTTCCGCTGGAAACGTTTGTTCCAAATCTGTCAATTCAATTGAAAAAATAGAACATTTAGTATCATCATGCATTAGTTTAAGAAAATCTGATTGCGTTATGTGCGTTATTCTTTTCCCTTTTGTCATAGGATATTTCTCTGCAATCATTACCGATGGATAAGATGAAGAAAAATCCTTTGACCAGACGTTAGTTAATTCTTCTCCTGCATGTAAGACTGATGCATGCGTGAATCCGCCTGCAAATGCTTTTTTCGCCATCATATATTCTTCTGGTTCAAGGGTCAATTCTTTTATTGCATTTTTATAGAACGATCTATTTTTACCCCGTAACGTGTGATTTCTAACGTATCTCCGTACATATCCGGTTTTTGTAAGTGGTATCTCTGCTATATTATTATTCTCCTCTTTTATCTTTCTTTTTATATATTTAGTCACTATTTTTACGTCGTGAATGCAATATCTTAATTCGTCTTTCGTTAATGTCGTCTTATAATGTCTTACCAGTCTATAATCAAAATCGTTCTTTAATTTTTCAATACCCACTTGTTCTCCGATTTTATCGAGTGAATATCCCGATAATCTGTAAGAACAACGAAATTCTATTCCAGATTCTGTTACCGCGTATAACGGCTTTCTTTTTGCTAATGAAAAGACCTTAATCCAATTAAACCATTTTCTTATAAATTGAAATTCATAAGAAAGATTGTGTATATAAATAATACATCTTCTTTTAATATTCTGCAAATTAAAATATGCAGAAATGGTGTTCATGACTGTTACAAATTCTTGCCATGTTCTTCCTATTATGGTTTTGTCGTTAATATCCAGCATCCACACATACATAAACGCATACTTTTGATTGTCTAATCGAATAGACGACACTTCAATATCAAATGAAATCGCTTCATTCATTATAATATTACCGTCTTTTTTCACCCAATTCGGGTGAAAATTTTCTAAAATTGCGTTTATAGCGTATGGGGAATAATATTCAATCATATAAATCCACCAACTTTCCTAACAACTCTGTAGGGTCTTTATATAAAGGATCGTAACTTGACAACTGCTTATTATGCCATTTTGTATATCTATCTTTATCTGCTTCTGCTCTTTTTCTTCCATGAAATCTACGTCCTGTAAATAAAGTGTCATCTTCATCATAATCCATTTCAAACATGTCTTCATCCCAGTCCTTCATAAAACCGTAACGTTCTGACTCGTTATATTCAGAAAGTAACATGTCTGCAATTTCTGAATAACTTTTACCTTGGTATTTACTAGGATTGTTTCTGTCGTTTGCTTGCACAATAATATTTTCAATTTCTCTTAACACATCTGATGCATAACTTCTATCAATGTTAAGCCTGTAATCAAATAATGCAAGTCTTCTTAATATAGTCCATTTTTCTTCATCTTTTACTACCTCTTGGAACTGCTCGTCTTTTACTTTCATAGCTTGATAGTCTATTTGAATGGACGAAAAGAATTCATTTTGCTGGAAAAACTCCTTAAATAATTCTGTAGGATTATCGCTTATTTTTCTGGTATTCAAACCAGAAGACAATGCTTCTTTGCCTGTAATTGTGCTTCTCGCTGTAACATTTGAAAGCTCTGATGATATTTCTTTTTGTCTTTCTCGAAGATATGCTCTGAAATCTCTTCGCGCTTCTAAAGACATATCGTTTATGTTTTCAAGATCCATAATTTTAGGCAATATTTTCTTTTGAAAACGTTTTGCAGAACCTCTAGGATTGTAATGTTTACCAGAAAACAATTTATTCTTCTTAGCCATAATTACACCTCTTATATAGAAGTAAAGGGCAGGAATGCTTGACTCCTGCCCTTATTTAGTTATTTAGACGTTGAATGCATCAAAATCGTCCATGCTGTGATCTACATACTCACCCGCAGGTTTCCACTCTGTAATCCATACCTTAGCAGATTCCAGTTCGTCACCATCATCGTTTGTATACTTTTCCCAAACAATATTGGCTTTTGCGCGGTCGAATTCGATAAAGCACGGGCACTTAGCGGGATCTGGCGCACCGCACGATTCTCTGAACTTGAGCTGGATGGGAATGGCTTCACCATCCGACTTACGAACAAGAGTCGAAAGGTAGATATAGAAATCTCTGGTCTTTCCATTTTCCTCTGTCTTCTGACGCTTCTTTGCAAATACTGCAAGTTTCATGATAGCCATAATAGGCTCCTTTCTGCCCTTTGGGCGACTAAAATAAATTTGAAAATTTGGAAAATATGTAGAGTCTAATTGATTAGACTTACTACCTTAAAATGGACAAATTACGCAATCCGAGCAATCAATCTTATTACAATGCTCACAACACTCCTGCGCAGGTTTTTCACGCATGAGATTTCGCATTTCAATGTCGTTCAATTCGTTCTGTCTACGAATTGCTTCAGTTTTCCAATTATCACGAGCTTCTTCTACTTCGTCTAACCTGATTCTTGTTTGACGGAGTTCTTCTTTCAGCTCACTTACTATAGAAATTTGCCGTTTTAACTGATCGAATAGATGATTATGCACTTCTTCATATTTCATGATTGTTGCATTTGCGGATGCTAAATCATCTTGAGATTCCTCAAATGAATTTTGCAATTCATTATATTTAGATTGAAGTTTATCGTATTCCTCTTTTAATTTAATAAACCATTTCTTGAAATCCCAATATCTGTGCAAAAGTTCAATAAAAGTTTGCGATTCATTCACATCCATGTGTCTAACATCCTTCCTATAAATTCTGTCGTACCCAAAAATTCAGATACATTGTATTTGTCCATTGTAGATTCTCCGTTATATTCCCTATCTCGCATAATTTGTTTGTGTCTCCAATATGCATCGCCGTCATACGCGCCGTAGTACATTCCATCAGTAACATATAATACACAAGCGTTACGGTAGAAACTTGTATTAGATTTGCCATGTAATAAATAGATTTTCCAACCCTCACCGTAACGACCTCTATATGGAACCGCGTAAGCGACAGATTTGTTATTCCAGTAAGGACAATTATCTTTTGTGCCTGTTGCTTTCTTTGTGATTCTCATTTCTGAATGTGAAAGCACTTCTTTCATGAACTCACAATACTCGCTCGCTCTTTCAAAGACGAGCACTCTTACTATTTTCATTTGTGCTCCTTTCGTTTATTGATGTTGTCTACTTGAGTAGACATTGAATTAGCTATATCACTAGCCATTGTATTAAAAGAATCAATAAGACTCTCTCGATTACTTGCAGTGTAATTGAGAGGAATCATAGCTTGCTCGCCTACTCTAATCCACACTGAAATCTGAACTAAATAATGCGATTCGCAATAAGGCATCAATACCGTTAATGCTCTCGCTACATTATTAGTACGAATAATATGTACAGTATTACCGTCAAAGAATTGAAGCAAAAACACTACATTACTATCTCGCCTTTTTTGCTTGTCGCTCTGTCGCGTAATAGCCTGTCGCTTTAGTTTAATACCTTCAAACTTTTTCTCCATATAAAATCCTTTCTTGAGTATACTCAATTAGACTTTAGTGCTTTAATACTTTAGTGCTTTAATACTTTAAAGTGATAAAGTGATAAAGTGTTAAAGTGTTAAAGTGTTAAAGTGTTAAAGTGTTAAAGTGTTAAAGTGTTAAAGTGTTAAAGTGTTAAAGTGTTAAAGTGTTA
>OCVV011131294.1_pt1 | contig 12328 bp, 22 predicted proteins | sample 1539721 | NCBI WGS metagenome assembly OCVV01 (sample SAMN02144230, study PRJEB22623) | gut metagenome | biome: sheep rumen | host: Ovis aries | place: New Zealand | reverse complement strand
TATGATAAGGAGCGCATCAAGCACGCCTTTATGGGCGAGCTTATGTGCGGCGAAGACGAAAACGGCGTCATCTATGCCCCCGCAAGCAAGGAAGAATGCGAAAAGTTTATCCTTTCGGCATACGACAACGCTGTTTATTGTGCTATACAGGCAATAGCAAGCACAAGGGCTACGGAACGATTCGCCAAAGACGTAGAAGCACACGACTTAACAATATCGGAAGAAAATATGCAGAAGTATCATATTACGCGACCAAGAGATAAGAAACAGCACTATCTTTATATCGGAAGCATCTTCTCTGAATACATGAACGAAGAGCTTCAAAAATTTGATTATGAATATGAAAACGGCGAAGAAGATGAACAGCCGCTTTCCGACAAAGAAACAAAAGCTGAACGGGTTCGTATTGGCGAACACATAGTAAATGGTTGGACAGGGGGCGAAGAAAATGAAGCTATCAGAAGTGAAAAGGCTCGTAGACCTGTACACGAAAACAGCGAACCCCAAAGGTGAAGACCCCGAAGTATATATCACTCTTTCCGAGCCGTCTGTTTGTGCGAGAGCCAAATGTGACATAAGCGGCATATTTGAGGGATTTGATTGGGAGAACGGTCAAATACGCATCGAACCGAAAGAAAATCTCGTTCACAAAGGTCGAAGCAAAGATGATGAGCTTGAAATGAAAGCGTATAAATATAGATATGACCGCAGGACAATGATAAAATACCATTGTCCAACGTGTGAAGAGACTCTTTCTAAATCAGCGAACTACTGCTCAAACTGCGGACAAAAGGTAAAAACACCTCAAACGCTCACGTTCACACACGACTACAGAACAGATAAATCATAAAAGAAAGTATGATTATAAGCGCGAAGACGATGAAGAGGTATAATTATGGAAATTCGTAAAGATGTGGTAAAGTTTAGATTTATAACAGACAATCCTACAACGGAAGAATTAGTACCGTTTTTGCCTGCTATAAAATCATCAAGACTTGATGTTTATAAATATTATGATTCTGAAGATGAACCCGAAGTTACCTTCAAAGATATTATCAGGCGTATTGATAACTGTCTTGATTACTTTGAGACAGAGCAGGACAAGATTTCGGGCGCTGTCTATAACGGCAATGGCTATCTTGGCGGCAGGCTTATAGTTGACGCACATCAACAGAAACGCCTTAGAATCAACTTAGAAAGAATTGATAAGCAGTTAAATGCGTTAAATGCGTTAAGAGACTATCTGATTGATGATACGACCCATTCTCATTACATCGTAAATGGATTTTTGGATAATCTTTTTATGTATTCATCCTCTTTTGAAGCTCACCCCATTCAGATAGTTGAATTCAATGTCTATAAGCCTGTATTCAATAACGACACTATGCTTTGGGAAGCCGTTCCCACTACAATGCGTGGTATTACAACTGAACAGATGTCAACAATCTGTTGTATAGAGGACTGGGTGAGCCTCGACGATTATGACTGTCTGTATCGTGTTAATGCAGAGTGGAGATTTGCCACCACAGCAGACAAGATACTGAAATATAACACACACCCTGACTTTGTATATAAGAAGTGTAAGGATTGCGGCAAGGTATATGCTCTTGACGAAACAGAGAAGGAATGGTTTGAACATCACGACATGAGACCGCCTGTCAGATGTGAAACTTGTCGTAAAAAGCGCAGAGAAGGTTCAGAAAGAAAATCGTAATCAAAATAGACAGATAATCACAGCAAGTGTTTTTTAGGAGAGTGAAAATGAACAAAGAATATCTTGAACAGCTTGACCGTAAAATAGCGGCGCTTGAAAGAGAACTTGAAGAAAAGCGGCAAGAAAAGGCGCTTATATTAAGCTGTTCTATTCCTACAACCATAGGCGAAAGGTTGAAGAAAGCTCGCTTGATGCAAGGTCTTTCCATACCACAGCTCGGAGCGAGAGCAAACGTTTATTCATCTGACATTATATCCCTTGAAACTAATCAATCACAGCAGTTCAAAAAGCTGAAAGCCTTATCGGAAGTTCTCGGCGTATCGTATAAGTATCTTAAAGACGGAGAATATCAAAGCAAAGAAGAGCGCGATGCCTTCAATATCTATGATAAAGCATACATAGATGTGACCGAAGCTTCACTAAAGGGACTGAAATGGGATATGACCGACCCCGCCGCCGCAAAAGCCATTCACGCTTTGGAGAGAGAGGGATATGTAACCATAGAAGATGTGGTTACGAAATCCCCGAAAGACCTTATGAAGATACGGAGTTTTGGAACTGCTTGCCTGAACAAGCTTAAAGAGGCTCTTACGAAATCAAAGATACCGCTTACGGGAGAATGGAGTTTAAGTATATGAGAGAAAGATTATGGCTTAAACATGAAATAGAAAAACTTGAATGTGATATAGACTTTTACGAACGGCAACTCCCGAAGATAAAAAAAGAGCTTGCAGAAAAGAAAGCACTTTTTAAGTTTATTACAAGTGAAGAAACGCCTGATATAATAGGCGACAGATTAAAAAAGGAACGCCTTCTGAAAGAAATGTCTGTATTTAAACTTTCGTGCAAAGCAGACGTATCACCGAACCACATAACACGGACAGAGGATAACGACCTTGAAGGCATCCCTTCTGAGTCGTGGGAAAAGCTGGCTACGGCACTCGGACTGAGACTCGACTATCTACTGTACGGAACAGGAAAACCTTATGAAAAAGCGGTGACGGAAGCAAGCGACAATAACGCAAGCGCGAACAACGAAAGTACCGCTACAGACACATCGTCCGACACATCCGATACAGAGTCTCCAGTAGAAGAACCAGCGGAAGGAGAAAAAAAATGCGAGTCACGAACGACGAAAACCTCGAAAAAGCCGCTTTAGCTTTGAAAAGGAACTGTAAAAGCAAAGGCAGTTGTGCAGGAACGGACGGAAAGAACAAGTGTGTGTTTTTCCGAAACGGGGATAAAGGATATAACTATTGCGTATTGGACGAAGTATCGCCCGAATACTGGAAGCTCGGCGATGATAACGAGCTGAAGCCTGTATATCACCACGACAACGAAAACAAGGCGCAACCACAAACCTTTCTATATACGATGTATTACATCGAGTTCCACATGAACTACAAAGATACGGCGTACTACTGCGGCAACACCCAAACCAACGAAAACGGCGAACTGGAAGCCGAAATTGAAGAAGGAAATCCCTTGCCGCACGGCGAGCCTTTTCTATATAAGACAAGGGAAAAAGCTGAGGAACGAGCCAAAGAGCTTATGCAGACTTGCGTAAACGTTGGCAAGACCTATAACGTCAGGGAGATTATCAGGGAGTTGATAGTAAATGACAGAAGAAAATAAAATCAAGAGATACTATATCATATTCCACTTCAGAACCCATAACAGCGCATATAAGGGCAGCACCTATACAGTCTATGGCAGGGGCGGCGATAAGCATTATGCCAAGCTGTGTGAAGAAGGAGAACAGCCGCATTTATACAATTCTGCAAAAACAGCAGAGAAATCGGCGAAAAACCTTATATCTTTCTGCGAAAATGTCTCTGAACACTATTCCATTAAGGAAATCGAGGTTGAAAACACGAAAGAAAACGGCAACTTCTATATTGTGTTCTTTTATGCTGATAACAGTCATCCCGAAATATACGGCGGTGGCTATTACAGATACAAAGGTGACAAATATGCTCAACTTGCTGACAGTAAGGACAACGCTAAAATATTCAAAACGCGAACAGCGGCAATCAACAAGGCTGAATGGCTCTTAACCGAATGTAGCAATACAGGTGTAAAGTATTCCATAGTTGATATAAACGAATCCAATACGGACATATATACGCTTCAAGCAAGAGCAGAAGAAGGTATGCGCTTGAACACAAAAAGAGAAATCTCTTCAATATCGGACATAACTGCCGAAAGCCGTCAAAAAGTCAACAGAGAAGAAGCGCAAGATGAACTGGAAAAGGTGTTAGAACAGAAAAAAGCAAAAGAAAAAGAGGAAGAAATTGCCGCTTTATTGAACATTACAGAAACCGCTGATAATAATGCTCCGCTTACCGTATGCCCTCACTGCGGGTCAAGTGTAGGCTTTTATACCAAGCATACAGAAAAGGAATACTACACGTTCGGTGGCGATTATTTATTTAGCACTGATGACTGTTTTTGTGGCTTAGAAAACTGTAATACAGGTCTGTTTTGCTCTGCTTGCGATAAATTTATTATAAAGCAGAAAGATTATCAGCGCATATATCAGGTCTTTCTCAGGCATTTTTATCAATGAACGAGCTTAAATGGGGCGTAGGGCAAACGGTAGCGGTAAATATCAACGCCTTGTACGGACGATATGGAGAAAAGCTTACATACGCACACATCAAGCCGCCTCAGAAAAGCAATTCTTCTCTTTTTGAAATATACTCAAAAGGACCAAATGTGTATGTAGCTTCGGAAACGGATATTGGTACAATCGTCGAGATTGCTGACAATTACATAGTGATTGACTATATACGGTCGTCTTCCAAAGGAAAAACGAATATAAGCATTGCAGTGGGTCTGCGACTGACACATGATGAAGCCGAAATAGGCTTAGAATCGAAAGAAAGGGGATAAAAGTGAAACCTATATACGAACCTAAAGGCGCTGCGAAGGAATATGGCGATTTAGCCTTGAACATATATACTGGATGCCCTCATCGTTGTTTTTACTGTTTTGCACCTACGATTCTTCGGAAGGACCGTGAAAAGTTCCATTCTGAGATAGCTCCGAGGGAAAACATCATAGAGGAAACCCGCAAGCAGCTCGAACGAGAGAAGATAACAGGGAAAACCATACATCTGTGTTTTACCTGTGACCCCTATCCCACGGGATATGACAGCTCCGCTACACGGGAGATAATAAAACTGGTTAAGGAAAGCGGCAATTGTGTCCAGATTTTGACAAAGGGAGACGGGTCGAGAGATTTTGACCTGTTGGATAAAGACGACTGGTACGGTATCACGCTTGACGGAAGTGAATTCAAAGACGGAAGCAAGACGGCGGGAGCGGACAGGGCAGAAGCTCGCCTTGCCGCTCTTGAAGAAGCCAACAAGAGAGGCATCCGCACTTGGGTATCGTTTGAGCCAATTGTCTATGATGCTGGAGTCATTACGCTTACGCAGTATATCGAAAAACACGCACCGCACACCAGATATAAATATGGAAAACTCAATTATCATCCTTCTGACATTAACTGGAAGCATTGTGGCGAATGGATTGAGGGTCTGTGTAAGAATATGGGCGTAGATTACTATATCAAAGACAGCTTGCGAAGGGAAATGAAACGATGAACAAGCGAACAAACAGAAAGGAGAAATATAATGCCAATAATAAGAAGACACGGGTTTAACCCCAACTGTGATGAAATAAACGCTATAATAAATAACGCTATGTCCGCATACGAAAATGCGAAAGAAATACCTACTAACGCAATTTATAATTATCATAAAGCGTTCGGTGATATATGTATGTGCAGATATATGGAAAATCATATTTTCAAAGATGAAACTGCACATATTCCGTCAATAACAGGAAAGAACGGCTTTTATGACCGTTTTATAAAGATTTGTGAAAAGAAGAATATAAATCCCGATACCATTATATACAACCTTGACTTGCCTGACATTATGTTAGGCTATTGGCAAGACGGCGGCGAAGTATCGTCGGATATACTCATACGTTTATCCGAACAGCTTGACGTTTCTATTGATTTTTTACTCAAAGGCAAAGAAAACGACGATAACGAACGGTAAAGATTTCACTTTTTGACCGATAGGGAGCGGCACTTGGCCGCTTCCTTTTTATATATAAAATCTTTCAGGAAAAGCCCAAAAACTATTGACAGGGGACAGATTTTGTGTTATAATATAAGATGTAGTGAACATCTATCAAATAATAACATTGTCATACACCATTTACAGAAAGGAAAACCAAAAATGATTGACCCGAAAATCCAGAAGCTCATACCTGAAGATTTCCTCGAAGCTGTCAAGAATGCTTATGAAGAGGACGATATGTACGTTGTTGAACTCAACGACGGCTGGGAGGCCTCCAATAGCGAATGCAAAGGCTATGAAACAACAATAAAGGTCCATAAAGAACCTGAAGACGAATTTGATACGCTGGAATATCGTTTGGGAGAGGGTACATGGCTCAAAGACGCTGAAGTTTGTCCTGTGTGCGGCAGAGTAAACAGTATAAGAGTAAGGCGCAACGAAGAGGGCTTGTACAAAGTAGGGTGTAATTTCTGCCGCTTATGGTATGATTATATGTACCTGACGGAAGGGCAGGCCCTTGCCGCTTGGCGCGTCAGGTCGAATATAGCCTACCCCCCATCTTCTGAAAACAGCTTCAGTGCATACGAAAAATATTGCGAAGAAAACGGTCTTCCTGTAATAGTATAAGAAAGGAAACAGAGTTATGGCAATAACGCTACTTGAACACATTTACAGCAAGTTGCAGGACGATACAAAACGTAACTTTGATATTGGTTACACCAATGACCCCGACTGTAACAAAGAGGATTATGCGGGAAGGCGCTTGCAATATCCTCAGTACACCGTTCTGACAGGCTCGGCAGAAAACGTATATATAGACATCAGCCTTGAAGTTTCCGATAACGAGGGCGTGTTTCTCGGTCTATTGAGGTTAGGCGATATTCATATAAAGAACAACACTGGAAAGGTCGATTCAGCTGTCTGCGCCCTTCTTCAAGATATTGCCGACGCGACCGAAAAGGTTGTCAAGATGAGTTGAAAACGCAGATAAAGGCTGCCGAAAAGGATAAAACAGAGATAGAAAAGTAAAAAAACGTGTTTAGGAGCGTGTACCTATGAAAAATAAGGATAAAGTTGTTATTTCGCATATAATGTCAATGAACCTCGATGATTTTCGAGACCTTGTAACAGACCTTTGCGGAGAAAGCTACGGCGTTGGATATGATTATGGAGAAATCATATTCATTAGAACAGATGAAACTGGTGAGAGGATTGACGATGCGGACGAAGATGAGACCACAGAGTTTGTAACGAATAAGCTTGTTGAATATTTTGATTTACAGGCTATATGTAGCTATAAAGCGGTAAGCGAATACGGCACTACAGAGGTAATCATGCCATTCATCGAGTAAAGGAAAGATAATATGAAAGCACATATAAAACAGCCTTATACGAAGCAAGGACAAAAGGCACTTGACAGGGAAATCAAAAGCCAACTTGCGGAATATGACCGAAAAAATATGTACGAAGTAGATGCTATGGTGCTTTGGGTTCTTCACGAACGGTTCGGCTTTGGTAAAAGAAAATTGAGACAATTCTTTGATTGCTTCACCACTGAAATTAAAGCCCTTATAGACCGTTATCAGCTTGATGAAAGCGATGATGCGTGGCTATGCACCCGCAAGCTGAAAGATGCGGGTATAGACATAGAGCAGTGGGAACGGGAAGCCGAAGAAAAAGAAAAGGGAAAGAACAAATAACGAAAAGTTCGAGCAAAAGGTAGATGACTATATTCAAACAATCGTCCGAGCAACTTACTTTTTTCCTTTCGGAGATTGAGTTTAACATCGCAGAGTGCAAAAAGCTTATAAGTAAATTAAAGAGTGAAAAAAAGCAAGCGCCTTTCCATAATGATATACGGCGTAATCAACAAGTCAAATCTCTCATAGAGAAGAAGAAAGCAAAAAACGATTTAGTTCTTGGCGTTGATGAATGTTTCTGTCTTGTAAGCATCTTAATAGAAAACGCTCTTCTGCTTGATAACCAGAAAGACCATAGCCGCAACGAAAACCATATTGAGCTTTTGGAAAAGAAGATAGAGGATATGATAGCGGCAATAGGGGAGATAAACAAAGCGTAAGGAGAATCGCTATGAGTAAAACCAAAAACGTAGGGAATTTTGAACTCAAAGAAGGAACAATGACTATTTCGTGCGAAGGTGTGTTTCAGGAAGCCAGCGTTGTGCAAGTACATGAAACAGTTCAGGACTTTTTAGACAGAGATTGTATATTAACAAAACATACTCTTGACGATTTCCAGACTGAGGACGATATACGAAATACAGTACGAGCAGAGCTGTGCGAAGCCATTCTTCATGCCAAAATCTTTGATTGGGAATGGGAAGACACCGATGTTGCGCGGGACGCACAGAACGATTTGCTTCAAGAGGGGTTGCTGTATGTCGAAGACCTGTTGGAAACCAACCCCGAATGGGATTTATACTTCCTTAACATCGAAAAAACAAAAGCATTAGCAACCGCTCTGCGTAAAAGCGGCACTGCGCTTAACCCCGAATGGAAGACATTTGTTGATAAATACTGTGACAGCTAACGAGAAGAGGATTACGAAATGAATAAAACGAAAACAGTCGGAGATTACAGATTAACGGAATTCTATGCTGTAGCTTCGATGGGCGAGCGTTGTGAGAAAACAGCATTTGTGTTAGTTCATGACAACGCTAACGACACATCGCCTTCGGCGGTAATATTGCCTGTTGATTGTCTTCTTGTAGGGCATACGTTAGACGATTTTGAATACGAAGATGATGTTGTGGAAGTCATATCAATGGAGTGTTTGGAAGCGTTTGACTGAGAAAGGAACTACAAAATGAGCAAAACCAAAACTATAGGGAACTTTGAGCTTAAAGAGGGTACGTTGACCGCATCTTGTAAGGAACTTCAGATACGAGAGGAATATCCCGTTGTACTTATTCACGAAAAGGAAAAACGATTTATGGATAATGACTGTATTTTGTCGCACCATACTCTCGATGACTTTCAAAAAGAGGACGACATTAAAAGTGCAGTTGGAGAAGAACTTTATGAGGCTGTAAAGCACTGTTTTGATATAAACAAATGTTCTGAAGCCGCTCGAAAATTAGCAAAACAGGACACAAAATATTTATTTGATTATCATTTTGATAAAAAGGCAGAAAATAAAGGATTGGGACAAAGAGGCTTTTTCTCTATATATTATTACACGATAAAAAAAGGGTATAAAACAATAGGCGATTTATTAAACGAGCCGCCCAGTAAAGTAATGTCAGGCGAGCGCGTAGGACCTAAAAGATTTGAAAGCTTTATTCGTTTTTTAAAGGAAAACGGATTAGAGCCGACAGACTGCGGAGAATGGGGAAAGCTTGTGGCAGAATTGAGGGAATGAGCAGTGAATTATTGGTGGGTAAGGATATTCGATTACAGCAAGAGCGACGAAGACGCATACTATAAAGACCCCGACAGGGAATATGATTGGAGCTATGGAGCATTTCAATCATATAAAGGAACACTTCTTGACGAATACTATCTCAGTGGCGAGGACATGACCCGTGAGCAGGCCAAGAAAGCCGTGACGGAAAGAAGCGGAATAACCAAGTTCGCAAAGCCCCGTAAAGAGGGCAGGACGGTTTATGCCTATATAATGGATAGTAATGAGTTCTTCTACAATCGGTTTACGAAGACCGTAGATACTATATGCTTCCATTGCCATACACCGATAAAAGGAAAAGAAAAAGACTTTCCCAAAATGGAAGTCGCGGGAGAAACCGTACATTTTTGCTCCCACGACTGTCACGCCGCTACAAGTATCGACCTTTCTCTCATTAAGCAAGAGGGAGAATGGCAAAACAGGGAAGCTGAAAACGGTGTGTATGGTTACATATACCATATATATAATCGCAAGACAAATCAGCATTACATCGGGCAGACTATATACGCTCCATTCTTCCGTTGGCAGGAGCATTTCAAGGCAGGCGGCAAAGGTAAACTTACAGACCTTGTATTTGAGACCATAACAGAGGTAAGAGTACAGTCGCAAGAGTACCTTAACAGCATTGAAGCGTGGTGGATAAGCAAATTCATACACGATTACGGCAGAGATAACGTTATGAACCTGACCGTCCCGAAAATAACCGAAAAAGACCTTCTTGAAGAGTATCATAAGTTAATCGAGGGCCAAATAATGATAAGCTGAGACTGGAAGAAAGGAATTCGGAATGATTGATACAAGCAAAGCTCCGTGCCGCCTTTCTCCAGATGAAGCGTATGCTATAGACTGGCTCAACTCTCGTGAATACGAAGGAGAAATGGTTGCACTAAAGAAAGGCAAAACCGCTATAACAGTCAAAAAAGGCAACACAGAAAAGACATTGTATCTCTGTGATACAAACGGCATGATGCGCGGGAGCATAGAGGAAACAATGATAAGATTTGAGCAAAGGCTTATAAGAAGTCTTTGACAGTTTGCCTTGTTTACACCCCCCAAAAAAAATAAAGGAGAAGCAATATGTCTAAATACGATGTAACATTTGCTATTGAAATAGCGAGAGAAAAGAGTGCTTGTATTCTTTCTGAATATGAGAGATTTTTTGAGCTTAATAACATTTCTACCGATGATGCGAAAAATCCAGATGTTTCAAAGTATTGGGAGCTTGTGCGACTAAGTGACAACCTTTATACCGCACAAACTGTTGAAGAAGTAAAAGAAACGGAAGCGACGTTTGAAACGGCAAGAAGCCATATCAGAAAGGCTCTCGGTTATGATGTATGATTATTCAAACGACGAGCTTCAAAAAGCAGTCAAATATATGTATAAACGTCTAACTGACGGCAAAAGCCCTGTTGATGCTCCGAGAGCTGTATTATTGGGCGGTCAATCAGGAAGTGGCAAAACCACAATACATAATATAGAGCAGGCCGCCGACCCCAACGTTATAATCATCAATGGCGATGGATTTCGTGCCAAGCATCCACTATATGAAAAGATATGCCAAGCCGAAGGCGATGACTTTGTGAAGTACACCCAAGATTTCGCAAACGAATTGTGTAATGAGCTTATAGCCAGATTGAGCGATGAAGGATATAATCTTGTTATCGAAGGCACGTTGCGAACAACAGAAGTGCCGCTTGCATCATACGACTTACTGAAAAGCAAGGGATATACTGTAGAACTTGCGATAATGGCAACACCAAAAGAAGTGTCGTGGCAAGGAACAATTGATAGGTATAACCAAATGTTGTTGGCAGGGTATTACGCAAGAGCAACAACAAAAGAAAGCCATGATACAATCGTAAACAATATAGTTCCAAATCTTCGAGAACTTTATAATATGCAAGTGTTCGACAACATCGTTATATATGACAGAGAAGAAAACTGCTTATATGATATGAGTAAAACACCAAATATAGACCCATCTAAAATACTTCACAATAAGATTTTCGGTTTGTCAAGAGACGAAAAAGGAAAGAAGAAATGAGCGTAAAGCCTGTAAGCGAAATCCCCACCGAAAGAGCGGCAAGGCAAAAGTCTTACCGCCAGATGATAAGAGAAGATATAGCGTATGCTGTACAAAACAACATCCTGAAATTTGAGTTTGAAGGAGATTACAACTTTGAGTCTCTTCCGAATGCTGCAAAGCAGATAGCGGATGAAATATACATAAAAAATCTTTGGAAAAGAGGTTTGCCCTATGTAAGCCAAAGGTGTTCACCTTATATTCGGATAACAAGCACAAAGGGTACAACCAGAAGACACGTTTTTTGTGAAATAACCCCCGATAACCTTGAAAAGCTGATACAGAAAGCGATGGTGCTGAGAGATGGAGACACATAACAAAGCCGTTATGGAAAAGCTCAAAAAAATATACGCTCTCGTTTTGAAAGGCGAGGACGGGGAGCGCCAAGCCGCCGAAAAGGTATTCAATGACCTTTGTAAGAAATATGAGGTTGCTTTGTCGGACATACAAGATGATTTTGATAATGCGCCTCTGTATTATTATCATTTTAATTATTCAAATTCATATACAAAAATCTTGTTGATACAAATAATAAAGAAAGTTACTCAAAGTGCGGATAAAATATATCACCTTCGCGATGAAAATGGCAAGAGAAGGAGAAACGTTCTTTCTGCTGAATGTACATACGAGCAAAAAGTTGAAATTGACATTCTGTATGACTTCTATAAGATGCTTTGGGAAAAGGAACTTACCACTTTTATGTACGCCTTTTGCATAAAGCATAAATTGGAAAGAACGCTGTCCGATGAAGAAAAAGAACGCGCCCTAAACGCTCCTTCTTTCTTTTCGGAAGACGAGAGCCGCCGAATGCTGGAGATGGTTAAGGGCTTGTCAGATGATGAGGCTGACTTAACTAAATATCTAATGAAAAACAAAGGAGAACAGTTATGAAAAAATGGAAGGTAACAGCAGAACTGTTTTGGTCGGCAGAAAGAATTGAATCTGTCGTCGTAAAGGCAAACTCTGAACGTAAAGCGAGACTGTATGCGGAGAATGTCTTCAAGAAGG
>OCVV011213710.1_pt1 | contig 12330 bp, 28 predicted proteins | sample 1539721 | NCBI WGS metagenome assembly OCVV01 (sample SAMN02144230, study PRJEB22623) | gut metagenome | biome: sheep rumen | host: Ovis aries | place: New Zealand | reverse complement strand
TCAAGCCAATAGCAATTAATGCTATATGAATCCTCAAGTTCACTAAGTGTAATCTTTTCTCTTATGTCACTTCTGTTCCACTCCTTAACAATCGCCTCCTTTGCTTTCTTTTCTGTCTGACCGCAACCAATCCATGAGTAGTTTTCAGAATCCATCAATGCAATATACATCGTTTCACCCCCTTCTGTATCTCTTTGCAAAGTCTTTATCAACATCACACCAGATTTCGTTAGCTTCGTCTTTGTTAATCACTCCTTCCATTTCAAGTGCGGTCAGAACTCCATTCCAATATGCTTTCGCAACCTCATTCGGATCACTTACATAAAACTGCATCGCATCTCTTGCCAATCCCTTGTCACACATATAAACCCAAAGTTCATTTAAAGTCTTCATTTACTTATCTCCTTTCTCCATCCATATACTGTCCTATCCCAAAAGTTCTCAAGTTCATAAAGAATAGTGCAGATTTCTGTTGACTTCCATCCATCTTCTGCGAGGATCTCATAAATATCCTCGTCATCTGGCTTATAGCCATCGAGGAATAAGTCGTGTGCTTTAACTTTCAAATCATCAATCATCTTGCATACCTCGGACGAAATAAATTAAAATCGATTTCATGAGTCGCATTAAACAGCTGTACATCAATGTTGTTCTGGATGCCACAGAAATCATGTGCAAAATTAATATCATCTGCTTTGAGCAGTCCTTCCCAGTCCATGTTGAACGCCTTATCGGCGCACTCCATGTCCATCAGCTGAGTGATTCCATCTCCCTGTGCAATACCCATATTTCTCGCTCTCATACAAACCATTGCGATTGTTTTAAGATTACTCATGCATATCTCCTTTTCATTCTTTCTCTTTCATCTTTCTTGATTGCCTTCAGCGAAGGCGCATCGTGTTCAACCATCATCTTAACTCCCGCTCTTGTCAATCCTCTATCCCACAAGCATCCGTCAGCGGTATATACTCTAAATTTCTCAACCTGTTTGTCGCCCAGAAGCCAGTCATAGTAGTCGTGTGTAACTTTGATTCCGTACTTCTTTTCGATTGTTTTGAAACCCTTCATGTCGCTCTCCCTTCAGCCGTACTGACACATATCAAATAATGCGAACTGAATGATTGCATCCGCACATTCTGCATCAATATTGCAACAATCAATTCCATCTGCGGTAATTGCGTTGTAATGGTCAAATCCATACTTCTTCCAGTGTTCGATTCCCTTAATGAGATCGTCAAGACTCATCTCGTACCTTTTATCATCATCGAACTCATCGATCAACTTCAGCTTGCCACCGTTCAGCAGGATTTTTGTTGCCGTGATTGAAACAGGCTCATCTTCTGGAGCGTTTTCATATTCATCTCCAGTGTTGTCAAGACAACACCAGTAGCCAATCCCACCTTCAAGTGCCGTTACAATAATATCTTCAATGTCTTCATCAGTAACATTTACATTAATTTCCATAACAACTTTAATGTTTCTCATGCAGCTCTCCTCTCTTTTTCTCTTAATCTCGTTGCCAACAGTTCCGTAAAGCTGATAATCTTTTTATCTGTTACTGCAATGTTATGGTCATATCTACACTGAACAATTCGTCCGTGACTATATTCCATTGCCACAAATGCATCATCCGGTTTGTCAATTTCCCTTACAAAAAAGATAAGCGAATCACCTCTGGCAACTTTGTCAACATAAGTCCGCAGACAGTTGTGAAGCTTTTTCCCTTCAAGATAAAGTTCCTCGGCAGATTCGGGAACTTTGACAAGTAAACCATGAGAACCATCGAAGAATTCTCTGAACGCCTTGTCTTTCCGCATCGCATCGGCAAGCTTCTTGATTGTGATATCTTTTCTGTTGTTAGTATCCAGTTTAAATTCATTTGCAACTTTGAGGTCTGCGGAATAAAAATCATCTGGGAACAGATAGTAATCATCAAGCGGATAGCTGAGTGATTTCAGATTGTCCACATAATGCAGATAATCATTCATTGTTACGTTTGGATTAGATTTCATATATCTGTTTAACTTGCCAATGGATGTATGGATTTCACAAACCCTGTCAAACAATCTGCTGTCCCACTCACAATAACTTGCCAACTTCACTTCGCTTGGACAAATTCCTTTATGGGATTTCAAGAAAGGAATACAGTTTACATCCTGATATTTCTTCAGTACCTCAAATCCGTTTCTGTCAATGTCAAGCATCTTCAGCAGTGATGTTTCGTTATTGTTATATTCAAACACATCATCTTTGTATGCTGAGAAATCTTTCAGTGAAATTCCATTTAACCCAACCTTGTCAAGCTTCTCATAGATATTGGCACGACCCATAAGTCGTTTCATGGTGTCCTCAACACAAATCCACGGATTGTTTTCAAAATAAGGTGTAATATCAAAATATCTAAATGCATTTAAATTTTTGATTTCTTCCGTGAAATCCGGCATCAACTTCTGTGTATCTCTACAGCAGAAGTTCTGCCTTGCCCAATATCTGTAGTGCGAACACTCCCGAAAGTAACAGCAACGTGTGTTTCTCCACACATCATCAGTGTTCCACTTCTCAAACATCAGAACATTTCCCTTACTATCAATCACCATTCTTGCCCTCTCCTCAACGGAAAGCTCGTTACGGTGATACTTATGAGTGACAACATAGCGGAGCATCAGCGTCTCATTGTCAACTGCATGGGCGATTACTGACCAGTCAATGCCGTTGCCGTGGATCTTCTTGTCGTAATTGTCCAATGCCCACTGAATCTGTTCTGCAGTGAGTTCGGGAACGTTTGTGTTATACTTGTCAACCAGTTTCTGTTTACGTTCCAAATATCTGGACATCTAAATCACCTCATTTCTTGTTGAAATAATTGATCGCATATTCCAGTGCCATCTCACTGTCGAGATAAGTTACATTTCCGTACTTGACCGCAAATCCCTGTTTTGCAAGGTCTGCGAAGTAATCAAATGCTCCTGCATAAGACTTGTCTTTTCTCATGACATTGTCTCTGAATGTCGAATTCTCTTTGCACTCTTTCAGCAGGCCGTCAATTACAAACTGGCTGTCAGCATCCTTCCAAACTTCACGCTCCTTGAGAAGTTTCGCTTCACACTCCTCATAGGTGTGACCCTCGTTGGTAGGCTCTGCCAACTCAATCTTGGGACGCTTCTTTGGAAACTGGATGATTTTTACCTTGGGCTTGTCATCTGTTTTATCCTCATCTTTTTTGAGGTATTTTTCCAGAAGCTCTGCTCCAAGTTCTGCCCCACGGAATCCTGCAAGCTTATCCTCGCACTTCTTGATCCGCATCTTGTTGCGACCGCCATTAGTCTTCATGATGCGGATTGCCTCTTCCAGTTCTTCCTTCGTTGCTTTCTCAAGATAAGAAGCATAGTTGCCATCGTTAGCAGGAAGACTTGTGAGTGTATGAATTAATCCGACAGTCTTATCAATTTCTTCGTCAGTGTGTTTTTTTGCAACGGCTTTCGGCTTTGTTTCCTTTACTGTCGGTTTCGGTACGTTTGCTTTAGCTTCCGGTTTGGATGCAGTGGCTTTCGCCACTGCTCTCTCCGGCATTTCCGTTCTGTTGATACGGTCAAGAATGTTACCCAGATCGAATTTAATAATGTCTGCCATAATTACATCTCTCCTAACAGTTTAACAAGGTTTGCAAGTTCCTCTTTGGTAAGTCCAATGCCCTTACCACATCTCTCCTCTCCATTCTTGTTGGTGTACCATGTCCGAATATCGAATTTCGGCTCACCGCCATTCCATGCCACAATCCGCAGTTCCAGACCCTTGTCGTTGATTGCACCAATCTTCTTGATAGTTTCGCAGGTTACTTCGTTGTTCTTCTTGTTAAATGCCATAGTGTTTATCTCCTTTTCTTTTTGTATAATTATTCAAACCATTCTGTATAATAGAAACCAGTATCTTCCCACGTTCCATCTGGCAGTAACTCATCATAGTAACCGCCATATTCACCGCATTCTTCTCTTTCGCTTGCTTTCCACTTCCCTTCTCCAAATAATTCATTCATGCCATCTGTGAAGCAATCTTCACAGAAATAGTAACGACCATCATCAGTGGTAAAACCAAACTGAAACGGTTTTCCACATCTCTCGCAAACTCGCAAATAATCTGCAATTTCATCAATGTTAAACAGTTCATCTTCATCTCTTGCCTTGTATACATTTCCGTTGTTTTTGGTTACGACAATCTTGCCGTCAACCAAATCAAACTCCCATAATGTGTCACCACAACATGGATGATGTACTTCAAGGTAATCCGTAGGCGTTTTCATTGTCAAGCACCTCCTATTAATTTAGTTACCTTAATGAGCAGGAAAAATTACATGCTCACCTTTCTTTAATCTCCAACAACCTTCCTTATTGAAATGACATTCCGAACAATTACCACCACAATAATACATACCCTCTTCTCTCATCATGACAATGATATCTAACAACAGCTTCATTCTGCCCTCTGTTTCCGGCATTGTAACAAGTAAATCAATTTTGCTTCTCAGCTCATTTGATATTGGCGCAGTGGTCGAACCATCTGCATAAAGCACATGACTTTCTGGAACGTTGTATGGATTGTTGCATGTAACTCCCGGCCATCTTGAAATCAGCGGGGTTACATTATGTGGAAATCCATAATTGTCCGGATATTCTGCAATATGCTCATCTATGTAACGATTAAGATCTTCATATTCCTTTGTAAAGAAGAGAATATCACACTCGGAATTTTCAAGTCCTAATTTTCCTATATGAACAAAATCAGTGTAATTGGAATCGCCACCAACGTTAACACGCAATTCGGTTGCCTTTTTAGCCTTTACCTGTTCATCTACCTGTTCCCAGTACAAAGCAGGATTAACTTTGTGAATTGCGGAATTTCTTGCACGGTCGTTCTGAACTAGTGGCTGAAAGCAAACATTCAAAATGTCATAACACTCTTTCCAACAGCCTTTACAATTGTGGCAATCAGCAATGGGAATCAATGATGTTGTCCAACATTTTTTCCCTGTTTTTGAATTACCGGGCTGAAGAACTACATGTGTGTTCTCAATTCCATTGCGAATATATTCTTCTCTCAGTTTAACCATCTGTTTAACTCTATTAGAAATTTTCTCGGCATCCATGTTTTTGATTTTTCTCGCTTCTTTGTAAGCCATTTCCTTATCTCCTTTCAGCAATATACTTAATAACCCAGAGTAAACTGTGACTGATTGTCACGTTTACCTTTGTTTCCTTGTTTTGTGCATAATAAACGGGATGACCATTGCCATCCCGTATCATCCCAATATAGTAGCGACCAATAATCATAATTCAATCACCTCAAATCCGTTTTCATGACCGCTGTAATATGCAACTATTCCATAGTTGCCGTTATCATATCTAACCACATCAATACCGTCCTTGATTGCAAGAGCATCCGCTCTGTCTGACAGTTCCATTGCGGTCATCTCGCCAAGCTCGATATATTCATCGAAGAACGCCGAGTCAAAGTAGTGGAAGATAACCTTGTTTGCCTTGATGTGACTCAGCAGAAACTCTACTTCCCTTTCCCACCTTGTCTCATCATTAGTGTCTGGATCAATGTCGTAAAGCTTATCCAGAAGGATTTCGTATTTTCTCATCAGTATTCCTCTTCTGTAAATGTGTCATCAACTTCATATCCAGAAAGCTGAATCAGTCTGTCAGCCGAATCGGCAAGCATGGATTTTGCATTCTCATATGCCTTTTTGCTATTTCGCTTCAATGGCATCACAAAATATTTTGTGCCACGGTACGGCTTAAACTCAACCGAAACAAGACCTTCTCGCCTTGTCTCTTTCAACGGTTGCCAACTCATCCAGTAGCCACGGCCATTGTAGAAAACATCTCCTCTGAAATAGTAAGCATCAATTTCCAGAAACTCGTTTTCCGTTCCCTTAATATGGTATCTTCTTACATATCGTTCCATTTCTTCATCCTCGCATTCTTCATGATGGTTGAAATCTGGTCGTTAGTTTTGCACGCTTTAATCTGCGCAATAATGTTCGGAACAATTTCTGTATAGCCGAAATCTTTGGCTGCGTGAATTGCGTTTGTCCTGTACTGGCAGTCAACATACCTCGGTACGGTCTTGCCAAAAGTCATATAGTTTGTATTTGTTGTTGTCGAACTTCTCATTTCTGTTCTCTCCTTTCACATAAACAATCTAATCAGTGTAAAAATAATGAGGCCGTGAAGCACGACCTCAATCAATGTGCAAATATTCTCATAAGAGAGCATAGACATAATCCATTTCCAGACCATCTTATCCATTCTCGGCAATCTCCTCTTTGATTTTATTCATTTCCTCATCATCGGGACTGATGGTAATATATAACGTGTTAGCCCAGATTGTGATGCCACAGCTGATTTCTGCACCGCCCAGATAGCCATGCTTTGTGGCATCGTCGGCTGTTCCGACGAAAATTTCTTCACCTTCTTCTGTTTCAATGTCAACCTCAACATCATCAACAAACTCATACAAAAGATCATAAACTGTCATCAGTAAACAATCTCCTTTCTGTTTCTGATAATCACATGCTTGCCGTACTTGAACGGCGTGAGCCAATTGTTCCACTGCTCCTCTGTAATCTTGCCGTCCTTGCAAAGGGCATCCATGAAGGATGCCCATGCCTGCTCAATTGACCAGTAGTCATACCGACCTACTGGCAGATGCCTGAGGAAGATTTCCTTTGCTTCTGATTTACGCATCTCAATACCTCCCAAAATCGTTGTTTACCTTTTCAATAACTTCAGAGAGAATATATTCCACAAATGTCGTGAATACACTCCACAATATCTTTGTCGTGTGCTTTGCACCACTCTTGAAGGATCTCACAAATATAAACTTCAAACGCAGGCCCTTCAAGTTTCACCATATGCGAAACGATTTCCATAAGCATATAGTTATTATTTCTAATTCCTTTCTCTTTTTTAATTTCGTCAGCTATCGCATTCAGTGCCTCATCAAGTGGTATCAAGCCACGCCGAAAGCATGAGTCCAACGTTTTTGCGTTCGGTAAATCACGAATGATTTCATGTAACGCCTTTTCTGTTTCAAATTTTTTGTTAGACATTTTCGTCATCTCCTCTCTCAGAAACAAGCCAGAAGCTTTTCGACTTCCGTTTCCATCTGTTTAGTTTCCTCGTTGTACCGCTCAACCGCAGTCTTGATTGCGTTTGCGGCATCAACCTTCTTCATATTGGCAATCTTTATCTTCTCACTGCCAATGTATACCACTCCCTTCTTTACCATGAGATTCTTCTCTCTGATGAGTCGCTGAATAAATTCATTGTCTACAAGCGACACATCGGGGAACGCAAACACCTTCCCTTTGTTTCTGTCTTTCAGTTTCATTGCATCCTTGCGGAAGTCTCCAAGATACGGTTTTGCTGTGAAAACATCCCCGTTGTCGTTAGTTACCGTTCCGGTGTAAAGGATCGAAACATCTTCGCCGTCAACCTTTGCAACCCCTCTGGAGACTCCGTTGCCGAGATTCTCAATGTGAGATTCTGTTACACGGCGATTTTTCTTTTTGCCGATGGAAATCAATTTCCCTCTTTTCTCTAATGTACATCCCTCTTCACCATAAAGCCTGATGCTTTCATCAATCAAGGCAACTTTTGCTTCTCTTTCTGTTTTTGCTGTCGGTATCATCACGGTAACCTCATTTCCGTGAATCCGACCAGAAACGAAATCTCCTGTTCTGTCAAAGTTTTTAATCCAAACCTGTTTTCCTTTGTATCCAACATTATAATTACTCATTATCCATCACCATCCTTTTTGCACAATTTTTAAGAATACATACACCTTCAGCTGGGGAGTAGCAGTTAACTCCGTTCTTATACAGGAGCGACCGAAGCCGAGAATTGATAGCAACAACATCCTCCGTTCCGAGTCGGCGATTCTCAATAATTCTGAAACCACCCGCTTCATCCCACTTTTTCATGGGAGTATTATTAAGATATTTGTCTTCCCTCAGCTTCTCTGCAATGATTTCCCTTTCAAAGGGAACACAAGCACAGACCTCCTCATAGCCGAGACGGTCAATGATCATGTTATAGTAATCCTCATGTGAGTAGTTAAACCGCTCCATTCCCTTCAGTCCTAACATGTTATCAATTGTTGTTGCCATTTCCTTTACCCCTTTCCGTTGATAAATTCTCTTGCCTCTTGTTCCGTGGGAAACTCCATGAAGAAGTTTCCCTTGCCGTCAGTTAGCCAGAACGAATCTGTTCTGGCACTATAAACAACCATCAGCATCTGCATGCCCTCTGGATGTTTATAAGCTCTATCTTGCGATTTCCGTCAGACACATAGCTTACCTTGTGGGTAACCGTGTCATAGCGGAAATTCTCCAGTTCCCTTGTGTACTTAATTTTGCTAAGTACAACAAGAGACATGATAAAACGTATGTCTCTGTCATATGCAAACATATCTATCAGAAACGGATAGAAATGCTGTGCCCAAATTCGGCAACGGTCATCTTGTGGGATTTCCATGCCGAATGACATTTTCCCTTTGCGGATTTCTTCCAACGTGATATACATTACATCACCCCCTCTTCGGCCATTTCCTTCAGTACTCTCTCAAGGAGTCGAGCAAGCCACATGAACTGACGGCGTTTCGTTTCGCTTCTTTCATCCTTGAGACCGTCATACTTAACGGCCTCGGTTGCACAGTAAACATACAGATTGTAGGTTGTCTGGAAATCTTTCATTTCTGTTCCTCACTTTCTTATTTATCCAACTCTACAATGACGGTCATGCCATCATCGCAGAAACTGCCACAACCGCCAAAACCGTCACCGGAAATCTCATAGTATTTCCGTTTCTGGCCTTTCACCTCAAGGGTTGCTCTGCGGAGTCCCTGACGGACTTCGTGCTTGCCCCACTGATTATCAGGCCACTTAAGGTGACGGCAGACCTCTTCTACAAACGTTTCCGTTACGTTCTTTCTGCCAGTGACAAAGAAGTAATCCTTGCCATTGGCGTAGATGGTAAATCCGTTTCTCTTCATCAGATTGCACCTCATTTCCATGCCGAAATAATTTCGTCATGTTTAGTGATTTCCACGGAAATAATTTCTCCTACCTTGAAATTATTTCCGTAAAAAGCGTATAAATTATGGCCTATTTCAATTGTGATGATATTATCATCAACTTCAACGACTTCACCGGAAACAAAAGTGTTTCCGTTGTCACTGTATGCGGATCCATGTCTAATTTCAGTATCAAAATCAGACATGGATGTATATGCTATACATATTATACATAATAATACAACAATTATAGCAGAAACAATTTCCCCTACTTTGCTTTCCATACATCTCCGTCCTTTCTAAGCACAACAATACACCTTCCGTATTTTTTGCTTTTAATTGTGCTTCCAACAGCAATAGGCTTGGCAGATTTAAAATCCACCAAGCCCTTTTTACATGACACCTTATATTCATAATAAGTGGCAACACTCCAAGAATATGCAGGTGCCTGCAAATTCCAATAATAACCGACAGTCATGCTAGGCATATTAAAGTCATGACTTTCATCAATGACCTTAATAGCCCAAGACTCTTTTGCTGCTTTAATCCCAAGTTTCTTCACCTTGAGATTTTTAGCAGCCATTACGCTGTTTTTCATATTGCCTCCTTATAAGTATCATGTGTGGCATATTTGCTCAAATCAACAGTCCACCCATATACTGAATTGGTCTCATCAGTGACATAGTACCCAGTACCGTCATGATACAGAGTAAACCTCCCAAAATCTACATACTGAAACAAACCGTTCCAGCCGGTCTGCCAGTTCAGTTTGTCGATGTCCACGTTATATACGTGGAGAAGACGTTCTTTTGTCATCATTACATCCTCCTTATTATTATATTTCACAGCACTCCCCCCGACCGCAGTTGGTCAAAAAGAATACTGGATGGGGCGTGGTGGAGTCGAACCACCTTTAAAGCATCACTCTCTGTGCTTAATTCACAGAGTTCGCCATTAGCTAGAAAATGCACCCACGGTTACCCGTGGTTATCTCCGAATACGCCCAATACCACCGTTGCTATTATGCGCCGTTTATAGTCCCCGCATTGCCCGTCCGCACCTACTTGCACCCGAGACTCTGTACCTACTGATCCGGTCACGCCAGATGTTCTGTACATATTTCTAGTCACACTGCTCCCCGCAACGGTGGGTTGGACAGTGTGACCCACGGCATGGCTTACTCCGCACTACGCTTCATTCGACTTTCGACCCGATTCTCACGGTACTCAACAGTGCGTTGTTCGGGCGCAATTGCGCCCTGACGGTCAAACTATGCGGACGGCACCGCATAATTAGAGTTACTCCGACTATCTGACATTACAGCCTTATACGTACCCAGTTGCCCCATACTTACGGATTGACGCAGTCCATCTGATGTTGCTAACAGACATTATCCCCCACGCAGACATGGATTTGACAATGAGCAGTGGTTTATCTCGGCTCATGGATTTGCAATGTCCCCATGTTGGGCCATGGCGTGTTGTATTGCATGGCATGGTTATGCGCATGCTTATTCACATAGAGTTGCCCATGATTGTGCCACAGGCACAGCTATGCTCATAAATTGTCAAAGTACACGGATACCTATAGAATCAGACATAGAGTTGCGTGGTGCGTCACAAAATGACCCAGATTAACGCATAAGAGCTGGCGCCTACGTACCCAGATTAACGCATAAGAGCTGGCGTACCTTACACCACCATGCCCATGGGTAGTGGGCATAGCCTGACATTATTAAGTTTCCACCCAGACCGCCTTTTATTGACGGTCTGACGCACTATGCCTAAGGACTGTTTATACTCGCATAGTCGAGTCGAATATCGGGAAGCTGTGAGTATACTTGTTACTTGCTGTACAGCTCGATGATGCTGTCAGCGTCGATGTTGTTTCCTACAGTGTACGGACGGATACCCGCAAGTTTGCAGACCTGTAGAGTCATGGTATCACGCCATACTTCCTCCTTGAAGCTACCAAGGCCGTCAAGGCTCTTGAGCAGTTTGTTGCCCTTGAGAATCTCGTCGCCTACTGTTCCTACGAAGATGTCGATGGTGGATTCGCTGAAGGTGACCCCGATGAGTTTACCCCATGCAACAAAGTCAGCACGGTACTCCTTCAGAGATTCCGCAGAGTCTTCACGATGGCAATAATGGGTGTACATCCCCTCGGGGAAGTACTCTGCCACTTTCGCCATGATGGCCTTTTCCGCCTTCTGATACTTGCGGATGGCAAGTGTTGCCACCTTGATGTATTCATTCTGCGCCTTGATGTTGGCACGGATAGCATCTGCTGTTCTCATAATGCCCGCAGTCTCTCCGGCTTCAATCTTTGTAAGGTCTGACTCATCCGTTTCGATGACAGTTTGACGGTTTTTAACCTGTTTCCGCAGGGCCTTGACCGTCTCCGTCATACGGTAACGGGCCTCTTTGTTGTCAGAGAATGCACGTTTAGCGTCGTTGTTCATAGTGTTCCACTGTGTTTTAGCCATGATAAAAACCCCTTTCGTTAGAAAAATCTAGAGTTATCCTGTTAAAAACACAGCTTCCCGATATTCAGTTGCCAAGGTTCTGCCCCTCCTCCCCCCGCCCCCGAGGGGAGGAAGCTGCCACCCAAGGGCTTGACCCCCTCGGGATGATATAACTATACTATGAAAATTCTATTATGTAAAATCGACCTGAAAACCGTTGAAAATCAACGTTTTTATCGGTTTTTAGGGGGGTTATTTAAACCTCGGAAACGTTGAAAAATCAAGGATTTTCGCTAGGTGGTCTCCCCCCACACTGCCCAGAAAATCCATCATCGCTTTTCATATCGTATCCCCCACCACACTGCATCACCATCGCCATGTTCATTTTGCACAAACTGACCGATAGTCATTTTAACCACATCGATCATGCCGCACGTTATTGCGACAATCTTCGCCGTTATGTCACCTTGTACAAAATGCACAACCATACATAGTATCATTTTGCTACTAAGTCATCACACCATCTCTCCCGCCCTGATTAAACTTCGTCAGCAAAATTTCGGCAGCATGCACCCTCGTATTAAATTACATAAATCAACCAAGACCACCTCATCTCCTCCCGCTATCGGCGACAGAATAAATATTTCACTCATGTCTACGCACTTACGCCAATAGCAAGGAGAGTTTGGGTCTGATCCCCCATCTGAGCAAGTTGAACAAAAAATCAAATACATTTAATATGGATGGTCTATATAAAGATATGTAGAAGATAGAGTATAATATTAATAATA
>OCVV010969981.1_pt1 | contig 12335 bp, 4 predicted proteins | sample 1539721 | NCBI WGS metagenome assembly OCVV01 (sample SAMN02144230, study PRJEB22623) | gut metagenome | biome: sheep rumen | host: Ovis aries | place: New Zealand | reverse complement strand
ATGATATTGTATGTTTTTGATTGATTTTGTCATACAATACGATACAATGTCATTCATCGTCCTACAATCTCTTTTCTTACCCTATCCGACTATTATATTGTATGCGCCAAACGTGAGTGAGTGATACATTCTTCAAAGACGTATGGAAAGATGGTTTTCTCATAGATCATTGGTAACATTCAGATGTTACTAACCTACTTACCTACTTACCAAACCGTCCTTATACTAATCTAAATGGGTGGTGGTATCAATGGGATTCATTGACATTCAATGTATAGCAATGCAATGCAATACAACGCAATGCGTGTACATTGCAAACATAGAATACATTGAAAACAATATCAAGACCCTATCAAGAATCGAACAAATCCGAAAAAAGGTATTGGGATATGTCCTAAGTCAATTCGTGGTCTTAAATCGCCTAATTTCACAAGTGTATATTGGTTAGCGGTTCAAACCCTATCTATTAATCGTGCGTGCGTGCGTATGCGTAATATAGGAAGATTTTAATTAAGGAACGGCTATTTTTATTTGCGTATCTCAAACTATTTCCAAACTTTTTAGTGCTGACAGGGTAGAAACTTTGTCCGTGTTCGTTTACACCTCTTTGGGCCACACCGACAGACTGGATAGGACATGACGACCTAAGCCAGAAACCTTTTAGACCGTGGGCAACCACGGTTTAACTTTTCAATCATCAAAAATGATCTAAACGGTCACTATGTTTATTTGTATCATTATAAAGATTATCTTTATAATGCATTAAGAATCAATGAGATCATACACACAGGGAATTGTGATTTTATCCGACAGTTGCCGATTAAATCCGTTTGAGATCTCAAAGGCCTTGACAGATTTTAACCGACAATGAACGTAGAAATTGAGCCAAAGGACGGTTTTTTGAATCGGTCTTAATTAGCGGAAAAAACCGATTCACCGTCCTTTGGATATGGTACGAACGATTAGTAATGGAAATCAACTTTATTTCATTCTTTCGGATGAAATAAAGAAGATTGCGTATCCCAAACCAATCTAATGATTAAATCAACATCCACATTAAAAATGTATTCTTTTTTTGAATCGTGCGCCTACGTATAAATAATATCAAAAACATCCGTTATTCAATCATTGTTGGAAATTTAGCGGATTTCCAAAGGATGGTACGAAAGATGAAAACTGAATCAGTCAGACCTATTGATAAATTTGTAAATCTTACCCTTGACAAAGAAAACAACATCATCGGAACTGTAGACCATAGAAGATATGGTGTATTCGATTCTGATAATGTAACGTTCCCCAATCCTACAGAGAAAGGTAAACGGACAACCTTTCAATTGAAGAACATTCACACAATCGAATGTAAAGACGGAATCGTAACCGTTAATGTCAAGGGCAACAAACCCACCAACAAAACCCCACAGTTCAACCCTACAGATAATCTTGAATGGGAAATTGACACAATCATCGATGATGAACCAATCATAGATGATCCTGTGCCGGTAGTACCGGCAACCCAAAACGATGATATTGTTTTGCCAAAGGGAATCAAAGACCTACAGGCAAAAATAACCACAGACCAACTAAGGATCAATCAAGACGATTTCAACCAATGGCAATTGGTGGATCTTGAATCGACACAATACGCAATGATCCAAAGAGATCTAAAAACGATTTGTTTCTATGATCGTGGGGGAAATCCGAAATATGATCTAAGGCCGTCAATCCGTACAATCACAAAAATAGATCTATCGGAAGAAAAGAAACTGATTGTAGAGTATACCGATGGCACACAGGCTGAATACAACCCACATATGCAGACTGTCAAAACGGAAAAACCTACTATCACACCTACAGATATTTTTGATATTCCAGATTATCAGAATGTCATTATTCCCGATGGATCATTTACATCGATTGAAGAATGTGTTATCAAGATGTACGGTAGGGAAAAACTGGAAAAATGCCTGTATACAAACATCCTTGACGAAAGGATCTATTTTGATTCGGCTTTGATTGGGGATGAAAACCCAACAACACAACCATACAATGGTAACCGTGAATTGACTAAGGTTATCCAACAACTTGAACAATATTATTCCTATGAAGAAAAAGGACGTCTGAAACGTCCTAAATTCCCAAAAAAGAATGTAGAGGACGTTCTTATAAAGTTGGGGATGGAAAATAGGAAAAATCCGTTTATGGATTTGATTGAACACACCGAATATAAAGGAACATTCCACCCTGGAAGATTTCTAATCGATATAGGATGTACAACAAGATTGCCAGAAATAGATGATTCAAAGGAATCTGAATCCTACCTTTATGCAGTAAGTTGTGCAATGTTCTTAGCGATCATCGAAAGACAGAAGAATTTAGAACTGAACCGTCCGATTAGATTTGTTCCTATTCTTATTGGAGATCAAGGTATAGGTAAATCCACCCTATGCGTAAAAATGGGATTAGATCAAAAAGGAATCCTACACAAAGAATCTACAGTTTCCATCGATGATAAGAAAACATATTTTGAAGAAATAGACGGATGTATTATTTCTGAAATTGCAGAGGGAACACAGTTCATCTTAGGTAAACAAAATGCGTACAAAGCATATTTTGACGATAACTACAAACACTACAGGAAACCCTATGAACGCACACCTGTAAATCTTCCAAAGCATTGGTTAGAGATCATTACGTCCAATGACAATGAGATCCTTACAGACGTTACAGGCAATGATAGGTATTATCCAATCTTTATGGATGGACTTACAGACCCTGTGATACGGATTCAAGATCATACAGTAGATGATATGCTGCAGCTTTATGCGTGCGCTTTAGAGATGTATGAACGTGGCGAAAGATGGCACACATACGTAGAAAACCCCGAAATCAAAAGGATTGCAGATAAAATCAGACTAAGCGTAACCCAAGAAATCAAAGGACTATTACCAATTGAAGAATTGGCAAAATCTAAAGATGTTGGGGAAACCCTATCCACCGCTGAAATGCGTTATCTTTTGGGTAGTTCGCCTTATTGGTATAGTTCCGATGTAATGGATAAGGCAATCAAGATGTTTGGTAAAGCGTGCAATAGGTACGGCTACAGAAAAATGCCTACACCAAAACGTGTAACCTTGCCAAGTGGGGATGTCCAAAGTTCAAGATATTACCAAAAGGTAAAAGAAATATCTTAAACGGATTGAATTTAGAAATATCAATGATAGCGTAGGCTATGGATTCATTGACATTATAAAGATATTCTTTATAATGTTGATGAATCCACTAATAAATTAGGATTGATGATAGATTTATTTTAAAGATTGTCTTTATAATACCAATGTCCGAAAATAGATCTATTTCTGAAAGATGATGTTAAATCAAAACCCTTTCAAAGATAGATGAATAAGGTTCAGTTCTCTTTGTTAATATCTTTGTGAACCTGTGACAAAGATAATTTTCTGTAGTTCTGTAGTCTTTTTGTAGTCACGCTTTTTTGGATAGGCCAGCATATGAAAATACAGGGTAAATGACTACAAAGACTACAAAATTTTGATGTGTATTGTTTTCAAAAAATGAAGAATATTCATAAGTCACTAAAGAATATTCATAAAAGAATAAACACAAAAAAATTATCTTTTTTATTTCTGTAGTTTTTGTAGTTTTGTAGTCTTTTGGGTTTGTAAAAAGTATGCTGGCTAACTCAAAATGTCTTGACTACAAAATGACTACAAAACTACAAACTGACTACAGAATAGAATCTACAATCTGTAAATTCACAGGTTCAAATAGAGATCAAAAAAAAGAGATCTGAATTTTATTCATCGATGGTTCTAAAACGGTCTGTAGGTTCTTTATAAAGAAATCAATGAAATCTTAATGATCTTTCATTGGTTCAGAAATACCCATTTTAGAACCAATCGTTTAATTTAATGATCTCTTTGGATATACAATCATTATAAAGATAATCTTTATAATGCAATATTAACCAATGAGATCTTTCTTAATGGGAATTATTAAAATCCTAAGCTCAAAATTATTAATTTTACAGGCACACAGTTTATTTTATGTCCTTCCCACTCACTATTTATTAATTTTAGAATTAATCTATTCATTTTGATTTATAAAATTCACGGGTTTGTAAATAACAAAAAAATGTTATTTGCGTAAAAACGGTTTTTCGCAATTAAGACATATCCCAATACCTTTTTTTCGTATTGTGGCTTAATTCACGTTCCTTTGATGGGTTCTTAGGGATTTTCAATCAATGATTGTTCTATATCTCTTTCCGTGGATTCAATCAAAACATTGTATGAATCTGTCCTAATGTGGATGGTTTTGTAAGTCGTTCCGATACAATTAATCGACATGATCTTTAACCATCTTCCAATGGTTTTTGAATCTGGAAGAATCCTAATCTTTTCACGATCATCTTTTTTCATATCCAAAACGTGATACTCAAAAGATGATTTTTCATCATCGATGATGATGAAAGGTTGAGAAGATTCTAAGATGATCCTTTCAACCTGTCCTTTGAATTTAGATAAAAGGAATCTTGAAAGGATTTCAAAATTGGTTTTCGTGCAATAAATAATCACATTCATTTTATCGTATGACTAATAAGGTAGGGTCTTAGAATCCTACCTTTCTTTAAATATGATTTATCCTGTCTGAAATCGTCCGTTATTTGTCATTCACCATCTATCATTTTAAAGATATTCTTTAAAATGTTTGTAATTGGTTCATTCTTTTCTGTAGATCCTTTTCACGTCATCGAATCCCCAAACACTAATCAACCTGTCATTTTTCCAATAACATAGACCATAACATTCTATCTTTGTGCAATTGATAAAATCCTGTGGTTTCAATTCATATGGTGGGTTATCACTACATTCTGAATTGGCTTTTTCAAGAACCATATCTTTTATGTCGCTTTCTTCAAAATTATCCCAACAATCATAAGAATCGAAAAATTCGATTGCTTGTTTAGGACTACCATTGAATGAATAATCAGGATCTTTTTCTGTAATACACCATCCGATTACTACATCCCTTTTTTCGTTGTTCTCAAACTCTACGATAAAATCTGTATCGGAATAACATTCCCTTTCCCAAGTCCAAATGAGATTAACCCAAGCGATTTTATCAAAGAATTTCTGTATAAATTCCGTTCCGTCCATTCTAACACCTTTGTATTATGATCTATTTTCCCTATCCTACATTTTAAAGATAATCTTTAAAATGTTTAGAAAGAGTTTATTCATCATCATTAGTATTTTGTTTATTTTTCCTGTGGATTTCCTTTCTCATTTTATCTGCAAAACTGAATTTCTGGCCATTGGGATTTGGTATCATCTTTACTTTGACAACATCCCCTTTCTGGATAAACAATCTCTTTGGATCATTCTTTGATATGTCCTTGAATCCTTTTACAGTCAACATAGTTAATGATCCATCATCATTAACCGATAATCTTCTAATGTCGTTGAGATTAAGGATATAGGTTGACTTGTTCAAGGAAATATGATAATCATTCCCTGTGTATACCAATCCGTCCTTTCTTTCAATCCTTACATTGACACAATCATCGACATAGGCATTAGACCAATCTATGACAGCTTCATTAATCACGATGTAAAGAGATCCTGCAATAGAACCAATACGTCCGATGATCTCAAAGGGTATCATATGGTTAGGATTCTCATACCTTTTCAAAATAGATCTAAGACGTTCCATTGTGGTATACTGTGTAACCGTTCCGATGGTTTTCTTTGAAGAATCCTTGATTGAATAGGTTATCAATTCCTTATCTACAGTCATACCCTCTGAATCAATCGATTGGTAGGTTTCCACCTTGTAAGGGATGATCTTGTAAGTTCTCTGCAATCCATCAAACTTGATTGTTTTTCCCTGTGTGGGAATCTCTTTCAAGTATTCGTTTATGGTTGATCTATTGGAATCCATACTTAACATTATAAAGAACATCTTTATAATACTATCGTGAACAAACCTTAACATAATATAATTTGGTCTGTGTGGGTGGGTGGTGGATGTTGTAAAAAATAGGATTGTATAGTCAATCCGATTCTAATAAACCGTACTGGCAACGGCAACAACCAACCCAACAATTCAATCCTAATACTATCAGACTGGCGCACGCAATGTGCTGCAGCTTAAACAAGATCATCATTTTAACATCTTTTTTCAAGGGTTTTTAGGGATAAATTCAATCTTTTTAGGGATGATTTCAAAGATTTATGGGATAAATCAAGGGTTTTTAGGGAAACGACCCTATCGATTTTATCAATGTGCCAGATGTAGCAAACGACAACGAAAACCTAACTAATAATAGGGAATAATATTCCTTTGACATATTCCTGTAACGTTTTTTTGTTACAAACAATGTATTCAATGTTTTCATTGTAAACAATGTAAACGATTTTTGGAATTGTATTCAAAGTTGATCTTGAAGATTCTCATTCAGATCATGTTGATTATCTTGTATTGCAAATCTATACAATGACATTCAATGAATGTCATTGTATCGTATTGTATCGCAATGCAATACGCTTATGAGATCATCTTAACAAATCATCGATTCATTGAATGACTATCGACATAGCCAGCGTATCAAAACATCATCTTAATCGTTCTTACATCTACTGACAAAACAATGATTCGATTTGAGAAAAAAACTAAACGAATTTTGCCAAATTTATACTAATTTAATCAACTTTTTATCAAATATCCGAAAAATCATATTTTCTTCAATCATCATAAATTAACTATGCTGGCTCATTCAGATTTTAGGACTATTCACAATCCCACTAAGGTAATAAATATTAATTAGACAAGGGAATCAAATTAGATAGGGTGTGTTTCATTGTCATTCAATGAATGATATTGTATGTTTTTGATTGATTTTGTCATACAATACGATACAATGTCATTCATCGTCCTACAATCTCTTTTCTTACCCTATCCGACTATTATATTGTATGCGCCAAACGTGAGTGAGTGATACATTCTTCAAAGACGTATGGAAAGATGGTTTTCTCATAGATCATTGGTAACATTCAGATGTTACTAACCTACTTACCTACTTACCAAACCGTCCTTATACTAATCTAAATGGGTGGTGGTATCAATGGGATTCATTGACATTCAATGTATAGCAATGCAATGCAATACAACGCAATGCGTGTACATTGCAAACATAGAATACATTGAAAACAATATCAAGACCCTATCAAGAATCGAACAAATCCGAAAAAAGGTATTGGGATATGTCCTAAGTCAATTCGTGGTCTTAAATCGCCTAATTTCACAAGTGTATATTGGTTAGCGGTTCAAACCCTATCTATTAATCGTGCGTGCGTGCGTATGCGTAATATAGGAAGATTTTAATTAAGGAACGGCTATTTTTATTTGCGTATCTCAAACTATTTCCAAACTTTTTAGTGCTGACAGGGTAGAAACTTTGTCCGTGTTCGTTTACACCTCTTTGGGCCACACCGACAGACTGGATAGGACATGACGACCTAAGCCAGAAACCTTTTAGACCGTGGGCAACCACGGTTTAACTTTTCAATCATCAAAAATGATCTAAACGGTCACTATGTTTATTTGTATCATTATAAAGATTATCTTTATAATGCATTAAGAATCAATGAGATCATACACACAGGGAATTGTGATTTTATCCGACAGTTGCCGATTAAATCCGTTTGAGATCTCAAAGGCCTTGACAGATTTTAACCGACAATGAACGTAGAAATTGAGCCAAAGGACGGTTTTTTGAATCGGTCTTAATTAGCGGAAAAAACCGATTCACCGTCCTTTGGATATGGTACGAACGATTAGTAATGGAAATCAACTTTATTTCATTCTTTCGGATGAAATAAAGAAGATTGCGTATCCCAAACCAATCTAATGATTAAATCAACATCCACATTAAAAATGTATTCTTTTTTTGAATCGTGCGCCTACGTATAAATAATATCAAAAACATCCGTTATTCAATCATTGTTGGAAATTTAGCGGATTTCCAAAGGATGGTACGAAAGATGAAAACTGAATCAGTCAGACCTATTGATAAATTTGTAAATCTTACCCTTGACAAAGAAAACAACATCATCGGAACTGTAGACCATAGAAGATATGGTGTATTCGATTCTGATAATGTAACGTTCCCCAATCCTACAGAGAAAGGTAAACGGACAACCTTTCAATTGAAGAACATTCACACAATCGAATGTAAAGACGGAATCGTAACCGTTAATGTCAAGGGCAACAAACCCACCAACAAAACCCCACAGTTCAACCCTACAGATAATCTTGAATGGGAAATTGACACAATCATCGATGATGAACCAATCATAGATGATCCTGTGCCGGTAGTACCGGCAACCCAAAACGATGATATTGTTTTGCCAAAGGGAATCAAAGACCTACAGGCAAAAATAACCACAGACCAACTAAGGATCAATCAAGACGATTTCAACCAATGGCAATTGGTGGATCTTGAATCGACACAATACGCAATGATCCAAAGAGATCTAAAAACGATTTGTTTCTATGATCGTGGGGGAAATCCGAAATATGATCTAAGGCCGTCAATCCGTACAATCACAAAAATAGATCTATCGGAAGAAAAGAAACTGATTGTAGAGTATACCGATGGCACACAGGCTGAATACAACCCACATATGCAGACTGTCAAAACGGAAAAACCTACTATCACACCTACAGATATTTTTGATATTCCAGATTATCAGAATGTCATTATTCCCGATGGATCATTTACATCGATTGAAGAATGTGTTATCAAGATGTACGGTAGGGAAAAACTGGAAAAATGCCTGTATACAAACATCCTTGACGAAAGGATCTATTTTGATTCGGCTTTGATTGGGGATGAAAACCCAACAACACAACCATACAATGGTAACCGTGAATTGACTAAGGTTATCCAACAACTTGAACAATATTATTCCTATGAAGAAAAAGGACGTCTGAAACGTCCTAAATTCCCAAAAAAGAATGTAGAGGACGTTCTTATAAAGTTGGGGATGGAAAATAGGAAAAATCCGTTTATGGATTTGATTGAACACACCGAATATAAAGGAACATTCCACCCTGGAAGATTTCTAATCGATATAGGATGTACAACAAGATTGCCAGAAATAGATGATTCAAAGGAATCTGAATCCTACCTTTATGCAGTAAGTTGTGCAATGTTCTTAGCGATCATCGAAAGACAGAAGAATTTAGAACTGAACCGTCCGATTAGATTTGTTCCTATTCTTATTGGAGATCAAGGTATAGGTAAATCCACCCTATGCGTAAAAATGGGATTAGATCAAAAAGGAATCCTACACAAAGAATCTACAGTTTCCATCGATGATAAGAAAACATATTTTGAAGAAATAGACGGATGTATTATTTCTGAAATTGCAGAGGGAACACAGTTCATCTTAGGTAAACAAAATGCGTACAAAGCATATTTTGACGATAACTACAAACACTACAGGAAACCCTATGAACGCACACCTGTAAATCTTCCAAAGCATTGGTTAGAGATCATTACGTCCAATGACAATGAGATCCTTACAGACGTTACAGGCAATGATAGGTATTATCCAATCTTTATGGATGGACTTACAGACCCTGTGATACGGATTCAAGATCATACAGTAGATGATATGCTGCAGCTTTATGCGTGCGCTTTAGAGATGTATGAACGTGGCGAAAGATGGCACACATACGTAGAAAACCCCGAAATCAAAAGGATTGCAGATAAAATCAGACTAAGCGTAACCCAAGAAATCAAAGGACTATTACCAATTGAAGAATTGGCAAAATCTAAAGATGTTGGGGAAACCCTATCCACCGCTGAAATGCGTTATCTTTTGGGTAGTTCGCCTTATTGGTATAGTTCCGATGTAATGGATAAGGCAATCAAGATGTTTGGTAAAGCGTGCAATAGGTACGGCTACAGAAAAATGCCTACACCAAAACGTGTAACCTTGCCAAGTGGGGATGTCCAAAGTTCAAGATATTACCAAAAGGTAAAAGAAATATCTTAAACGGATTGAATTTAGAAATATCAATGATAGCGTAGGCTATGGATTCATTGACATTATAAAGATATTCTTTATAATGTTGATGAATCCACTAATAAATTAGGATTGATGATAGATTTATTTTAAAGATTGTCTTTATAATACCAATGTCCGAAAATAGATCTATTTCTGAAAGATGATGTTAAATCAAAACCCTTTCAAAGATAGATGAATAAGGTTCAGTTCTCTTTGTTAATATCTTTGTGAACCTGTGACAAAGATAATTTTCTGTAGTTCTGTAGTCTTTTTGTAGTCACGCTTTTTTGGATAGGCCAGCATATGAAAATACAGGGTAAATGACTACAAAGACTACAAAATTTTGATGTGTATTGTTTTCAAAAAATGAAGAATATTCATAAGTCACTAAAGAATATTCATAAAAGAATAAACACAAAAAAATTATCTTTTTTATTTCTGTAGTTTTTGTAGTTTTGTAGTCTTTTGGGTTTGTAAAAAGTATGCTGGCTAACTCAAAATGTCTTGACTACAAAATGACTACAAAACTACAAACTGACTACAGAATAGAATCTACAATCTGTAAATTCACAGGTTCAAATAGAGATCAAAAAAAAGAGATCTGAATTTTATTCATCGATGGTTCTAAAACGGTCTGTAGGTTCTTTATAAAGAAATCAATGAAATCTTAATGATCTTTCATTGGTTCAGAAATACCCATTTTAGAACCAATCGTTTAATTTAATGATCTCTTTGGATATACAATCATTATAAAGATAATCTTTATAATGCAATATTAACCAATGAGATCTTTCTTAATGGGAATTATTAAAATCCTAAGCTCAAAATTATTAATTTTACAGGCACACAGTTTATTTTATGTCCTTCCCACTCACTATTTATTAATTTTAGAATTAATCTATTCATTTTGATTTATAAAATTCACGGGTTTGTAAATAACAAAAAAATGTTATTTGCGTAAAAACGGTTTTTCGCAATTAAGACATATCCCAATACCTTTTTTTCGTATTGTGGCTTAATTCACGTTCCTTTGATGGGTTCTTAGGGATTTTCAATCAATGATTGTTCTATATCTCTTTCCGTGGATTCAATCAAAACATTGTATGAATCTGTCCTAATGTGGATGGTTTTGTAAGTCGTTCCGATACAATTAATCGACATGATCTTTAACCATCTTCCAATGGTTTTTGAATCTGGAAGAATCCTAATCTTTTCACGATCATCTTTTTTCATATCCAAAACGTGATACTCAAAAGATGATTTTTCATCATCGATGATGATGAAAGGTTGAGAAGATTCTAAGATGATCCTTTCAACCTGTCCTTTGAATTTAGATAAAAGGAATCTTGAAAGGATTTCAAAATTGGTTTTCGTGCAATAAATAATCACATTCATTTTATCGTATGACTAATAAGGTAGGGTCTTAGAATCCTACCTTTCTTTAAATATGATTTATCCTGTCTGAAATCGTCCGTTATTTGTCATTCACCATCTATCATTTTAAAGATATTCTTTAAAATGTTTGTAATTGGTTCATTCTTTTCTGTAGATCCTTTTCACGTCATCGAATCCCCAAACACTAATCAACCTGTCATTTTTCCAATAACATAGACCATAACATTCTATCTTTGTGCAATTGATAAAATCCTGTGGTTTCAATTCATATGGTGGGTTATCACTACATTCTGAATTGGCTTTTTCAAGAACCATATCTTTTATGTCGCTTTCTTCAAAATTATCCCAACAATCATAAGAATCGAAAAATTCGATTGCTTGTTTAGGACTACCATTGAATGAATAATCAGGATCTTTTTCTGTAATACACCATCCGATTACTACATCCCTTTTTTCGTTGTTCTCAAACTCTACGATAAAATCTGTATCGGAATAACATTCCCTTTCCCAAGTCCAAATGAGATTAACCCAAGCGATTTTATCAAAGAATTTCTGTATAAATTCCGTTCCGTCCATTCTAACACCTTTGTATTATGATCTATTTTCCCTATCCTACATTTTAAAGATAATCTTTAAAATGTTTAGAAAGAGTTTATTCATCATCATTAGTATTTTGTTTATTTTTCCTGTGGATTTCCTTTCTCATTTTATCTGCAAAACTGAATTTCTGGCCATTGGGATTTGGTATCATCTTTACTTTGACAACATCCCCTTTCTGGATAAACAATCTCTTTGGATCATTCTTTGATATGTCCTTGAATCCTTTTACAGTCAACATAGTTAATG
>OCVV011272530.1_pt1 | contig 12338 bp, 16 predicted proteins | sample 1539721 | NCBI WGS metagenome assembly OCVV01 (sample SAMN02144230, study PRJEB22623) | gut metagenome | biome: sheep rumen | host: Ovis aries | place: New Zealand | reverse complement strand
AAGGGGCGAACGCTGAGATTGACCTTGCCATCGACAAGCATGATGCCATCGAAGAATTTTTGTGTCAGGAAGAGGACGAGCACTGCGACATAGAAGACACCCTGCAGAAAATTTCCGCCCTGGCAGAAATTGAGATTCCTGATGAGGAATATGTGGAAAATCCCGGGGCAAACCGAAAGACTGTGGCCCAGCTTGTTCTCGAGCACAAGGAAGAAAATGTCACCGATGCCAACGCAAAGGCAAGCGGGGCATTTGAGACGAACCTGCCCGGTCAGATTACGGCGATTTCTGATGTTGCGGACAAACTCTAGCCTATGAAGCGATTTAATTTTTCTTTGCAAAAAGTCCTTGATTTCCGTGAATTTGAAAAAAAACAGGCTGAGGCGGAGCTGGGAAAGGCCGTTGCCGAAGAGACAAAAATAAAGGATAACCTGGATACTCTTGCCCGCTCTTATGCCGAGAACGTGCGTGCCGCCGATGAGGCAAAAGATATTACGGGAATGTTGGCCGCCCAGAACTATTTCCGCTTCCTGAATCAGCAAAAAGAAGAAGCCTTGATTTCTTTAGCACAGGCTCAGGTCATTACGGAAGAAAAAAGGGAAAAAATGCGGGATGCCATGAAAAATTGCAAGGTTCTTGAAAATCTTCGTGACAAAAAAATTGCCGCATGGAAAAAAGAAAATTTCAGGGCCGAAGAAAGCGAAATTGATGATATCGTCACCTCAAAGTGGAACTGATTTTTCCTGATTTTTTCATTTGTATAAACCCTCAAAATATTCTATTATGTAACCGCATTGGAAGATTGTTATAAGATTCTCGGCGTAAGGCAGAATGCCACTGCTGCTGAAATAAAAAGGGCTTATCGTCAGAAAGCTAAACTTTTGCATCCCGACGCTTCTCAGGATTCGGCAACTACGGAAGAATTCCGCAGGCTTGTCAGGGCCTATGAAATTCTGTCCGATGCAAAACAACGCTCTCTTTTTGATGAGTCTTACTTCATGCACCGCTCGGCTGGCCCTTACAATCGTTCGGTCAATTCCTTCGATTACCGCGCCTGGCTTTTAAAGCGGAATGATGAGGAGAGCAGGGCAAAGCTTATCTTTTTTGACCTCATGCATAACCGTGAGGACGAGGCTGTATCTGAGTTCAAACGCATGAGCATGAATCATGCCGGCTTCCGTCTTGCAAAGTGGTTCACCCGTGAGGATTTCATGGACTACGGCTTTATCCTCTGCGAGGAGCTGGTTCTTCGCCAGGAATATTACGATGCCTTCATTTTGCTGGAGCAGATTATCCGCATGGAGTACAGCTACCAGTATTTCAGGCTCTTTTTCCCCGAGGTAATGGAACTTGCCGCAAATGTCCTCAAAAATCATCTGGAAGGAAAAATCCCGGATGAACTTGCCCTGGATTGCTGGGAGAGGGCGCTGGAGCTTGGCTTCGGAAAAAGCAATGACGCCAACTTCCTTCGAAAAATGGCCGCAGCCTATAAAAGAATGGGCGACTTGGCAACGGCAAAAATCTGCGAGGAAGAGGCATTAAGGTTAGTAAAGTGAGGAGTGAGAAGTGAGGAGTGTGGAGTTGTTATTGCTGTAAGCAGGTTTTAACTCCTAACTCCTAATTCATAACTTCTAACTCTTTGGAGATATATATGATTCGATTAAAGAATGAAAAGGAAATTGAGGGAATTCGAAAGTCATGCCATGCTCTGGCCGATTTGTTCCGTGAGGTGGTTCCCCAGGTTCACGCTGGAATGAGCACAATGGAAGTCGATGACCTCGTAAAAAAGTTCATCAAAAAAGTCGGCGGAAAACCAGCCTGGTATCGGGAGGATTTTCCCGGGGCTGCCTGTGTCAGCATCAACAATGAGGTTATTCACGGAATTCCTTCCAAAAAACGGATAATTCACGACGGAGACATTGTTTCTCTTGATATCGGAATCGATTTGGACGGCTACATTTCTGACTCAACCCACACCGTTATGGTGGGAAATGTAAAGCCTGCCGTTCGACGTCTCGTTCAGGCGACGAGGGAAAGTCTTGCCGCGGGAATTGCGGCCTGTGTCGTCGGAAACAGAATCCGTGACATTTCAAATGCAGTAAATGATGTTGCCAATGGCCGCTATGGTTACGGCGTGGTTTACGATTACTGCGGGCACGGAGTCGGACTTGATGTTCACGAAGACCCAAGCGTTCCAAACCTGCCTCAGAGTGGAGCAAATCCCCGTATTCAGGCTGGCATGGTTCTGGCCATAGAGCCAATGATTAACATGGGTACTGGCGATGTTGACCTTGCAAGCGACGGCTGGACTGTCCTTACTTCCGACGGAAAATGGAGCTGCCACGAAGAGCACACTGTAGCTGTTTTCCCCGACCATACCGAGGTCCTTACCGCCTGTGACGATTTGATTTGTTAGGGGAGAGGTCTCTCCCCTGCGCTGCACTCTGGAAGCTCCGCTTCCGCCGTTGCATCGCACCCCTCTCTACGGGGGGGTGTCCCCCCGTAACGCCCCCCTCATACACTCTTACAATAACAATTTTTTATGTAACTAATTTTTCTTCCGGGATTTTTATTAATAGAAACTAAAACAAAGACAGATTAGTTCTGATTTTCGGAGGCACATATATGAAAAAAATAACAAAAAGACTTTTGGCTGGAGGAGCGGCCTGCGCCTTTGCATTCGCAGCACTCTCTCTTTCCTGCACTCGTGTTCAGGTTCAGGGCAGTGCGGCAACGGCTTTCGCCGACACTTCAAAACCTGCTGTCACTATTCCTGCTGATTCCCTCAAAGTAATCGAGGCTCTTCAGTCTTCATTCCGCTCAATTTCATCCGGCGTTCTTCCTTCTGTCGTCGAAATCGATGTAACAGAAAAAAAAGAAGTTCAGACCATGAATCCCTTTGATGGCTGGCCCTTTGACTTCTTTTTTGGCAACCCGAACGGCGAGCGTGATTCTGACTCCAAGAACCGAAAGCGTGAGTACGAGCAGAAAGGTCTTGGTTCCGGCGTAATCGTAAAACGCACCGGGGACACCGTTTATGTCCTTACCAACAATCATGTCGCAGGCAAGGCTACAAACATCACCGTTAAGCTCAATGACGGCCAGGAATTCGAAGGCAAGCTGGTAGGGGCTGACGAGAGACAGGACATTGCCCTGGTTTCATTCGACGCGAAGGATGCTGAAGGGATTATTGTCGCAACTTTAGGGGACAGTGACAAAGTGCAGACTGGCGATATTTGTCTTGCCATGGGCGCTCCTTTGGGCTATCGTCAGTCGGTCACTCAGGGTATTGTCAGCGCGACAGGCCGAAGCGGAGACCAAATCGGCAACATGAACGACTTCATTCAGACTGATGCCGCAATCAACCAGGGAAACTCTGGCGGTCCTCTCGTAAACATCTACGGTGAGGTTATCGGAATCAATACATGGATTGCATCAGGCTCTGGCGGAAGCGTAGGTCTTGGTTTTGCCCTTCCAATCAATTCCGTCAAAAAGGCCATCGATGACTTCATCTCAAAAGGCAAAATCACTTATGGATGGCTTGGAATTTCCCTTGTGGATGTCACAGACGACTATAAAAAGGAACTTGGCGTAAAGGGACAGAAGGGTGCCTTCGCTTCTCAGGTCTTCCTTAATTCGCCTGCAGCAAAGGGCGGAATGCAGGCCGGAGACTTCATCATCCAGATTAACGGAAAGGATGTTAACAGTCAGAGCGAGCTTATCCGGGAAGTGGCTTATCTTCCGGCTGACAAAAACGCTGAATTTACCGTTCTCCGTGGCGGCAGCAAGCTCTCACTTACAGTAAAAATCGAAGAAAGAAGCGAGTCAGTTTCAAATGACAATGCAAAACTCTGGCCAGGTTTCATCGCCTCACCGCTCAACAAAAAACTTCGTGAAAGCCTCAAGGTTGATGACAAGGTAAAGGGTGTTGCTGTTACTAATGTCCTTGAAAAGTCACCTGCAGCAGCATTGCGAATCCAGAACGGAGACATCATCACGGCTGTAAATGACAAAAAGGTCACGAACCTCAAGGAGTTCTATGAGGTCCTCGATTTGAGCCGCAATAAGGAAATTTGGTTTGATGTCTACAACGACGGACACACTATTTCCACAGGAAAATATAAATTAAACTAATAAAAGACTGTCTGAGTTTCCTCCTTCTTCAGATATAACTTTTTACCGGATGGCAGAGGCTGTCCGGTTTTTTCTATCTTCTTGTATTGACCATATTTCGGGAAATTTGATATAATCTCGTACTTATATTTTATTTTTTAGTCGTTAAAGTTCCGTTACACTTTGCGGCGATTAAGAGGTTTTACATGTACGCACTTTTTGAATACAAAGGCAAACAGTACAAGGCTGAGAAAGATGCCCTCATTCAGGTCGACAAAATCGATGCTGAAGATGGCGCTTCAATCGATATCGACTCAGTTCTTTTGGTTAGCGACGGCGACAAAATTTCTGTAGGAACACCGTTCGTTAAAGGCGCAAAAGTCAGCGCAGTTGTTGAGAACAGCTTCCGCGACAAAAAAGTTCTTGTCTACAAATACAAGAGCAAGAAAGACTATCACCGCTTGATTGGTCACAGACAGGAATACACAAACATTCGTGTTAAGGACATCACTCTCTAATTAGAATGATTGTCGTAGCACTTTCTTATGGCAAAAATGGCGCGCTAAAAAAATGCAAAGCTAACGGACACGCTCATTTTTCTAGGAAGGGGACGGATATCGTTTGCTCGGCGGTAACAACGCTGGTGCGGACGGCAGCACAAGTCCTTTCACATAACGAAAATGTTTCGCTGAATTTTGAGGCCCCGGAGCGAGGGAGCATGTCTTTCAGCATCGAGGCAAAAACTGAGAGCCTGGAAACAGAAACTCAGCTTAAATGTATCGGAGATTTTTTAAGAACTGGTATTTTAGCTCTTACAAAAGAATTTCCTGAGAATGTAATTCTGATGGAGGAATAAAATGGGACGAAGTAAAGGTGGTAGCGGCGCAAAAAACGGCCGACAGTCAAATCCTAAATACTTGGGTGTTAAAGCTTACGGCGGAGAATTCGTAACCGCAGGCTCAATCATCGTAAAACAGCGTGGAACAAAAATCTGGCCGGGAGACAATGTTAAACGAGCCGGAGACGACAGCTTGTTTGCAACAGCAGACGGAAATGTCAAATTCCACGAGCGCATGAACAGAAAGTACGCTTCTGTAGTTCCTGTTGAAGCTTAGTAAAAGAATTGTCGGTTAAACCGGCAGTTTTTCGATGAAAGCCCGGATTCAGTTTTCTGTCTCCGGGTTTTTTATTGAAATTTCTCACTGATGGCACAGAGGGCGCGGAGAATGTCAGTGTGGGAAGTTTTTAATGCTCTCTGTGTGCTTTTAAAACCTGCGCAACACAGTTGCTTCGGAGAAGTGCTGAAATTGCAATGCAATTTTAAACGCTCTCTATCTGTGAGGAATTTTTAATATGAAACAATTTGCTGATGAGGCAATAATCGAAGTGACATCAGGAAAAGGCGGCAACGGCTGCGTGTCTTTCCGCCGGGAAAAATACGTCCCTATGGGCGGTCCCAACGGCGGTGACGGCGGCAAGGGCGGCGATGTCATCTTCTGCGTAAAAAGAAATGTAAAGACTCTGGCAAACATCCGCTTCAAACGCTTTTTTAAGGCAAAAAATGGCGGCGACGGCATGGGCTGGAACAAATACGGCAAGGACGGCGAGGATGTTGTAATAGCAGTTCCGCCGGGAACGGCAATCCGTGACGCTGAGACAAAAGAGCTTATCCGGGAATTCACCACCGAAAGCGAAGACGAGCAGTTTGTTTTCCTTAAAGGCGGCAACGGTGGCTGGGGTAACGTTCACTTTAAGACTTCGACCAATCAGGCTCCCCGTACGGCGAACAAGGGGCAGCCCGGCGAGTACCGAAAACTTCTCCTTGAGCTGAGTATCATGGCTGACATAGGTCTCGTTGGCTTCCCAAATGCCGGTAAATCATCCCTGCTTGACGCATTCACCAATGCCCGGCCAAAAATCGCACCATATCCCTTTACCACGAAAATCCCTAACCTTGGTGTTCTTCGTGCTGACAGTGAGCAGGATGTAATCATTGCGGACATTCCTGGTATCATCGAGGGAGCCAGCGAGGGCGCAGGCTTGGGAATCCGCTTTTTAAAGCATATTTCCCGAACGGCAGGTCTTCTCTTTATGATTGACTGTTCTGATGAAAACTGTCTGACAGCCTATAAAACCCTTTGTGGCGAGCTTGAGGGCTTCTCTAAAGACTTGCTGGACAAGCCTCACATCGTTCTATGCAATAAAATCGACATCGAGGGTGCTGAGGAGAATGCCGGGAAAATCGCTGAAGAAATAAAAAAGACTGAGCCAGAGACAAGGGTAATTCCTGTTTCCGTTGCGGCTCACAAGGGCTTGAATGAAGTTCGGGTGGCAATCCTTGAGCTTGTAACGAAAATGTCCGGACAAGGTTCTTTCACTTCATCTGGTGAGCGTGTTTCGGACGGTTCATTCCTGGCTTCAAAAAAGAAAATCAAGACAGGCTTCCTCGAAAGCCGCTCCGTCGATGAATTCATGGATGAGCAGCTTCCGGGATCTGAAAAATCGGAGTTCTAGGCTTGAAAATTGCGATGCTTGGCGGCAGCTTCAATCCGATTCATATAGGGCATTTGATTCTAGCTGATTCGGTTTGCCGCTCTCTCGGCTATGATAAGATTCTCTTCGTTCCTACGGCGACACCGCCTCACAAGGAGCTTTCATGTTCCCTTTCTGCACTTGACCGGCTTGAAATGACCCGCCTTGCCATTATGGGGGACGAGCGTTTTGAAGCCGAGCCTTGCGAGATTGAGCGAGGCGGAATTTCCTATACCTGGGACACAATCTGCTATCTTGAAAAAAAATATGCATCAGTCCTCGAAGGAAAAATAGGCCTGATTTTCGGCGAGGATTTGCTTCCAGATTATGACAAATGGGAAAAGTCAGGGGAGCTTGCCAAAAAGGCTGACTTGATCTTGGCTTGTCGTCCCCATGACACTGGCCTTAAGGAAAAATACCAGAATTTACCAACTGAAAAATACGGAAAGTCCCCCATGATTGGAGTGACAAGGGAAAATTTTCCTTATCCCAATAAAATCGTCGAGAATCCCAAAATGGAAATTTCGTCATCGGAGATTAGGCAAAAAATCGCTGAGGGCGGGGCATGGCGTTATCTTGTAAGCGAGCGGGTTTTTGAATATATTAAAGAAAGGAAACTTTATGCAAAGTGAGCTTTTTCAAAAAATTTCTGACTATACAAAAACTGTGGTAAAAGAAAGCCGTTATGAGCATTCCTTGCGTACGGCAAAAACCTTTGCCGATTTGTGCAAAAATTACGGATTGCCAGAGGAAAAGGCCTGGATTGCGGGAATTGCCCATGACATGTGCAAGGACGCATGCGACGAGGAGCTTTTTTCACTGGCCCAAAAGGATGGGCGGGGGCTTTCTGACATGGAAAAGAACATGCCTTTCCTCCTTCACGGGCGGGCTGCGGCTGTGCTCATTCAGGAAAAGTTTGGCGTCACTGACGGTGAAATTATCGATGCCATCGCCAATCATACTTCGGGTTCTCCTTCTTCATGCGATTTTGCCCTCCTTCTTTTCGTGGCGGATAAAATCGAGCCAGGGCGGCCACAGTCCACGGATGAATATCGCGCAAGGCTTTTTTCCCTCCCTCTCAAAACTTGTGTTCTCTCTGTCCTTGAGGAAAACATCGCCTATCTCGAAAAAAAAGGCAAGAAAATAGATCCTGTCACCCTTGAGCTTCGTGAAAAACTGCGTGAAAAAGTACGCTCGGAGGAAAAATGAGAGGCAGCAATCCAAATTCCAACAAGGGCGCTTTTTTGCTAATTCTTATATTTCTAATTCTCATTTCCGTTATCGTGGGGCTTTCACTTTCATTGCGGGTTAATACCATCGATGAAAACCTGAAGTCAGACCGGGTAATCAAGACTCTGGTCGTAATGGAAGACAAAAACAGGGTTCTCTTTACTGATGTCTTCATTTATTATCCAGTTTCCCAGCGAGGAGCACTTATCAACATTCTTGAGAACACTGGCGCCATTTTTTCAAGCTTGGGGCGAGTAGACAGCATTGATTCTGTTTACCTTGAAAAAGGAATCGATGCCTACAAGTCCGAGATTGAGAATCTCGTCGGCCAGTCTATACCTTTTTATATCGTCCTTAATCTTTCAAAATTCGGCGAGCTCACGGACATGCTGGGCGGAATGAAAATTTTTATTGCCTCCCCAGTGGACACAAAAAATGATGAGGGTGAAAGATGGCTTTTGCCAAGCGGAGTTGTAACTCTGGACGGGGACAAAATCCGAACTTACCTGAATTATGAGCGCAGTGATGAGCCGGAAGAAGATTTAATCGAAAGACGGCAAAATGTCCTCCTGGCTTTCTTTTCTGCCCTTACACGCAACGAGAAGATTATAAGCGACAAAAAGTCCTTCTCGGAGCTGGAAAAAAAGATGCTTTCAAACCTTGACGGCAAGGATTTTCACCGTCTTATGAGCGTCGTTTCTCATGTTGACTCCGAGCACCTCATGCCCCAGTCAATCACTGGTTCCAAGCGAGTCGTTGACGGAAAAACACTTCTTTTCCCTTACTATGACGGTAACCTTATTAAAGAGGTTTTCCGCCAGGTTTCAAACTCCCTGATTTCCGTTGACAATGCCAACATAAACCGAACCTATGTCCTTGAAATTCAGAACGGAACTACGGTTCAGGGACTTGCGAGAAATACCATGGTCTTGCTCCAAAGTGCAGGCTATGATATTCTCTCCACAGGAAATGCGGATTCAAATGATTACGAAAAGACCGTAATCATAAATCATATTGGAAACGCTGAGATTGCAAAAAGTCTCGGTGATTTTATACATTGCACGAATATCGTCGAGGAAAGCGTTTCGGAAGAAGCTGACAGCAACACAGCTGCGGCGAATGTCGATTTTACGATTATCCTGGGAAAAGATTTTGACGGACGATATGTTAAAAAGTAATACGAGGAGTAATATTATGAAAACAGCTGAAGAAAATGCCCTTGCCCTTGCGCAGATTCTGGAGGATTCAAAGGCGGACGATGTGTGCATAATTGATGTGTCTGAGCTGAACTCTTGGACAGATTTTTTTGTAATTGCGACCGTTCATAGTACGGCTCATACTCAGGGCCTTGCCAAGCAGATTAAGGATTATGTGAAGGAAAATGAAATGGAAATTCACTTGACCCATAACAAGGCTCCCGGCGGGGATGACTGGAACCTCATCGACATTGGCCCCGTCGTAGTTCATCTTATGAGTCAAGATGCCCGTGAATTCTATGAGCTTGAAAAATTGTGGCACAATGGAAAAAGGCTTAAGTAATTGATAATGAGAAATGAGTGACATGTAAGCGGCAATTACCGAAGGAAGCGTCCAATAAGTTCGATGAATACGGTCATTGAGCCTGTCGAAAAAGACATTTTAAGCTGTATGCTGTGTTTTCGATAAACTCAATCATCGTATTTTGAAGCTCTTGGGCTGCTCCCTTATTTTTTTTGCAGATTGCTTGTTACGGAGTGATTAATTGTCGCCGTCTGAATAGTCTTCTGACAGTTCGTCGTTGTAATCTTCAGTGTCGGAATCGTAAGAAACATTTACATCGTCGTCGTCGATTGTGTCATCGTAAATGTCGTCATCGAATTTGTTGAGAAGACCGTCGTCAAGAGATTCGAAATCGTCCTCATCGCCTGAATCCTCGTAGCTTTCGTCAATTTCGTCGGTGTATGAAAAACCGAGAGCCATAATCTTAACATCATTTACAAAATCATCGTTAAAATGCATAAAGATTCCTTGTCAAAGACAAGAGAGTTTAAATTTATAATCTTTTTCTGTCAATAAGAAAAAAGGCTCTTTCGGCATGTTTTATTGCGAATTTTCTCTAATTTCTCCACTTTTTCTTATAAAAATCTGTTATCATTTGCAAATGTTTCTATGAATAGAAATAATCTTCAAAAAGAAATATTGACTTTAATTGCTTTTTTTGTATATTCTATTACTGTTATGTCTTTCGATGTATGCGTCAAAGCTCCCGCAAAAGTCAATATAGGGCTCAAAGTCCTAAAAAAACGGGCGGATGGTTTCCACAATATCGAAAGTATTTTTCAGACACTAGATTTTTCCGACGAGCTAAAAATCACTCGTATTCCGCAAAAGGAATGTGTCGTGCGTTGTGCTCAAATGAGGCTTCCTCTGGAAAATACACTGACGAAAACTTATTCTGCTTTCTGCGACGAAACAAAAATTGATTTTGGAGTAGAAGTGGTGCTGGATAAGGCTTTGCCTGCTGGTGGCGGCTTGGGAGGAGGGTCTTCCGACGGGGCTTCCCTGTTAAAAGGACTTTCCGAGCTTTCAGGTATTACTTTAACTGATTCCCTGGCAGATTCCGTTGCGGCAAAGGTCGGTAGTGATGTATTCTTCTTTCTGCATTCGGGATTTTTCGAAAAAGGTCGCGGATGTGCCTTGGTTTCAGGTCGAGGTGAAGTTGTCGAGGCAATAGAGCCTAGAACTGATTTAAGTTTTGTGCTGATTTTTCCAGGAATTCATTCTTCCACGCCGGAAGCATATTCTTTGGTTGATGAGGCATACGAATCAGGATTTTATGATTCAGAAAATGGATTGGAATTTCCTGATTTTTCGGAGTTGAAGCGTTTTTATTACGGTTTAATTGGTGCTTGGAAATTTACAAATTCCTTCACTCCTGTTCTTACCAATAAATATCCTCTGATTGGCGAAGCCATTAGGGATATTTTGGGCTGTGGGGCTGACTGGGCAGACATGTCCGGCTCTGGTGCTACAGTTTTTGGTGTTTTCGGGTCGGAGCTTGCCGCAAGGCGGGCAGTCTTGGAATGCCAAAAAAAATGGAAGTGTGTGCTTGCAAAGTAAGTGTTTTTGTGCACGCCGAAAATTTTTAAAAAAGGAATTTGTAAAATGGAAGTCACTGAATTGCGAATCCGAAAGGTAACTGCTGAAGGTAAATTAAAGGCTTATGTTACCGTAACTTTTGACAACTGCTTTGTTGTTCATAATGTTAAAATTATTGAAGGACAGTCAGGCCTTTTTATTGCCATGCCAAGCCGAAAAACTGCCAGCGGAGACTATAAGGATGTCGCTCATCCAATCAGCGCTGATTTCAGAAATGCCCTGCAGGCTAAGATTTTGGACGAATATAATGCAGGACATTTTGACGAAAGTGGTGTAGAAGACTAGATTATTTTATCTACATGTTGTATAATTTTGGCTCATTCGGTTTAAAACCGTGTGAGCTTTTATTTAGGTTTTATTACAAAACAAAACCTAAAAACGGCGAAGTCAAGTCTTTGGGCGTAAGCCATTCTTGATTCGGCGTATTTTGGGCCGTCGTCAAGCGGTAAGACAATGGCTTTTGGTGCCATCATTCCACAGGTTCGAATCCTGTCGGCCCAGCTATATTTTGGAAAACTCTGGCGTGATGAACGATGGGGTGTAAGATTCTATTCTTTGGCAACTATCTTGCTTCACACAGGCTTTCCATAAAATTTTAGGAGTTTTTAACAAATGGAACAGTTGGTTATCGAAGCAAAAACACGTTCAGAAACTGGCAAAAAAGCCGCAAAAGCAATCCGTGCAGAAGGACGCATTCCTGCAGTTGTATACGATGAAGCTGGAAAAGCTACATCAATCTCTGTTGATTCAGTTCAGTTCAACAAAGTTTGGCGTTCAATCACATCTACAATGCTCGTTACCCTCGACATCGAAGGTAAAAAATACGATGCATTCATCCGTGACACAGAATACAATATCATTAAGGACGAAGTTCTTCATGCAGATTTCTTCGCCGTATCAAATAAAAAGCCTGTAGTTCGCACATACAAAATTCAGTATCAGGGTACACCTGCTGGCGTTCTCAAGGGCGGCTTCATGGTTAAGCATGTTCCTGAGGTTAAAGTTCGCGCTTTGCCAAAAGACTTGCCTGCCCGCATCGTAATCGATGTTTCTGGCGTTAATATCGGTGATGTTTTCCGCGTAAAAGACATGGGATTGGGTGACAAAGTTACCGTCCTCACAAACGCAGAAGATTCACTCGTAAGCGTTGCACCAGCACGCTAATAGCTGGCCTTCCTTGAAATTCCCCCTGAAAAGGGGGATTTTTTTATGCAAAGTAAGCTCACGCAAAATTTTGAAAAAAAAGTTCTCTTCGGACTGAAATACTGTGGGATTGACACAGAATCTATTTCAGACAATTCTCCTCTTGGAATTGCCGTTTCTGG
>OCVV011235707.1_pt1 | contig 12338 bp, 14 predicted proteins | sample 1539721 | NCBI WGS metagenome assembly OCVV01 (sample SAMN02144230, study PRJEB22623) | gut metagenome | biome: sheep rumen | host: Ovis aries | place: New Zealand | reverse complement strand
TATTAATAAATAATATCTTTTTATTTGTTATAATATTAATAGAATAAAAGGGTGATTAATATGCCAGCGAGTTTTGTTAACTCAGTATATGTATTAGTATCAATACTATCGATATTCTTATATATAATGTCTGTTCAATTTAAAGACAAGAAAAATATTTTAATAACTCAAATATTTGCATCAATAAGTTATTTAATAATATATGTTATAAAAGGTGCATGGGCTGGAGTTAGTATTGAAATATTGGAAGAAACAAAAGATATTATATTTATAGGATATGAAAATAAGAAGAAAAAAATACCTGTAATTATATTAGCAACATTTATATTTTTATTATTTGTATTTACTTTTATATTCTATGATGGACCTGGATCATTACTACCATTAATAATAAATATAATATTATTTGTATCTACTTATTTTAAAAATCCTAAATGGATTAGATATGTCATGGTATTATGTGGATTCTTATGGGGCTGTTACAATTTATATGTAGGAGCATATATTATATTAATAGGAAATGCATTAGAAATAATATCAGCTGTAATATCTATAGTTAGATTTAAAGAAATAGATAATAAACAAATAAAAAAAACCAAAAAGAAAGCAACTAAAAAATAGTTGCTTTTTACATGTTTACATTTATTTTTTAACAATTTTAATAGTTAGTTATATATCAGTGATAAAATATAATGGAGGTAATATTTATGAAAAAGAAGGTAGCATTAATATTAAATGTTTTATTAATTATTTTCGAAATAATTGGTTTCATTATTACATATAATACTAATGATCCATTATCACCAGCATATTATACAGAAGATAGTAACTTTATATGTTTAGTAAGTTCAATAATGTTTGTACTTTATTATTTAAGTGGAAAGTCTGCAACTAAGACACTTCACTTATTTAGATTTACTGCTACATTAAACTTAGTATTAACTTTCTTTATAACTCTATTTATATTATCAAATGATTATGGTTTATATGAAATGATGATTCATAATGAATTCTTAATATTTCATACTTTATGTCCAATAATATCATTAATTAGTTATTTATTTTTTGAAAAATATAGATCATATAAAAATAGTATAATGTTTAAAGCTCCAATATTTACATTTGTATATGGATTGATAATGTTCTTATTAAATATCTTAAAAGTAATGGATGGTCCATATTCATTTTTCCAAGTATATGAACATTCAATTGTTTCTACTTTAGTATCATTTGTAGGAATTGCAATAGCAGTTATAGTTATTACATTCACATTATTTGAGATTAAAAAGAAAATAAAAATATAACTTTACGGTTATGTTTTTTTATATCTTGAAACACGTACAAGTGTTTGGTATAATTTATTTGGAGGTATAAATATGAAAACATATATGTGTATTGATTTAAAAAGTTTTTATGCCTCAGTAGAGTGTGTTGAAAGAGGATTAAATCCTTTAGATACTAATTTAGTAGTAGCAGATTCATCAAGAACAGAAAAGACAATATGTTTAGCTGTTACTCCAAGTTTAAAACAATATGGTTTATCTGGTAGATCCAGATTATATGAAGTTGTTCAAAAAGTAAAAGAAATCAACAAAGATAGATTAAAAATATGTAAAAAATTTAAAGGTAAATCATATTCAGATGAAGAATTAAAAAATGATAATACAAAAGAATTAGATTATATAATTGCAACTCCACGTATGAGATTATATATGAAATATTCTACAGATATTTATAATATATATTTAAAATATATTTCTAGAGATGATATATATGTTTATTCAGTAGATGAAGTGTTTATAGATGTTACACATTACTTAGAATATTATAAAATGAGTGCAAGAGAATTAGTTACTAAGATGATCCAAGATGTATATAAAACAACAGGTATAACTGCAACTGCTGGAATAGGAACTAATATGTATTTAGCAAAAGTAGCAATGGATATAGTAGCTAAACATGTAGACGCAAATGAATTTGGTGTTAGAATAGCTGAATTAGATGAACAATCATATAGAAATATTTTATGGACACATAGACCTATTACTGACTTTTGGAGAGTAGGAAGAGGATATGCTAAAAGATTAGAAGAACATAATATGTATACAATGGGTGATGTTGCAGAATGTTCTCATTATAATGAAGATTTATTATATAAATTATTTGGAGTAAATGCAGAAACACTTATAGATCATGCATGGGGATATGAAGATACAAACTTTGAAGATATTAAAAAATATAAACCAACATTTAATAGTATTTCATCAGGACAAGTTCTTCATAGACCATATAATTATAAAGAAACAAAATTAATATTAAGAGAAATGTCTGATCTTTTATCATTAGATTTAGTTGATAAAAGATTAGTAACAGATCAAATAGTATTAGATATAGGATATGACATTATTAATTTAACAGATCCTAAAATAAAAAGAATATATGATGGAGAAATTACAACAGACTTCTATGGTAGACCAGTTCCTAAACATGCACATGGAACAATAAATATAGATCATAAAACAAGTAGTACTAAAATCATAACTGATAAAATTTTAGAATTATATGATAGAATTATAGATTTTAGATTATTTGTTAGAAGAATAAATATATGTGCTAATAAAGTTGTAAGTGAAGATACAGTAGAAGATAATACACCTACAATACAACAATTTGATTTATTTACTGACTATGAATCTATAAATAAAAAGATTAAAGAAGAACGTAAAAAAGAAATAAAAGAGCGAGACCTTCAACATGCAATGTTAGATATAAAAAAGAAATATGGTAAAAATGCAATATTAAAAGGAATGAATTTAGAAGAAGCTGCAACAACAATTCAAAGAAATGAAGGAGTAGGAGGACATCGAGGATGAATGCACAACTTAAATATTCAGATATCATTAATCTTCCACATCATGTTTCTAGTAAACATCCTCATTTATCTAGAGAACAAAAAGCAGCACAATTTGCACCTTTTTCAGCATTAACAGGATTAGATGAAGATGTTAAAGAAACAGCAAGATTAACAGATAGAAGAATTGAAATAGATGATGGATTAAAAGAAATATTATCAAATAAATTAAATATTATAGATATGAATATAAAAAATAAACCTTTTGTACAAATAACATATTTTATAAAAGATTCAAAAAAGCAAGGTGGAAAATATGTTGAAGTAGAAGGTATTGTTAAAAAAATAAACATATTTGATAATTATTTATTATTAAATGATAATACTAAGATATCTATTATAGATATAATAGATATTAAATCTGATTTATTTAAGGGAATGAACTACTAATTCCCTTTTAAAATGTTTGAAAAAATGGTATATTATTAATAGGGTGGATAATATGAATCTAAAAGTTATATTAAAAGATTATATTGATTTCCTTGAATCTAGAGGAATTAAATTTCCTGAAAATTATTCATATAAAATGAATGATGATATGTTTCAAAGAATGAGATTAATTTTAGAAGATGTAGACTATGACTTTATATTAGATGTCATAGATGATTTTTATGATGACCTAAAGAAACAGGTAGAAGAAACTAAAGACAAAGTCTGTGTTAAATTCGCTAACAGAATTGTTGTAGGTGAAATTAAAAACATTAATTATTCACAAGATGGAAGCATTGTTAAATCAATTGATTTAATTGATAAGAAAAATGAATCACTAAATATAAAATTTGATCTTATTTATAGTATTGAAGAACCTAGAAAAGCTGATGAAGTTAAAAAGGCAAAATCTTTACCTAAAAAAGATCCTGAAAAACATGTTATAAGAGACAAACATAAATATGATGAATTTATTGAACCAGACTTAATGTCTACAAGACAAATTCAAATTGTTGATAAACCAGAATATGTTGAGGATGCTAAACCATCTTTAAAAGATATTATTTTTAGCAAAGGTTCATTAATAGCAGTTATTGTTCTAGTATTAATTGCAGGAGCAATATTTGCTATTAATTATAGTATTGCTGCAATTAATAACAGTAAAAATGATGATGTTATTTGTATTGAAGGATACACTAATATAAATGGAGAATGTATTAAAACAAATACATTAACAACAGATGAAACATCTACTACAACATTACCTGTAAATGATTCAGTAATTGAAGTATTTAGATCAATAAAAAAAGAAGATAATTAATCTTCTTTTTTTATATATTTTTAAATATATATTTGTTATAATGTTTTAGGACATCAAGGAGGATATAAAATGAAACATTTAATAGACATAAAAGATTTAAGCGTAGAAGAAATTAATGATTTAATAAAAGTAGCTAAAAATATCATCAAAACACCGGATAAATATTCCCACAAATGTGATGGTAAAATCTTAGCTACTTTATTTTTTGAACCAAGTACTAGAACTAGACTTTCATTTGAATCAGCAATGCTAAGACTTGGAGGAAATGTATTAGGTTTTTCAGAAGCATCTAGTTCATCTGTTTCAAAAGGTGAATCAGTTGCGGATACAATTCATGTTGTAGGTGGTTATTCAGATGTAATTGCTATGAGACATCCTAAAGAAGGAGCACCATTTGTTGCATCTGTTAAATCAAGTGTACCAATTATAAATGCAGGTGATGGAGGACATAATCATCCTACACAAACTTTAACAGACCTTTTAACAATATCTCAAGAAAAAGGAAGACTAGATAATTTAACAATTGGTTTATGTGGAGATTTAAAATTTGGTAGAACAGTACATTCTCTAATAAATGCAATGTTAAGATATAAGAATATTAAATTTATTCTTATTTCACCAGATGAATTAAAATTACCAGAATATATGATTAAAGTATTAGAATCATCTGGAGTAGAATATATCGAAACTAATGATATTGAAGAATACATGAGTGAATTAGATATTTTATATATGACAAGAGTTCAAAAAGAAAGATTCTTCAATGAACAAGATTATATAAGATTAAAAGATTACTATATTTTAAATAAAGATAAACTTAAAACAGCAAAAGATGATTTAACAATAATGCATCCACTTCCAAGAGTAAATGAAATATCTACTGATGTGGATGATGATCCAAGAGCAGCATACTTTAGACAAGCTGAATATGGGGTATATATAAGAATGGCATTAATCATGTATATGTTAGGAGTTAAATAAAATGAATATAGATAGTATTAAAAATGGATATGTATTAGATCATATAAAAGCTGGTAAAGCTATGGAAATATATGAACAATTAGGTTTATCAAATCTAGATTGCCAAGTAGCATTAATTACAAATGCTAAATCTAAAAAGATGGGTAAAAAAGATATAATTAAAATTGATAGATTAATTGATATAGATTTAGATAAATTAGGATTTATTGATCCTAATATAACAGTAGATGTTGTTAAAAATGAAAAATTAATTGAAAAGAAAAAAATAGACTTACCTGAAAAAATAGTTAATGTTGCTAAATGTAAAAATCCTAGATGTATTACATCTGTAGAAAAAGATTTAGATCAAATATTTATATTAACTGATAGAGAAAATCAAATCTATAGATGTCATTACTGTGAAACATCTTTAAAAGACTAAAAAAACAATATGAAAATATTGTTTTTTATTTTATAATATTTAAGAAGGATAGATTAATATGGACATTTCAACAATTATTATTGTAGTTGCACAAATATTTGGTATTATTTCTTGGTTATTACTTTTATATAGTTATACTAGAGAAGATATAGATGAACTTTTATTAGTGCAAATTGGTGTATGTGTATTTGATGTTATTTCATATTTAATGTTAGGTGCCGATGCAGGTTTATTAATATGTTTAGTTGAATTAATAAAAACATTTCTATATTATAAAACGGATAAAGATAAAGAAATATTTATAGTATCAATAGTTGTATACTTCTTAATTGGATTATTAACAATCAGACATTGGTATGCATGTCTTCCAGTATTAGGAAGTTTAATTGATTCATTTGGAACATCAAGAGATTCAAAAACAGCAAATGCATGTTCAATTGTATCTAATACTCTATGGACAATATATGATATTTTAATTCTTTCTTACGTTGGAGCATTTAATGATATTGTTGTAGTTCTATGTAATGTAAGTGTATTATTCTTAGGTTATTCAAGAATCATGCATATATCTAAATTTAGAATTGTTAAATATGGATATTTAACAAAAAAGACAATTAAAAAAATATATGACTTAGATGTTAAAACATATGGTAAAGATAATACTTGGGATTATGAATATCAAAAAGCAGTATATAAAAGAAATGAAGATTCATTATTTGTAATTAAATATAAACATGATATATGTGGATATTTAAATTATTTAAATTTGGTACCTGAAGAATATGAAAGATTAAGAAGAGCAAGAAAGATGCCAGATAGAATTGATTTAGATAAAATCATTCCATTTAAATCTAATAGAAAAACATATTTAATATTTGAAAGTATAAATGTAAAAAAAGAATATGAAAAAGATCAAACTATAAATCTTATATGTAGAAAGATAGCATCTTTTATTAAGCAAAAACAAAGACAAAGAATATATATCCATGGAATTCTAGGATATGCTATTACAGAATTTGAAGAAAATGTATATATTTCTTTAGGATTTACAAAAGTAAAAGATTTAGATGAAAGAATAAAATTATATGAATTAAAAGAAGATGATATTAAGGAGATTTTCTTAGATGAAGATAATGTTCGTTTGTTTAGGTAATATATGTAGATCTCCAATGGCTGAATATATATTTAAAACTATTGATCAAGACAATAAATTTATTGTTACTTCATCTGGTATATCTGATGAAGAATATGGAAATGATATATATCCACCTGCAAAAGAAATATTAAATAAATATAATATAAAATATGATAAACATTTTGCTCATAAAATAACAAAGGAAGAATATGAAGAAAATGATTATATTGTAGTAATGGAAGATTATCATATTTCAAGATTAAATAGTATGTTTGGAAATAATAATAAAGTAATTAAATTACTAGAAAAAGATATAGAAGATCCTTGGTATACAGGTGAATTTGATAAAGTTTATCATGAAATATATGAAGGATGTCTAAATCTATATAAAAAAATAGGCAATTAGCCTATTTTTTATTTGCAATTATTAATTTTTAGTAATAGAATATATTTTTAATTGAGGGGGAAAATAAAAAATGGCAAACAATTTAATTGCAATCAACACTGAAAACATTTTAAGCAAAAAACAATATGAAGATTTAGGAGAAAATCAAGACTTACAAATCTCATATAAAACTGATGGAAAGGATTATATAATCGAAACTTGTTTTGGAGAAAAATATACATTAACTGGATCTACAGTTAACTCTATAAGTGAAAAGACAAATTATACACAAGAAGAAATAATGAATATTTTATATGTAGTATATGATGCATATGAAAGTGTTAAATCTTCTATTGAAACATCTGATCCAAAATATAAAACAGGTATAAGAAAATATACTAAAAAGTATCAAGATAAAATGATTGAAGTAATAAGTGATTTATTAAGAAAATATCCTTATGAAGATGTATTTGCATATTTTACTACTATGAGAACATATGATTTAGTATCTATGTTTAATGGAGAAGATGATAAAGCTGTAATAGATGCATTACATAGAGAATTAAAATCAAGTCAACAAATGCGCGTAAGTGGAGAACCTGAAGAATTAGTATCAAGATATTTTAATTAGGAGGTATCCTATGGAAGTAGTTGAACAAAGAAAACTATTTGACGAAGAATTTAATATTTATTTAAACAATGATAAATCTAATTATTTAAATAAATTATTAGAATTCACAATGGAAAAAGAAGTAGATCTACAAGATCCATTAGTTGCTTCTGTAAATTCATTACAAGAGGCTATATTAGAATCAGTAATATCTTCAGAAAATGAGGATGATTATGAAACAGATATAGATGATGTAAGAAAAGAAAAAGTAGATAATATATTATATTCTATTAATAATTATTTAATGTCATTAGCTCCATCAGAAGCTTTAATGAAAATATTAAATAACCCATCTACATTAATAAAAGAATCTGTAAAATATACTGATGATTTATTTGTTGAAATTTCTAATAAGGTTAAATATTTAAAATCTATATCTAATATAGAATATAAAAATAACAAATTATATCATGAAGCTATAGATGACATAGAAAGATTCTTACAATATAAAGAAGGATTCTCTCTTATCTATAGCGTTCTAAGTAAAGATGTTATTAATATAGATAGAACATCTCCATTAACAGATGTTCAAGACTGTGTAGAAGAATTAATAAAAGAATCAAAGATTATTAATAAATTTGATCCAAAAGTTAGATCATATATATCAACAATGTTAGATAAAGCTAATAAATTAGAAGAAGATGACGAAACAAAAATATTAAATAGAAATAATACAGTTGCTAATATATTAGAATCTATATTAATGAATTATACAATGTTATCTTTATATTCAAACAAACCTGAATCTATAAGAATATCAGATAATATGTTAAAAATAATAGCTATGGAAGTAGCAAAAGGTAATATAGATAAAAATGATGTAATTGAAACACTAGAAGATGGACCAATTAAATTTGATGAAGAAGAACTAGAATTCATTAAATTAAGATTTATAAACAAAATATTCTATAGAGAAGATAAAACAAAAATAGAAAAACAAGATTTAATTAAATTAGTTAAATAAAAAAAGATATCAATCGATATCTTTTTTATTTTAAATCTTCTGATCCAAAAGGATAAGGAGTTAATTCTTCAACAGTGAATTCTTTATAATCACCAGTATTAGAATAACATCTTACTATAGAATCTTTATCAAATAATTCTAATAACATTTGTCTACAAACAAAACAAGGTGTACTAATATCTCCATTATTAACCATAATATTTATTTCTTTAAATTCACCTTTTTTTACACCATCTGAAATAGCACTAAAGATAGCAGATCTTTCAGCACATGAACCAGCTCTAGTAGATGCGTCTTCAACATTTACACCCTTATACTTTCTTCCGTCTTTAGTAATTAGTATACTAGCTACAGGAAAATTAGAATAAGGACTATATGAATTTTTTAATAATTCTTTTAATTCTTCTACCATATATATCACCTAGTATAATTATAGCATTTTATTAAAATATGTAATATAATTTAGGTAGAGGATGTGTAAATATGAAAAAGAAGAGTTTATTATTTATTTCTTTACTTATGACATTACTTATTTTCACAGGATGTGGAAAAGAAAAGGCAGAAGATATATTATATAAAGTATTATCTAACGAAAAAGAATTCAAGCTTGAAGATAAAGAATATAAATTAGAGGATTATATGAAAGATAGTCCTAAACATTTAGATACAATAGCATATACATATGTTGATATGGATAAAGATGGAACAAAAGAATTAGTTACATATTTATCAGGGGCAGATGCGGAATATATCGTATTTAGATATAATGATAAGACAATATATGGTTATAAATATAGTATGAAAGATTTTCAAGATTTAAGAGAAAATGGAATATATAAATCAGTTGTTAATGAAGATGCATATGCATATTTATCAACAAAGTTTGAAAATAATAATAAAGTAGAAATTTCAAATGCTACTACTGATGGAAAAAAATATACAGTTGATAATGTTGAATCATCTAAAGAAGCATTTGAATCAAAAGAAAACGAAATATCAAGTGTTAATAAGGCAGAATTTAAAAAATATAAATAAGAGACTTAATGTCTCTTTTTTTTGCTTTCATTTTAAGATATAATTTATACTAGGTGAGAGTATATGAAAAAGATAATTAACGTAATTTCTTTATTGATTTTATCTGTATTTGTATCTGGTTATACATTTAATGTAGAAATGACTATAAATGAAGATAGATCAGTAGAATTCAAAAAAGAATTAATAATTACAGATGAAGAAATAAAGAGTAAATGTGTTAGTAATACATGTACTCAAGGAGATCCAGAATATACTGAAATTAAAAATAAACTATCTTTCAATGATTCCAATTATCAAAATATAGATACATATAATATATCTACAGAAAATGATAAAACAATAGTAACAATTAATTATAAAGATTTAGATGACTGTGTTGGTCCAGCATATGATAAATTAGGTATTTTTAAATCTAATTATAAATATGAATTATTAAAAATGTCTGGTAGTAAATATGTTTCTAATTTATCTAATAATGTTATAGATGGACTAACAGAAGGAACATTTAAATTAAAAGTTCCATATGAATTAGAAAATATAAATGGAAAAAAAGTAGATGATAAAACATATACTTGGGATTTAACTAAAGATAAAAATATCAAATTTGAATTTAAAACTGAAATAGAATCAACTGGAAAAGAAGAATATAATAAAATCAAAATGAATCAAACAATTATGATAGGTGGAGGCATTGTTGTAGCACTTATTGTAATTATTCTATTTATAAATATTATTAGAAAATCTACTAAAGAAGATATTAAGAAAGAAATTGAAAATAGTTCAGTAGATAAATTTGAACAAAACGATATTTTCAATGCTAATGCTAATTTAGTAAAACCAGTTGAAAGTATAGAAAATCCAATTAATGTAATGACAGAAGACGAAATAAAAAATCATGAAGATAAAATAAGTAATAAGTTCTTAGATGATTCTTTTGCAGATCCAAATGCTGTATCAGATGAGGAAAAGTTACCTATTGTTACTGAAAAAAAAGAAGAACCAATTGCAGTTGAAAGTACTACTATTGAAGAAGATGATATTCCTGAATTTGAAGATTCTTCAAGCAATGAATTAGTAGATAACTCAAATATGTCTTCAGTAGCATTTGGAGGAGCTCCAATTGAAGATAAAAATATCAATGAAATCAAGTAAAATTCTTTTAAAATATAGTTTATTATGATATTATTATGTATAGTAGGATAGAGGGGAATTAAGATGGAAGAAATTAATTTAAAAGAATTATTTGATTTTTTCATTTCTAAATTTTATGTTGTAATTATTTCCTTCCTAGTTATTTTAATACTAGGTGATATATACTCAGCTAATTTTAGAACACCAATGTATCATAGTACTACTACAATTGTATTAGTAAGTGAAGCAGAACAAGTTACTTCAAGTGAAGTATCATTAAATAATAGTTTAGCTTCAACATATTCTAATATAATTACTTCTAGAAAAGTACTATCTCAAGTAATTTATAATTTAAATTCAGACTTATCTGTAAGTCAATTACAAGATAGTATTAAAGTTTCACAAGTAACTGGTACACAAATTATTAGTATAGTAGTATCTAACAAAGATAATAAATTAGCTCAACAAATTGCAGAAGAAATAACAAAGGTATTTATTGCTGAAATACCTAATTACTATGATATTAAGAATGTAGCTATACTTGATGAAGCTTCATTTGAAACTACACCATATAATATTAATATTATGAAAGAAAACTTAATATATGGTGGAATTGGTATTATTTTAGGATGTGTTATATTATTCATGATATTCTATATGGATACATCAATTAAGGATCCAGAGACAATAGAAGATAAGTTAGGTTTATCTGTACTTGGAACTGTACCAAAGGTAGGTGGAAAACATGGAAAACGAAAATAGTGAATTATATATAACTACCAACCCTAAGTCAGGTTTTTCAGAAGCAATTAAAAGTATAAGAACTAACTTACATTTTGCATCAGTTAATTCAAAAGTTAAAGTAATACTTATTACATCACCAACACCTGGTGATGGTAAGAGTTTTATAAGTTCTAACTTAGCTGGTGCATATGCACAAGAAAATAAAAAAGTACTTATAATTGACTGTGACCTTCGTAAAGGAAGACAAGATAAAATATTTGATATAGTTAAAGATAATTCAAAAGGATTTACTAATTTAATATTAAATTTTAAAAATCCATTAGAGGTAGTAGAAACTCATGCAGAACAAGTTGATATTAGAGAATATATATGTCATACAAAATATAAAAATATTGATTTAATACCAAATGGACCTGTACCTCCAAACCCAATTGAATTATTATCAAGTTCTAAGAATAAAAACTTGATTAGCTTATTAAAAGAAAAATATGACATCATTATATTAGATTGTCCTCCAGTTATAGGATTATCTGATACATTAATTCTTACTAAGTTCAGTGATGCTAACGTTCTTGTAGTATCTGATCATAGAACAAGAATTGAAAATATAAGTGATGTTAAGAAGGCTTTTGAAAAAGCTGGAGCACCTATTACAGGTGTAGTAGTTAATAAGACTAAATCAAGACATAATGGATACTATGGTTATTATGGA
>OCVV011181703.1_pt1 | contig 12338 bp, 10 predicted proteins | sample 1539721 | NCBI WGS metagenome assembly OCVV01 (sample SAMN02144230, study PRJEB22623) | gut metagenome | biome: sheep rumen | host: Ovis aries | place: New Zealand | reverse complement strand
CGTGGCGAGCATGTCGGCTTGAAGCGAGCTTTCGGCTATGACGGTCGCCGATACGATGTCGCTTTCGGATGGCCAGCCGGTCTGCGGATCGATGATGTGCTGGTAGCGTTTGCCGTCGATCGTCACGAAACGCTCGTAGCTGCCGCTGGTGACAGCTGACTTGTTCGAGACCTGCTCGACGATGGGCTTGGCCGGCACCCCTTCGGGAATCCTGACCGACAGTCGCCACGGGCGCCCCTCGGGGTGATCGCCCAGCAAATACAGGTTACCACCCAGATCGACGTCAGCCGACTCGATGCCGGCGTCGCGCAACGCAGCCGCGATGCGATCGGCGACGAATCCCTTGGCAGCACCGCCCACGTCGACCCTCGAAAGTGGGTCGGATTTCACAACGGCGCCGTCCTCGATGGCAATCTTCGAGACGCCGACGTGCGACATGGCCTCGGCAAGTTCGGCGTCGGTCGGGATGCGCTCGGCGCGCTTCCACGCAAGGCTCACCGGCCCCACGGTGAAGTCGAACAGCGGCTCGCCGTCATGGAACGCCGCCATCGCGGCGAGCAGAGCGGCGGTGTCGGGGTCAACCTCGACCCGGTGCGCCTCAGCGTTTATGCGCGCGATGTCGCTCTCGCCCGACGAGAACGACCACAGCCGGTGCAGCCTCAGGCAATCGGACCGGATGCCTAACAACAGCGGCTCGACAATGTTGGGGTCGGTCTGGCCAAACACCGTAACCGAGTTGGGCGTGTCGAAGCACTTGAAGAAGATGTCGCATGAATTGCGGACAGCATCGTAACGTATCTGGAAATCGAGCGAGAAGTCAGCCATGCGATCACCTGCTCGCGTGGGTCTGCGCGTCGAAGCCGGACGCATGCGTCTCGGCATCCGACGCATGCGTCCCTGCGTCCGATGCGTGCGAGCTGGCGTCGGCCAGGCCGCCAGGCGGCGCGAAAGCCGGGGCATCGAACTGGTTATGCCCCCGATCGAGCTCTTGCGCTTTGACGTAGATGCCGTTGAGCGATGCGTGCGAAACCTTGTCGGCTTGTTCGGCCACGCCTTTATTGACCCCCGAAGAACATGCCGGGGCCAACTGTGAACACGAGGCTCAAGATGACGATGACGATGATCGAGATGATGGGAATCCACATCATGTAACCGCGCGACTTGCTAGCCTGTTTCTCAGCGTTTGCGACGGACTTTCTGATGAGCTGCTGGTTCTCGCGCGCACGCGCGCGCTTGGCAGCCTCTTCGGTCTGGTCATGGCGGGCGGCTGCCGCCTGAGCCTTCGTCATCTTCTTTTTCTTCTTGGCCACGTCGTCTCCTGGAATGAACTTGCTATTGGACTAGCGAGATTATATCCCACTACAGAGCGGTGTCGGAATCGACCTTGACGGGCTCGTGCTCGACTTGCCATTCCTCGAGAATGACGCTGCCGCGGTATTTGTACAGTCCGTAGATGCCGCAAAACTCGTGGTCGAGCAACGTGAACGTGCCGCCAATCGAGGTGACGAACTCGGCTGCGTTGGCGTTGAACGCCTTGCTTGCGAAGACGTAGACCTTTGCGATGTTGTCGCGGCTGCCCGTGGGAGCCAGCATGACACCGCTTCCGAACTGGATGGGTACGCCGTCGGTCTTCATGCGCACGTTCTCGACGAGCATCTTCGGCTCGAAGTACTGCAGCCAGTTGCGACGCTTGAACTTCGCGCATTCCGCCCACAGCAGCGAGAACTTGCGGTTCTCGTCGCGATAGATCGACTCGATGAAATCCTGGTACGAAGCGGCCTGGTCGAGGAACCCGGCGAACTCGGGCAAGATCTCGTCGCCGGCCGTCGTGTACATGTAGATGCGGTCGAGCGCCTCGCGCGACTTGACGGGCGACTTGGCGATTGCTTCCTTCAATTCTTGGCAGTTCATTGCTCAATCCCTTCCCGTAAATGAGACAGGGGGTCAGGCCCCGTGCCTCATTGTACGCAATGAGACACGGGGCCTGACCCCCTGTCTCATTTACGGGAAGGGGCGACACGCAGCCGCCCCTTCCTCGAAACGTTAGCTAACCGGTAACGGCCTTATGCCGCGGGCGGAACCCAGAGGTATTGCTCGGGCTTCTCGGCGAGCTTCTTGACGAGCTCGTCGACCGGGCCGAACTCCATGCACTTGGCCTGGCAGTGGAACACGCAGGAAGGCAGCTTGCCCTTTTCCTGGCGCTCGGCGCACAGGTCGCACACCTTGGTGAACGCAGGGATGTTGTCGTACACGTAGCGATCGGTGTCGTTGCCGTCGGCATCCTTGATCGGCCAAGGGCCGTTCGTCATAACCTTGACGCCCCACTGCTCGAGCGGCAGCTCGTGCTCGGCCTGGCATGCAACCTCGCAAGAATAGCAGCCGGTGCAGTACTGGTAGTCAACCAAAATTCCGTTCCTAGTCATTACAGGTCCTCCTCACTGCAGCGATAGATCTTGCACAGGGTGCACTTCAGGTCAGCGCCGAAGCCGGTCTTGCCAGGCTTGTTGGCAAGCAGCTGGTTGATGTTGGACTGACGGAAGCCGTACAGGTTGGGCTCTGCGCCGTCCTGCTCGGGGAACCACCAACCATGCTGGGCGGCGATGGTGCCCTCATGCACCTCGTAGGTCACGCGAGCACGCTGGCGGGCGCGGCCGCGATGGTTCTCGATCCAAACCCAGTCGCCCTCGCTGATGTTGGCAGCAGCGGCGTCCTTCGGGTGAATCTGGACCCACGGATCGGGCGTGAGCTGACGCAGATACGGAATCTGGCGATGCTCGGAGTGGAAGAACGACGTGGTACGGGCGCCCGTGATCATGATCAGCGGGTACTTCTCGTACAGGTCGGGGGTGGTCACAGGACCGATACCCGGCTCTTCGATGTAAGGCAGCGGATCGTAGCCGTACGCCTCGAACAGGACCGAGCTGAACTCGACGCGACCGGTCGGCGTGTTGAAGCCAGGCTGGCCGTCGGGACGCATGAGGCCCTTCTCGTACTTCTTGTAGACGTAGTGCTGGTACGCCGGGCCGTGCTCCATGAGCTCGTGGAACGTGAAGCCGGAGGGCTTGACGATCTCGTCGTAGACCTCGTCCTCGGTCTCCCACGGCCAGGTGTGCTGCTTGCCCTCGGGGCGGTTGATGGCCTCGTTGAACTCGACGTCGTTGTCGAAGTACTGGGCGAGCTCGCGGTTGATCTCGCAGTCGGACTTGGCTTCGCCCTCGGCGGAGCAGCCACCGGTGATGGCGGACAGGAAGTAGTAGTGAGCGCGCACGGAGTGCTTCTCAGCCCAGGTCTGGACCGGCATGACGATGTCGGCGGAGCTCTGGATGGTCGGGTTCATGAAGATATCGCACGCGGCGATGAACTCGGGCTTCTTCATGGCCTTGTACCAGCGGTCGACCTCGCAGCTCATGCAGGCGATGCCGTTGGAGGTCTGGATCCAGACGCCCTTGACGTTGCCGGCTTCCATTTCCTCGAGGCACATGTCGGGCATGGCCTGGGTCAGGCCGTAGCGGTACATCGGGTACTCACGCCAGCCGACGCGCTTCTTCTGGGTCTCTTCGTCGATGAGGTCGTAAATGCCCCACGCGCCAGCGGACGGCTGGTCGACGCCCATCGGGGCAGCGGTGTAGCACATGCCGCCGGGCACGTCGAGGTTGCCGGTGATGGTCCAGAGAGCAGCGATGGCCTGGGCGCACGGGGTGCCCTGCGACTGCATGTCGACAGCCAGGCCCCACACGACGTTTGCCGGGTGCGAGTTGGCGAACAGACGGGCGGCCTCGATGATCTTCTCCTTCGGGACCCACGTCATCTTCTCGACCTCGTCGAGGGAGAGCTCGCGGGCACGCTCGGCCAGCTCGTCAAAACCGAACGTCCACTTCTCGATGAATTCGTGGTCGTAGAGGTCTTCGTCGACGATAACCTTGATCATGCCGAGGGCGAGGGCGGTATCGGTGCCGGGGCGCAGCTGCAGGTGAATGTCAGCATGAGCGGCAAGCCACGTGACGCGCGGCTCGACGGAGATCAGCTTGCAGCCGAGCTTCATGGCGTCGGTTACCCAGTGGCCCATGAAGAAGTCGGGGTTGGAGATGGTGGGGTTGCAGCCCCAGACGATCGTGCACTCGGGGCACGTCCACTCGGGGTCGTCGTAACGCAGTGCGGAGAACTGCGAGAAGTCGGCGATGAGCATGCCGCCATAGGTCATGATCATCAGCGACAGGCGCGGCAGGTAGCATGCCGTGCCGGACAGGAAGCCGTACTCGTTGGGGCTTCCGAAGGTGTTGGCCATACGGCCGACCTGCCACTGGTTGTCACGGGCGGTGCCGCGCAGGCAGTGGATCGAGTCGCCGCCGTAGGTCATCGCGATGCGACGGAACTCCTTGTAGCACGTCTCGAGGGCCTCGTCCCACGTGATGCGCTCCCACTTGTTCTCGCCGCGCTCGCCAGCGCGCTTCATGGGGTAAAGAATACGGTCCGGATGGAACTCAACTTGCTTGAAGGCCAGGCAACGGGGGCACAGGGCGCCGCGGTTGTACGGATCGTCCGGGTCGCCTTCGCACTTGATGAACTTGCCCGTCTCGGGGTCGGAGTACACCAGTACGCCGCAACCCTCGTGACAACCAGGAGCGGACCACACGGACGTACGGGTCACGAGCATCCCGTCTTCCATGTACTGCCACTCGCCCGGGTGCTTCCAGCGGGGGTCAACCTCATGCGCCTCGCCGGCGCCGAAGTTAAATTGGTTTTCCTCCTTAGTCGCACCGATGTCGTCGCGGTCTTTGGCCTCAATAGTAGTCTCTGCCATCGCAACTCCTCTCTCGTCTCAGTCTCGAGACTTGCGGGTATCTGCCCCGCAAGATTGAGAGGGTGCCGTGAGCGCCTTCCTGCGCCGATGAGAAATTGGAGCCTCCCCCTCAAAAGACTGAGCATAGTGAACCATGATGAGAAGGTACGGCTATCGCTACATGGGTATGCAGTTATGCATTTCATCCTTCTGGTATGAGGCGGATGACCTGGGGGTTTGATTAACGTACTCGGAAAAGCCGGAAGGGAAGCTAATTACCCGAGGCGTCAGCCTCCGCGAAGCTCGGCCCATGCGGGCGGCGTGTCGCGCGTGAGCGATTGCGCAGGCACTGTCTGTTTATTCACATAGATAAGCCGAGACCTAGCGAACGCGCGACACGCCGCCCGCATGGGCCGAGCTTCGCGGAGGCTCAACTAGTCGAGCGGGAATTCTTCCACGAAATCCATTAGCTTTTGCTGGGAATGGATGTCGAGCTTGCGGTAGATGTTGTAGATGTGGCTCTTGACCGTATGCGGCGAGATGGTGAGCTCTTCCTGGATGTAGGCGGCGTTGCGGCCCTTAGCGAGGAAGCCGAGGATCTCAGTCTCGCGCGGCGAGAGCTGGTAGAGCTTGGCGACGGCCGCGCAACGCTGCTCGAACAGCTCGCTTTCGGACGTGTCGACGGTGACGACCGTGGTCGTGACCTTCTCGCCCGTGGGCGACTCGCCGCTTGCGGGATGATGCGATGCGTCGGGCAGGAACACCATGATGGTGAGCACGAGCACGATGGCGACCCCGAGACGCAGGTACAGGAACATGTCGGAATGGACCCCGAACGTCATGGTGAAGACGACCGCGAGCAGCCAGCCGAGCGCGAAGCCTGCCGCGGGGATCGCGAGGCGCGACGGGATCTGGCGGAAGCACGGCGCCTCGTGGGCCAAGACCGCCTTCTTGACCAGATAGCCGTAGTTGATGGCCATGAACATGGCCCACGCAGCTATGACGATGCACGAGCAGATGAGCTGGCCGGTGTATTCGACGAACGGCATGATGATGCACGCCACGACCGTGACGACCACCAGCACGCGTTGGTAGACGATGATCGAGAACTGCTTGTCGGCAATCGAGAGGATCGCCACCGCGAGCGATCCGACGAGCGACGAGATGAGCCCGAGCAGCACCGCCTCGGACCCGCTGTTGAACAGGAACACGAACGTGAGCGCGAACACGACGCCGAACATGAAGAACGACGGCTCGATTTCCTTGGTGAAACGCCAGGTGTCTGCAACCGACTCGAGCGGCGCGCGCTCGTCGTTGCCCGACGCATGGCGCGTGGAATACGAGAGCAACCCGAAACTACCCGCTATGAACACGATGGCGAAAATCGGCTGCATGACCGTCGGCGTGAACGCGACCAGCGCGAACAACAGCCCGCCGAGGAACAACGACAGCCCCGTGAACCGCGCGTAACCGCCGGTACCGAGGCGCGAGCACACGTCGAGCCAGGCGAGCTTGATGCTCGCAGCGGCGAGGCCCGTGCAGAAATTGACGACGCAAACCACCGGCAGCGGGATCATCACGCCTTGATACATGATGAGTGCGACGATCGGCTGGAGCACGGCAAGAACCGATGCGACGACTTTCATGGGCATCGCGAACAGATTGTAGTTCGGATCTTTCGCGCGGAAGTGAATCAGGAGGTACCCGAGGGGCACCGCCAAAAACACGAACAGCTGCGAGAAGTCGCGAACGGAGGTGGGAACGTCGGGCGGGAATTCGCAGAACAGCCAGTAGAAGCAGATGAACATCCAGGCGAAGAGCAGCCCGAACCCGCCGAGCGACAGCATTTCCATCGATGAGATGTTGAGCGAAGAGCCTGTCGACTCGTTATCCACCGTTACCCCCCTCCAATGGTTTTGCGCAAAAACTAAAAGCGGCATGTCCCTCCGCATGCCAAACAAGCCGTATTGTAACGCAAGACCCCCGCCATAGGCGGGGGTCAGTTTGCGAACTTTCATATCGGAATCTGCATTGGAGGTCTATGCGACCCCGGGCGGCTTGATGTTGAACTTCGCGAGGTTCGACTCGAGCGAGTTCAGCCCCAAGTCGCTGCACGCCTGCGCCGTGCCAGGAGAAGCCCCCGTGACGGCGTCGGCCTCAAGCTCCTCTTCGGGGCTTTCGACTTCGTCGTCGGGCACGATCGTTTTTTCGTCATCCATAGCTTCTCCCCTCACGATAACCAAAAAGGGACTGTCCCCAAATAGTTATCGAAAGGGCCGCCCGCGAGGACGGCCCTTGCTTGCAACAGAGACCGGGTCTTTGTTGCAGTGACTACTTACCTTCGGGCTTGCCAGCAGCTGCGGCAGCTTCGCCCTTGGGCTTGGACGGCTTCATGAGCAGGCCGAAGATGATGCCCACGACGCCAACCGGCACGAAGAACGTCATCATGATGTCGCTGTAGGACATGCCAGCGGCGGTGCCGAACTGGAAGGCGTACGACGTCGGAATCTGGCCGAGGTACTGACCGCAGGTCAGGAACGACAGGCCGAAGGCGACGGCGGTGGCGCCACCCTTGAACACGTAGGTCGGGACCATCGGGCGGCAGCAGCCGTTGAGGAACATGTTGCCGATGCAGAAGAACAGGGCGTACAGCGCGAAGATCGGGGTGTTCGCCTTGAAGGAGAGCAGCATGCAGACGGTCAGCGAGATGATGCCGAGCAGCGGGGCGATCCACTTCTTGTCACGCGGCAGCTTGTCCATGATCCAGCCGCCGATCGGGCCAAGGATACCGCAGGCGCACAGGATGCCGCCGATAAGGCCGGCCATCGTCGGATCCCAGCCCATGCCGCCGGAGGCGACGTCCATGGCCAGCCAGGTCTTCAGGTACTGCGAGAACGCGTAGTTCATGTAGTTGAAGATGGCGAACAGGACGATGAGCGACCAGAGCTGACGGCTCTTGAAGAACGGCAGGACCTCGCGCAGCTTCTTGCGCTCGGGCGAAACCTCGGAGACCTCGTCACCGCGCGGCTCGCGGAACACAAAGAAGAAGATGACGCCAGCAACGGCCATGAGGATAATCCAGAGCCAGTTCAGAGCAACGATGTCGCCGCCGAGCAGGTCGAGGACGTTGCCGCCCCACATGTTGACGGTGAAGATGCCGATCGGGGCCCACGTGGACCAGATGGCCATGGCGCGGCCGCGCGTGGCACCCGGGAACCAGATGGACACGCAGGTCGGGCCGGAAACGATGGTGCAGGCGAGGGCGAGACCGAAGATGAAACGGCCAACCTGGTAGCCGGTCCAGCTGCCCGTCAGGCACAGCGTGGTGATGACAGCGCCGATGATGGCGATGCACACGCCGATGATCGAAGCCCACTTCGGGCCGATCTTCTGAACCAGGAACGTGGTCGGGAAGGCCATGATGATGGCGCCGATCGGCACCCAGCTCATCGAGTTGCCCATGACCGCGCCGATGCAACGGCCGAGGTTCTGGCCGAACCAAGCGCCGAGCGCCTCGCCCTGGAGGTCTGCCGGGTTGAACCCGAACATGCCCTGGATGTCAGGATTGTGGAACAGGAACCACTTGGTGGCGACGCCGCCGGTAACGCCGGGCATCCACTGCCACTCCCACACGAGCGTCACAGCAATAAACAGAGATGCGAAGAGGCACGGCCATGCGTAAGCCGGGGTCTTCTGCGGGGTACCCGCGTTGGCATTCGGATTTGCCATTTTAACTTTCCCCTTTTCGAGTTATCTGACAAGGCGGCTTTCGCCTTGCGATTGCGAGGGGGCTGCGCATCGATTCCCTCCTGGAACGCAGTAAGCGATGCGCAATTCCCTCGTAAGTGGGGCGGGTAACTTCCCCGCCCCACCGGTGGAACGAACTAGATCTTGAAGATGCGCTCGGCGTTGCCGCCCAGGATGAGGTCGCGATCTTCCTCGGTGATGTCGAGGCCGTTGATCGTCTCGACGGAGCGGGCGAGCCACTCGTAGAAGACCGGGAACGAGGAGCCGAGCAGGATGTGGTCGGCACCGCAGGTCTTGACGGCGCACTCGAGCTGGTCCTTGCCCCAGGACATCGGATGGCAAGCGTCGAAGTAGATGTTGTTCTTCAGGAACTCTTCGTACTCGTCGCGGCCGACGTTGGAAGCGAGGCGGTTCATGGCCTCCTTCTTCTTGGTCGACTTGTGCGGCGCGAGGAGCTCGCGCAGGCCGAACCAGTTGCCGCCGAGCATGGTGTGCACGAAGACGAGGTTCGGGTACTTCTCGAACATGCCGGAGTAGACCTCGCGGCCGACGGCGGTCGCCTGGACGGTGACGCGGCCGAGCTCACGGCGCAGGATGGTGTACTCCTCGAAGTTCTGGAAGCAGTTCTGGCCGGGGGTGTGGTGCACGACGGCCGGGAGCTTCATGTCGTTGAGGACCTTCATCATGGGCGCGAACAGCTCGTCGTCCAGGAACTTGTTGCCATAGGCGCAGGCGAACTGGACGCCGACCATGCCGAGCTCCTCGACGCAGCGCTTGAGCTCAGCGATGTCCTCGGGGCGGCCGTACGGCGGCACGACGGCGTTGGCAACGAGGCGACCCTCGGAGCGCTTGCACATATCAGCAGCCTGGTCGTTGACGATCTTGCAGATCTCGAGCGGCAGCCATTCCTGCCACACCGGCATGCGCAGCATGGCGATGTCGACGCCCGCGTCGTCCATGGCCTGGATCTTGGCCTCGAGGGTGTAGTCGCCCTCGACGTAGTTCAGGATCTCCTCGCCGGAATCGGTGGCCAGAACAACCTGGTTCTTGGTCCCGTCAGGCGTCTTGTCGAGATAGGCCTTCACGCCCATGGTGATCGGTGCGGAATACAGGAAACCGTTCAGCACCTTCTGGTTGGTGAAGAGGTCCGTCGGCAAAAAGTGCATGTTGTCGTCGATAACCCTCTGCTTCTTAGCTTCTGCCATTTGTTTCCTCCTTAGGAAATCTCTCGAGTTCCGGGCTGGCACGCCTTGGATATCTGCTCCTCGGCACCCGGGAATCGCCATTGCAACGGGGTAAGCCACCACTCCCGCCCGAAGGGTTTCGCCTGCCGCCCCGGGCGGGCGGGCGGCAGGCGCCTCGTCGGTTGTTACTTCTGGTAGATCGGCGTGACTTCGCCAGCCTTCATCTTCTTCATGTTCTCGGAGTTGCGCACGCGCCAGTCGATGCGGCCGTTCTCCTTGGCCCACTCGGGCACGGTGTGGCTGAACTCGCGGGGAGCACGCACATCGATGTTGGCGAGACGCTCGACGATATCTGCAGTAGGCATGGTTACCATTCCTCTCTCTGATGGCCCGTCCCCAGCCTTGGGTGTCCATCTACCCCGCTTGCGCGGAGCCTGGTTGTCTTTCGGGGCGGGCCGCTACGACTGGGTTTGCAGCCCGCCCCGGTGAAACCTTGGTACTTACGCTTCCTTGATCGGGAAGAGGATCTTCTTGGGGCTGTCGATCTGCTTCGCGAGCTCATCGATGGGGCCCCACTCGAGGCACTGGGCCTGGCAGTGCTGCACGCAGCTCGGCTTCTTGCCCTTGCCGGTGCGCTCGGCGCACAGGTCGCACCACTCGGTGAAGTACGGCAGGAAGTCGTACTGGTAATGCTTCTTGCCCTCTTCGATCTGCCACGGGCCGAACTTCTGGATGGTTACGCCAAATTCCTTCTCGGAGTAGCCGAGCTCCTGCTGGCAAGCGAGAATGCAGGCTTCGCAACCGGTGCAGTAATTGACGTCTGCAAGGATTCCGTACATAGTCATTTCAAATTCCCCTCTCGCCTTATGCCTGCTCGCCGTCGCGGTAGATCTTGCACATCATGGCCTTGTAGTTCGAACCGAAGCCGGAGACGCCGGCGTCGAACGGGACCAGGTTGTTGATCTGCGACTCGAACACGCCAAACAGACCGGCCATCTCGTCCTCGGTGTTCTCCTCGGCCTGATCCTTGCGCTCGGGGAACCACCAGCCGTGCTCGCACATCAGCACGCGCGGGTCGCGACCGATGTCGTAGTGGGCCTTGTACTTGCACTTGCCGTGCTTGTTCTCGAGCCAGAACCACTCGCCGTCCTCGATGCCGTATTCCTTGGCGGTATCCGGGTGAATCCAGCACAGGGGGTCCGGATGCAGGGCGCGCAGTTTCGGGATCTGGCGCTGCTCGGAGTGGAAGAAATGCGGAACGCGGGCGCCGGACGAGACGATGAGCGGGTACTCCTCGACATCCTCGGGGGCGCTGTAAGGCGATTCGACGGGCTCGACGTAGCTGGGCAGCGGATCGAGGCCCGACCAAGAGGTGTGATGGAAAACCATCGAGTAGATCTCGGCACGGCCGGTCTCGGTGGAGAAGCCCACCTGGCCATCCGGACGCAGCAGGCCCTTCTCGTACTTGCGGTACTCGAACTCGGGATACTTCCAGGTGCTTTCACGCAGCTCTTCCCACGTGAAACCGCCGTCTTCGAGGGCGTAGTCCCACATTTCCTCAACGGAGTCCCACGGCCAGCCGATGTCGGCGTTCTCGGGCTTGATGGCCTCGACGAGGCGCTTGCCCAGCTCGAGGAAGATTGTGTTGTCGGCCTTGGTGTCGCCGACCGGCTCGATGGCCTTGTTGATGCAGGAGATGCGGTACGGGTTCAAGCCGCCGAAGCCGTTACGCTCCTCGTAGGTTGCAGCCGGCAGGACGACGTCGGCCAGGGCCATCATCGTCGGGGTCATGAACAGGTCCTGGACAACCGCGAATTCAAGCTGCTTGTACCACTCGAGCTGGGTGATAGCCTGAGCGCCCATGGTAGCCAGGAAGTTGTTGGTGACGAAGTAAGCGCCGCGGATGGGAATCTCGCCACGCTGCCACGCCTCGATGGTGGCGTTGGAGGAGAGGTTCTTGAAGCCGACGGCGAACATCGGGTAACGCTCGATGCCGATGCGCTTTGCGGCCTCTTCGGGAGTCATGAGCTCATCGTAGTCCCAAGTACCAACCCAGTTGGGCTGGTCGATGCCCCAGCAGGACTGACCGATGACGTTGCCGCCCGGCACGTCCAAGTTGCCAGTGATGCACCAAAGGGCAGTGATGGCGTGGGCTGCCTGCTGGCCGCCGGTCTGCTGGTCGAGCGCAACGCCCCACTGGATGGCAGCGGGCTTGCTGGTGGCGTAGGTGCGGGCCACGCGGACAACGTCCTCCTTAGCAACCCAGGCCTTCTCGCACAGGTCGTCGAGGTCCATCTCGGCGACGCGCTCGCACACGGCTTCGAGGCCGTACACCCAGTAGTCGCAGAATTCCTCGTCGTAGAGCTTCTCGTCGCAGATGACCTTGAGCATGGCCATGGCCAGCGCGCCGTCACCACCGGGACGGACCTGCAACCAGTCCTCGCCGGCCTTGGCGGCAATCCAAGTAAGCTGCGGGTCGACGACGGCGACCTTCATGCCGCGCTTCATGAGGTCGGTAATCCAGTGACCGTAGAAGCCGTCGGCGTTGGAATAGAAGGGCTGGTGACCCCAGATGATGCAGTACTCGGGAACGACGTAGCGCGGGTCGTCGTAGCGGTCGACCAGGA
>OCVV012823134.1_pt1 | contig 12340 bp, 15 predicted proteins | sample 1539721 | NCBI WGS metagenome assembly OCVV01 (sample SAMN02144230, study PRJEB22623) | gut metagenome | biome: sheep rumen | host: Ovis aries | place: New Zealand | reverse complement strand
ACCATTTTCGAGAACTACGTCAACTTCGACTGTAGGGTTGCCACGAGAATCAAGAATCTCACGAGCTACGATCTTTTCAATCTTCATAATTTAATTGATTTATAAAAAAATGTGTGTGTATGAATGTTTTCTAAATGCAAAGTTAATGAAAAATTTTTATTTCCAAGAAATGAGAGGTAATTTTTATCTCTCCTTCATAAAAATAGGAAGTCAACCAACAAGTGCAAGTATGTTTTGCAAACTCAAGATGATGTTTGAAATCCCGAGTATCTGATTCCGGTGAAAAATAGCATATCAAGATCTACCTCAAAACATCTTTATTTCCTATAACAGAGGAAGAATCCAAAAGAGGATGATGAACAGGATGGAACCAATCCAAGCGAGTGTTGTCATCAAGCGCTCTGAAGGGCGTTTTCCTGTCACGATTTCGTAGCTTTCAATCACAGCCCGACCACCATCAAGTGGATAAATCGGCAGAATATTGATGAAGAACAGCACAATGCTATAGATGGCTAAGCCATACAAAAAATCGTGAGCATAAAGGTACTGATAGATGTCGTAGATGTTACGTGATACCGACGACACCGAGTATTCCATTCCCAAAAAGTGGGTCACCACTCCCGAGGCATCAAGAATGGAATAGCCAAAGATTTGAAAGGTGGACAACAACGACTCCTTCAGTTCCGCCCATCCCCACACGCCATGCTTTTGACCCACAGCGCCAAACACCAAAATGCCCAGCAGGAGCAAAGCAAACAACAAATTGAAAATCACGCCAGCCAAAGACACGCACAAGCGTTGCCAAGCAGGACGAAGATGCAAGAATTGTCGTTGATTCACCTGCACAGGTTTGCCATCTTTCGTCCATCCCATGTATTTTCCTTCATTCTCCTCAGCCGTACCATCGGGATTCACCGTAGAAAGAGGAGCAAGATTCGTGTAATTGGAAGGAACGTCGAAAACGGTCAATCCAGCCAATGGCAACCAACCGATGGAAAACTCCGTGTCGCGCCACGAAGGCTTTCCATCTTTCCGACGAGGAAAATGGAAGGAGAAAAGGGGCGATAAGAATATCTGAAAACGAGTGACCTTGCAGCCCAATCCATGACCTACAAGGAAATGCCCCAATTCATGAACAATAGCGCAAATGGCAAACCAAACAATCGTCATTAAATTCAAAAGCGGTAGTAAACCTGAAGGTCGAACGTATTGTAATCCTTATCCACAGCTGTGCGGTCGTGTGTGTAGGAATAAGTACCTTGAATCTTCAAGTTCTTGTAAAAATAGTATTCAGCCGTGAGGTTGTAGAGACTCTTGGTACTGTTCCACTCTTTGTTGTCACGATACACATCGTACTTTCCCCAGAACTTCCAATGCTCGCCGACTGGTACTCCTACGATGGCATACCATGCATCAGCCCTGTTAGCACCAACCGCAGCTGGCAGACCATTACTATCCGTTCCAATCTTGCGACCATGACTTCTTGCATACTCTGCACGCACATTGATTTTGCCATCGTACTTCAAGCCGTATGCCAAACGCTTGCGGTCAACCGTGATGCCATTTGCCACATAATCACCACTCCAGCCAAACACAGCCAGCTGCAATTCCTTGATTGGACGAACAAAGAAGCCGCCGATATAATCCTTATGTCCGTTCTGGTCAGACTTGTTGATACCCTGTCCATTGTAAACACCAAACTGATAGTGGAAAAGATTGTGCTGGTCTTTGCCTATAGGCAAGAAATCACCTTGCAACTGCACACCCATGTCGCGTCCGTTGCTGGAATGTTCGCCCACTCGGTCGCTCATACCAGCCAACTTTGAGGTGAGTTGAGCATAGCCGTTGGCACCAATGTCCCAAGGGTTCATAGGATTCTCAAAAGTGAAAGCACGCTTGAACTGTCCGAATCTTATCTTGGCAAACTCAAACTTCTGCCACTCAATCCATGCATCCACCACGCGTGGACTATTTCCCTTGGAATCATTGCCGAATCCGTTTGCCTGCAACTGCAACTTATATTGGAAATCCAATACTTTTCCATCCACATACAGACGAATCAGACGAAGATTGAAGTTCGATTGCACTTTGCTGGCATCGTTGTCATTGAAAACAGCTTGACCAATGACATAACCACCAAACTTCGTGTTTTCCTTAATATCTTGAAGTGCTTGCTGACCCAGAGATTGCATCTTGCTCTCTTTTGGAGTTTCAAGCGTCATCTCCGTGGCAGTTGGCTCAGTGATAGGATTATCTAATTCGGGCAGCATTTCTGCCATAGGCTGAGCCATAGCGATGCTCGATGCACCGAAAAGAAGAATAGAAAGAATTTGTTTCATGTGTTAGTTTTTAAGTTTAGTTTAATGAATTGATTATATTTCAAAAGCCAATGGCTCATTTCCAAGCCATCTATCTCTCAAAGAAAGAAGAGCGAAGCTCCTGCCACTGCCACGCAAGCACCCACCACCTCGAGCACTGTCACCTTTTGCCGATAGATGAGCCATGTAGGCCAGATAATCAGCACAGGAGTCAACGACATCAGCGTCTGCGCCACTCCAGCATTCGTGTAAAGCGTGGCAAGCAGGGAGAGAGAAACACCGATGGTTGGTCCGCAAAGAATAGCACAGAATGTGAACAGCATACCTTTCTTATCTCTCAGTGCAGGAGCCAATCGTCGCGCCTTGCCACTCAGCACCATGATGATGAAGAAACCTATCAATCCCGTGATAGCTCGCACGAAAGTAGATGCCACGGGCACGTAGTCGAGCACTGCCCCAGCCTGTGTCAAGTCACCTCCAAAATGCACTGCAATGCCATCTTGATAATGCTCCATGCCCAATTTGCTCAGCACGAGTCCGACGCCCTGTCCCACAGCGGCACCAATCCCATAAAGCACACCGCGAACAGGCAGTTTGAGATGTGGGCGATGCTGCCCGCTTCCACCTTTGTTGAGAACCGACATGCCTATGCCCGTACCAACGACCAACATGCCAAGGATTCCCATCAAACTCATTTTCTCACCCAGTATCAACCAACCTGCAAGGGCGGCTGCCAAGGGAGCAAGCGTCATGAATAGCTGTCCATAGCGGGAACCAATCGTGAGATAGGAATTGAAGAGGCAATAGTCGCCAAACACATATCCCACCAAGCCCGAAAGCGAAAGCCATAGCCACGCCTCGGCATTGAGATACTGAGGAAGAGGGAAACCCGTCACCACCCAGAGGATGACACCCAGCACCAACAGCGAACCCGCCATGCGAATCACATTCAGCACAATCGTTCCGATTCTGAGTGTGGCAGCTTCACTAAACAAAGCAGCACCCGTCCAAGCGACGGCAACTACTAAAGACAATATTTCACCTATGTATTGCATGGAATCAGCACACCTTAAATGAGAATGTGGTAACGATAGCTGAATATTTGGTTTACTGAACTCTCTATCTTACGCAAATAACCGACACCAGCAAGCGATGTCCAAGCAAAATGCGAACAAGACTTTTTATCTTTGGCTGCAAATATATCAAAAAAAGTTAACAAAAATTACTGCCCAATGTGTTTTTTTGAGTATATTTGTTTTTCAAAACTAAAATACAAACACTTTATATGGAAATTGCGATTATCATCTTAGCACTTTTACTACTCATTCTGAGTTATCTTCTGTTCCAAAGCCACGGCAAAGCTACGAAAGCAGAAACACAAGTCGTTTCTCTTCAGGAGCAACAAGAAACGCTGAAACAAAGCAGTGAATCGGTGGTGCAGAACCTCAAGGATAGCCACAAAAAGGAGTTGGATGAACTGAAGGTGCAATACCTCCAAATGCTTGAGCATATCAAGAGTCAGTTTCAGGAAACCAAAGCCGACATGGAAAAGCGCCACGACTCGCAAAAGCAGGAAATGCAAAAGCAGTGGGAGGAAAAAATCAACACCATGCGCTTGGAGTTCGACCGCCTTTCTTCCGAACATCTGAAGATGCAACAGGAATCGATGAAAGCGACGAACGTGGAAAGCATGGACAATCTGCTCAATCCGCTCAAGGAGTCGCTTGCCAAATTCCAGAAGGAATTCGAAGACAAGATGACCGAACAAGGAAAGACAGATGCCGTGATGAAAGAAGCCATCCACACACTCACCAACCAAACCATGGTCTTAGGTGAGAATGCAGACAATCTTGCCAAAGCACTGAAAGCTGACCCAAAGAAGCAGGGAAACTGGGGAGAGGCTGTACTGAAAAACATCCTCGAAGCCAGTGGCATGACGGAAGGCACGGACTTCTTCACCCAGGATGTGAACACGGACGACAACGGCAATCGATTCATTCCCGACGTGAAGGTGAAACTCCACGGTGATAGCTATCTCATCATCGACTCCAAAACATCCATCACCGCCTATCTCGACTATATCCATGCAGAGACAGCCGAAGAGCAGGAGCGCCACATCAAGGAGCACATCAAGTCAATTCGCACACATGTGAACGAATTGGCAGACAAGCACTACCCAAAGAAAGTGGAAAACTCAGCGGAATATGTGTTGATGTTCATTCCGAACGAAGGCAGTTACATCCTTGCCATGGAAAACGATGCAAAACTCGCCACGGATGCCTATCAAAAGCACATCATCATTGTGAACCCCACCAACCTGATGTTGGCACTGAAGATTGTATGGCTTTTCTGGCAGAATGCCAAACAAACCAAGAACGTGAAGGACATCATCGAATCTGCCCAAAAAGTCTATAAGAAATTTGCCACCTTCACCGACACCTTCTTCGACCTTGGCACAAAAATCTCCGCCGCCAGTTCTGCCTTCGACAAAGCCCAAGGTCAGCTCTCCACAGGTCCCGGCAACATCGTCAAGCAACTCGAATCCTGGAAAGACAAAGGCGTCATTCCCGAGAAAGAAATCAACAAAAAGCTGCTTGAGAAAAACAATGATGAATGAAGAATGAAGAATAAAGAATGGCTTCGGCAAAACCGAAGCTTACCAGAAAACCGAAGCTTACTATAAAAAGAGGAATGAAGAACGAGGGAGAAAACCATTCCTCATTCTTCATTCTTCATTTAATCAATAGTTTTTCCGTAAGCTTCGGCTCTGCCGAAGCCCTCCTCCCTCCTCCTCTCCCCTTCTCCCATCTACAGCTCCGTTTCCCCTTCAATATAATTATCCATAAAGATGTTTTCGCCATCGAAAACAGCGTAAGTGAAGAGGGAGAACCATTCGCCAAGAATCATCATCCTGCAAGTGCGATTGAGGAACATGTCCAGCTCTATGTGTCGATGCCCAAACATGAAATAATTGATGGTTGGGTGCGTCTTCAAATATTCCTTGGCATAGAGCACGAGTCCTTCCTTGTCCTCGCCCTGATAAGGAGGCTCACCACCTTCTTCAATATGCTTCTCGCGACTGCTCTTCGCCCAGTTCAAACCAAAATTCATGAACCAATGCGGATGAATCATCCTCGCAATGCGACGCAGTGTGCGACTCTCAAACATATCGTACATCAGTCTTGCCTTCCAGCTATGGTCGCGATAATCCAAGCGATGTCCATGTGCGATATAAAACTCCTTACCACATATTTCCGTAGTCAGTGCCTCCTTATGGATAATCATGCCACATTCCTTCTCCAGATAATCCCCACACCACATGTCGTGATTACCTTGGAAGAAATGCACCTCCACACCACGGTCAGTCAGTTCACTCACCTTCCCCAAGAAACGCGTGAATCCTCTTGGCACCACCTCGTCGTATTCAAACCAGAAGTCGAACATATCGCCAAGCATATACACAGCCTCAGCCTTATCCTTGATGGCATCGAGGAAATTCACCAACCTGCGTTCCCGAGTCCTTGCATGCTTAAAAGCTCTTGACCCGAGATGGGCATCCGATATAAAATAGTAATTTTTCATCGTGAAAAATTATAAAAAGGTTTTCATTCTTTATCTTTTCTTCATTCTACTCCCCTCGCCCTTCGGAGAGGGGTTGGGGGTGAGGCTTACATAAACCCCAAGTCCAACTTGGCTTCTTCGCTCATCATGTCCTTGTTCCATTCGGGTTCGAAGACAAGATTCACGGTCGCAGATTTCACGCCGTGGATAGAATCCAACTTCTGCTGAATGTCCTCCATGATGAAATCAGCAGCGGGACAGTTTGGTGCCGTCAGCGTCATATCCACGGTAATCTCAAAATCATCCGACACGTCTATCTTATAGATGAGTCCGAGGTCATAGACATTCACGGGGATTTCAGGGTCGAACACCGTGCGAAGCATTTCCACGGTCTTCGTTTCTATATCGTATTTTGTCAATTTTTCTTCTGCCATAAAGAATAGCTAAGTTAAAAGATTAAAGTGAAAAGTGAAAAATTCTGCACCCACACTAAACTAAAGTTTTCCATCTTCCGAGAAGGAGTAGTAGTCGCCATCAGTGACAATCACATGGTCGAGCAGTTTGATATTCATCGTCGTACCCGCAGTTTTCACGTGCTCCGTAAGACGGATGTCCTCCTTGCTGGGGCGACAAGAGCCCGAAGGATGGTTGTGTACCAGAATCATAGAAGTCGCCTCAGCTAAAAGAGCATGTTTCAGCAAAATTCTAACATCTACCAGCGTTTCAGTGCGTCCACCCTGACTGAGTTTCACCCGTTTGATAAGTCGGGCATTGTTGTTCAGCAACAGAGCCCAGCATTCCTCGTAGTTCAAGTCACGCATCAAAGGGTGCATGTAGCGATAAATCTGTCCGGCATCCTTCACTTGCATGAGCGTCATTGTCACTTCCTCCTGCGAACGCCGACGTCCTAACTCCATCGCTGCAATAATGGTGATGGCCTTGGCAGAACCTATACCCTGTATTTTTGTCAGTTCATCAACCGTCATTCTGCTGAGCAAAACCAGCTTGTCATCGCATTCCCGCATCAGTTCTTCCATCAGTTTCACAGCAGATTTATTCTTCATTCCTTTGTTAATCAAGATGGCAAGCAACTCGGCCTTCGTGAGAGCCTCGGCACCCTTTGCCTCCAACTTCTCGCGCGGACGGTCTTCCTCTGCCCACTCCTTGATTGAAAAGCTATGTTCTTCCGTATCGTTCGCCATCTTTCCCTCTATTCATAGAAATTCTTCTCGTAGGCAGCAAATTCACCTTTCTTCAGCACACAGCGTTGCCACCATGCCTTCAAGAATCCGAGTCCGTAGCCAAAGAGCTGAACGAACGCAGCCTCGATGGAAAGGAACCCTATCACCAACGACTTGTTTTTGATGGACGAATCGATGAAGATGAGGAACATGTATATGAGAATCGGAATGAGTGGAAGCGTCCACCACCCCAATCTTGTCTTTCCGAAAGGATAACCCGCCTTGAGCCATTCGCTCGCTCCATCACTGATTTCCGCAAGCCGAAGCACCACGGCTGCCACCAACAGGAGAATCACGCCCACGGTAAACACCATCGGCAGCAGATGCACGAGTTTCATGGTGCCAGGATGACGTTTCTCCAAATTGATACGGGCAATACCCGAATTGAACACCTGCTTGAAGAACTTGTCCATGTCGGTACGGCGTTTGTGCCACACCCATGCCGAAGGGAACAAGCGAGCCTGATAACCCGCCTCGAAAATGCGATAGCTAAAGTCGATGTCCTCGCCAAAGCGCATTTTCGAGAAACCGCCCAACTCATTATATACATCCCTACGCACACCCATATTGAAGGAGCGAGGATAGAACTTGTCGAGTTTCTTCTTGCCACCGCGAATACCGCCCGTCGTGAAGAACGAAGTCATGGAATAGCTGATTGCCTTCTGCACCTGCGTAAAAGAGTCGTGCGCACTGTCGGGACCGCCGAACGCCTCGCATGGATGCTCAGCCAGTTCTGCATCCACCGACTTGAGATAATCCTGAGGCAGCACCACGTCGGAATCCAGTATCAGCACATAATCGCCTTTCGCACGCTCCACGCCATAATTGCGCGAAGGGCCCGGACCCGAATTGGGCTTTGCAAAATACTTGATGTCAAGCCTATCCTTATATTTTTCCACCACCTGTTTACATGGCGTCTGAGAACCATCCTCCACGATGATGACTTCGAACTCGAACCGCTCCACCGTCTGCTTCGTCAGACTTTCCAGCAGTTCATCCGCCTCATCGGGACGATTATAAACAGGAACTATGATTGAATATTTCATACGCTTTATTTATTCCGTCGTGCCAAAACACGTCCTTTCACAATGCAAAAGTACATTTTTTTCTGAACACATCAAAACAATAGTTCGTAAAATCACAATATATGTTCTTTGGTCTGTAAGCAACTCCATCATTTTTTTAGCCCCATTTGCTTTAAGGTGTTCAAAAAAGATTGTATCTTTGCGAAAACAAAAACAATCTATCTAAAGAGAACTTTCTATGAGAGAGGGATGGACATATAAAGGCTTTGAAGACTGTCTTATTAAGGCAAAAAAGACTAAGCAGGTGCAAACTTCAGAATATAATCTTGGTACTAAATATCCGATTATTTCGCAAGAGGATAAAATGGTATCGGGGTATTGTGATGATGAATCTTTACTTTATCACATTAATTGTCCCGTCGTTGTTTTTGGCGACCACACTCGTGTGTTGAAATATGTGGATTTTGACTTTGTTGTGGGTGCTGATGGCGTTAAAATTCTTATTCCAAAACCTTTCTTGAAAGCGAAATTCTTATACTATTACCTTCAATGGTACAAAGTACCAAGTCTTGGATACTCACGTCATTATAAGTTGTTAAAAGAAATCTCTTTGCCTATTCCATCACCAGAAGTGCAGCAGCGTATCGTTTCAGAACTTGACCTTCTTTCGAGTATCATCGAGAAGAAAAAGGCACAACTGAAAGAATATGACCAACTCGCCCAATCCATCTTCTATGATATGTTCGGAGACCCAGTGACGAATGAAAAAGGATGGGAGGTAAAGAAATTAGGAGAAGTAGCAAAAGAAAAGTTATCTTATGGTTCAGGGGCTTCTGCTATTCATTATAATAATGAGGTTAGATATGTAAGAATTACTGATATTAAAGATGATGGTGAACTGAATAGCGACATGGTTTCACCTAATATCTATGATGAAAAATATCTTCTAAATGATGGAGATATTCTATTTGCTCGTAGTGGTGCAACCGTTGGTAAGACATTCCTTTACAAAGCAAAATATGGAAAGTGTATATATGCTGGTTATTTAATTCGTTTAATACCAAACACCAAAATTGTTTTACCTTCTTATGTTTACGGTTTCACAAAATCCTCTTATTATCGTAGTTTTGTCGCCAAGGTTCAAAATGCAGTAGCACAGCCTAATATTAATGCAAAACAATATAGTGAATTATCTATTCCTCTTCCCCCTCTCCCCCTCCAGCAATCCTTTGCTTCAAAGATAGAAGCCATAGAGCATCAGAAGGCTCTTATTCAGCAATCTATCACCGAGACAGAGACCCTTTTCAATAGTCGTATGGACTATTATTTTGACTAAATTATCAGGATAATACCCGAAGCCAACAAGCACGACATAAGAGTGCGAAATAATAAATCATCTTATTATTTCACACACATGCTAATACCACATTGAGACTCAATCATTCATTAACTGGTTGCGACATATCTTTAGATAGTTCCTGAAAGAAGTCACAATTCAATATCTGTGAAATCCGACCCAGTAGCGCAGTATCAATGCTATTCTTTTTCAGTATGCGATACACGCTTGTTCGATTGCAATCCAATTTGCGTGCAAGCCAACTAATAGAACGCTCTTGTTGTTCCAATTCTTCCTGAATTCTTTTCCCTATATTTATCATACTCACTGTTTAGGCGAAAGAAGTCCTAATAAATCAACAAATAATGACTGCAAAATTAGTAGTTTTCATTCTATTGACCATATATGAAGCAAATCATAAAAGTAACAAAAATGTTACATTATTGACTCAGTGTTAAGAATGCGTGACGCATGTTGACACAAACGCTCCATACACGGCGTCTGTCATCACTCGAAATACAAGCTGATGATAATCATTTTGGAGTGTCCCTTATCGACGGACTTGGAGAAAATCAAAGAACTTGGGTCGGTGATGTCGTCTCGAAGACCATTGATGATATTGGTAAGACCGTAGGCGAATTTAATTTCTGGAATGAATTTGAAGAAAGAATAATAGAAGTCGCAACCAAAACCCAGTTCGAGATAACAGTCGAAGCGATTCGTGAGCAGGTTTCGGCCTTTCTTCACAGTGAGGTCAAGCATTGGATTCACACCCGCCACCACGTAAGGACGATAGTTGTTGAAACGCTCGGCAGAAATCTTGAGGTCAACAGGGACCGAGATATAAGTGGACTTCAAGGTCTGATACTGCCGCTCATTGTTCAGATGATTACGAAAAGTGATGTTCTTATTACCAAAATGCATGGTAGGAATCACACGCACCGCAAAATGGTTGCTCAAGCGTGCTTCAGCCAGCACACCCACACTGAATCCAGGCTCGTAGTTGGGCACATCAGCAAACCACTGGTTGCCCATCTCATCCGTATAGCCATTGTTCACGAGCTCTATATCCTGCATGTGGACACCAGCAAGGAATCCATAATGAAGGATTCGCTGGTCGATGTAGGGACGATTCATCACCTTGCGGGTCTGCGCCTGCAAGGATTGCACAAAAAATGGGGTGATGCACCAAAGCAACACCGCAAACGTCCATGCTAATATATTATATAATGTGTGAAGCTTCAACATCTTGTTTGTCCTCTAAGAAATAAAACGAAAAAACGACGCTTTTATTGCATGATTTGAAAAAAACACCGAAAAAACGAAAAAAAATAGGATGAAAAAGATAGTTGATGTTAGATTTTTTGTAACTTTGCCATCCGTAAATCTTGATTAAACAAATTTATCGTAATTCTAAAAAAGTAAAGACTATGGCTTATGTAATTACTGACGATTGCGTTATGTGTGGAACTTGCGAAGGCGAGTGCCCATCTGGAGCAATCTCTGCTGGCGACAGCAAGTATGTTATCGATCCTGATAGCTGCGTTGATTGTGGAACTTGTGCTGACGCTTGCCCTTCTGGCGCAATCGTACCAGGTGAGTAATCCATTCTAACTCTAAAAATCTTATACGGGCAGTCTCTCGAAAGAGGGACTGCCCTTTTTTTGGCCCCTCTCCAACTCCCCCCGAAGGGGGAAGGGAAAGTGAAAAGAGAGAAGTGAAAAGTGAAAAATAATTCCATTCGGATGAAATTCTCCTCCCCTCGGGGAGGTCGGGAGGGGGCCTTCTTCGCTTCATGTACCCCTTCTCTTTACTTCAACTGAACCGCTCGTTCGCTTTTAACTAGTTGCCGAGCGCTCGTTATCGTTTCAGCGAGCGCTCGTTATCGCAACGGCGAGCGCTCGCTGATATAATGACGAGGGCTCGGCGTTTCAGTAAAATCAAAGGAAAAGTTCGGTTTATCCACACATTTCGTTTGAACGAAACAAAAAACAGCGCCACAAAGGACGCTGTTCTAAGGTTGATGAATCTGATGCTCTGCTTTAGAAATAGCCAAACTGCCCACTGACAGGCACCATCGTTTCGTTATTGCAGAAAACTGACTCGCCATAGTTCTGCGTTGGCATTGCCACCATGCAGTGCTCATCGGTGATGCTCACCATCAGACGAAGCAAATCGAGGTAGCTGTACTTCTCTTCACCAATAAACTTGAAATGGTGAGGTAGAGCCGAGAGCACGTCGTCTTCCTGCTCAGGCCTGATACCCACAATCAGCCAGTCATTCCCTACGAGGGCAGCATCCTCCATGAGTTGCATGAGCACAATACGCATGTTGCCATTGCCAATCGGGAGTGAATAGACATAGAGCTTGGTGGTTTCCTGACGAAGCACCAGCATGCCATCTACCACTGCCATGAATATGTCAGCACCATGCTTGCACGCACGTCTCACTGCCTTGATGACTCTGTCGCGCTCTTCCGATTGAAAAAAACCTGCGATGATTGTTGCATCATCTTCATCTATCTTTTTGAAAGGTATCATTCTTTTTGCACTTATTTATAGATTTCGTGCAAAAATAGTTCCATTTTTACACACCACCAAACTTTTTGAGCAAAAAAATTCGATAATAGAGTAAATAAGGAAAGAAATGAGAGGAAATAAGGAAAGAAATTGGAATATGTAATGATAAAATAATAACTTGGAATTTTTCTCAACCACGAATTTCACGAATTAAACGAACCTTTAGCTCGGCGTAAGCCAATTATTTTAGAATTATTAGTGGTGCGATATAATTTAATTAAATACGAAATATCCCTTTGTTTATAAGGGTTTCAGAGCGTTCTTTGATTTTTTGATTTGA
>OCVV012845971.1_pt1 | contig 12342 bp, 6 predicted proteins | sample 1539721 | NCBI WGS metagenome assembly OCVV01 (sample SAMN02144230, study PRJEB22623) | gut metagenome | biome: sheep rumen | host: Ovis aries | place: New Zealand | reverse complement strand
ACTTCATTAGCTGGCGGCAAAGATAGGAAAAGAAGGGGAAAGATGCAAAAAAGTTGAGAAAAATATTTTAAAATCTATTTATATTTTTGTCCTCTTGTTGTTGTTCTAACATCTTGTTTCAGAGACGTTTGGCGTTTTTATTGATTTATATTTTTCTTTGAATGGGAAACAATGTGTTACTGAAAGTGTTAATTTTGCGAAAGGAAATCAATCTCAGTGATATGAAAAGACTCAGTATTTTAACCTTTGTGCTTATGAGCGTTTTTGGCTTGCGTGCTGATGCCGCGAAAGTGAAAGTGGAACATGTTCACCCGCTCTGCTGGTGGGCTGGTATGAAGAACCCAGTGCTGCAAGTCCTGATTCACGGCGAGGGTGTTGGTACGCAGCCGGTGGCGCTGAAGGATGCGCAGGGCATCGCCATCGAGGAGGTGGTGACGCAGGAGAATCCTAATTATCTGATTTTGTATTTGGACACGCGCGAGGCGAAGCCCCAGAAGTTTGTGATTCAGGTGGGTCGTCAGTCAATTCCTTACGAGCTGAAGGCACGGGAGGCGAGGCATCGCAGCAGTTTTGATTCGAGCGATGTGCTCTACTTGCTGATGCCTGACCGCTTTGCGAATGGCAACCCGAAGAATGATGTTGTGAAGGGGATGCTGGAGCAGACTTGCGACGTGGGTGTTCCGATGGCTCGTCATGGTGGCGACTTGGCTGGCATGGTGCAGCACTTGGACTATCTGACTGAGTTGGGTATCACTGCCATCTGGCCTACGCCTACGTTGGTGAACGACATGCCGAAGGAGAGTTACCACGGCTATGCCATCACGAACTACTACTTGACCGACCCTCGCCTGGGCACGAACGAGGAGTATCGCCGCTTTGTGGAGGAGGCTCACGGGAGGGGCATCAAGATTGTGAAGGACATCGTGTTCAACCACTGTGGCCGTCAGAATTTCCTCTTTGCGGACATGCCTCAGAAGGACTGGTTCAATTTCGAGGGCAGGTATGTGCAGAGCAGCTACCGCACGGGTGCGTTCGGCGATGTGCATGCTTCGCAGTTCGACCGTCAGCGCACGACGGACGGATGGTTTGTGGAGGCGATGCCTGACTTGAACCAGCGGAACCGTCTGGTGATGGATTATCTGATTCAGGCGAGCGTGTGGTGGATTGAGTGGGCTGGTATCGATGGCTTCCGTCAGGACACGTACCCTTATAATGACTTCGACGGCATGAGGAAGTGGTGCGAGCGTATCGAGCTGGAGTATCCTGGCTTCAACATCGTGGGCGAGACGTGGATGAACAACAATGTGGGTATTGCTTATTGGCAGAAGGACAGTAGGCTTTCTGCTCCGAGGAACAGTCTGCTGAAGACGGTGATGGACTTTCCGCTGATGTCGCTGCTGAACTATGTGATGGATGAGGAAACGGACGAGTGGAATCATGGCTATGCCAGGCTGTACGAGTATCTGAGTCAGGATGTGGTGTATGCGGATGTGAACCATTTGCTCACTTTCCTCGACAACCACGACACGGACCGTTTCCAGAAGAACGTGGAGATGGCTCAGGACACGACTCGCTACAAGCATGCGCTGACGCTTCTGCTCACGCTGAGGGGCATTCCGCAGCTGTATTATGGTGACGAAATCGGCATGGCTGCCGACAAGAGCAAGGGCGACGGTGCCTTGCGTCAGGATTTCCCTGGCGGTTGGAAGAACGACAGGAACAATGCGTTCACGAAGGAGGGCAGGACGGAGTTGCAGAACTGGTATTTCGACTTTGCCAAGAACCTGTTGAACTGGCGTAAGAACTGCGAGGCGGTGCATGACGGTCGTCTCACCCACTTCCACGTGAGGAACGGTGTGTATGTGTATGCTCGTGAGAAGAACGGCAAGGTGGTGACGGTGGTAGTGAATGGTACGAAGAAGAATGTGACGGTAGATTTGACTCCGTATCAGGAGGTGCTTCCGAGGGGTGAGGCAATGAACGTGCTGACTCACAAACGGGTGAAATGTGCAGGAGAAATGCGCCTGAGACCGAAGGAAATCCGTGTTTTGGATTTTACTTTGTAAAAAAATGAGTAGAAAAGGAATAACAAATCAAAATTTAAACTAAATTTGCAAAAAAGTCAAAGGTCGAAAGTCAAAGGTCAAAGGCGTAAAAAGTCTCCTAAAGAAATAGACTAAATGTACTAAATTTTAATAATTTGCCGATTTCTTTAGGAGATATACCTCAGACCTTAGTCCTTAGACCTCAGACCTTAGACATAAAACTTATTAACTTTTAACTCTCTAATAATCCCTGATTGAAAACTCAAAAACTGACCTAATTATCATGAAACGCTTTGTATTGACTTTTTTGATTCTTGTTTTGAATCTGTCTTGTTTTGCGCAAAGCTTGAAATCTCCTAATGGGAGGTTCGAAATGCAATTCGCCATCAATGCGGAGGGTAGGCCATGCTATCGCTTGCTGTTTGATGGGAAAGAGGTGGTGAAAAGCAGTGGGATGGGTTTTGAACTGAAGAAGGAGGTGGCTGGCAGGCAGGAATCGTTCGACAATGCTCGACACACGAGTGCTGAGACGATTGACGCGAAGGCTGACTTGATGTTCGGTTTCGAACTGAAGGAGCAGCAAAGCAAGAGTGTGGATGAAACGTGGGAGCCTGTGTGGGGTGAGGAAAGCTGCATCCGCAACCACTACAACGAACTGATGGTTCGCCTCTATCAGCCGAAGAACGACCGTGAGATGGTGGTTCGCTTCCGTCTTTTCGACGACGGACTGGGGTTCCGCTATGAGTTCCCTGACCAGAAGAATCTGACTTATTTCACGATTAAGGAGGAGCACACGCAGTTTGCGATGACTGACGATCACACGGCTTGGTGGATTCCTGGCGACTACGACACGCAGGAATATGCGTTCACGGAGAGCCGTCTCTCTGAGATTCGTGGCAGGATGAAGGATGCCATCACTTCCAATGCTTCGCAGACTCCTGTGGGCAGGGCTTGTGTGCAGACTGCTCTCATGCTGAAGACGGATGGCGGTCTCTATATCAATCTCCATGAGGCGGCTTGCCTGAATTATGCGACGATGCATTTGGACTACAAGGAAAGCACCAAGACGTTTGAGTCGTGGCTGACTCCTGACGGTCAGGGCGACAAGGGCTGGATGCAGACGCCTTGCGTCAGTCCGTGGCGCACGATTATCGTGGGCAAGAGCGGTGCCGACATTCTTGCTTCTCGCATGACCTTAAATCTGAACGAACCATGCAAAATCAAAGACACTTCGTGGATTAAGCCAACGAAATACATCGGTGTGTGGTGGGACATGATTACGAACCGCAGCCATTGGTCCTATACTGACGACTTCAGCTCTATCAAGTTGGGCGAGACCGACTACTCGAAGGCTAAGCCTCACGGCCGTCATGCTGCCAACACGGAGAACGTGAAGAAGTACATTGACTTTGCTGCCAAGCACGGTTTCGATGCGGTGCTGGTGGAGGGTTGGAACCAAGGTTGGGAAGACTGGTTCGGGCATGAGAAGGACTTCGTGTTCGATTTCGTCTCTCCTTATCCTGACTTCGACGTGAATGCCATCCAGGCATACGCTGCTTCTAAGGGTGTGAAGATGATTATGCACCATGAGACTTCTTCTTCCACTCGCAATTATGAGCGTCATCTTGACCAAGCTTATCAGTTCATGGTGGATCATGGCTATCCTGCTGTGAAGAGCGGTTATGTGGGCAACATTGTTCCGCATGGCGACCACCACTACAGCCAGTGGACTAACAACCACTATCAGTATTGCATCGAGAAGGCTGTTGATTACAAGATTATGGTCAATGCTCACGAGGCAGTGCGTCCGACGGGCATCTGCCGCACTTATCCTAACCTCATCGGCAACGAGAGTGCCCGAGGAACTGAATATGAGGCTTTCGGAGGAAACACCGTGGAGCACACCACTATCCTCCCGTTCACTCGCCTCATTGGTGGTCCGATGGACTACACTCCTGGCATCTTCGAAATGGATTGCTCTAAGATGCAGAAGGACAACACGTCGAAGGTGCGCAGCACATTGGCTCGCCAGTTGGCTCTGTATATCACGATGTACAGTCCGTTGCAGATGGCAGCCGACATTCCTGAAAACTACAATCGTTTTCTCGATGCCTTCCAGTTCATCAAGGATGTGCCATTGGATTGGCAGAAGAGCGTGTATCTGGAAGCTGAGCCAGGCAAGGTCGTAACCATAGCTCGTAAGGATAAGCACAGCGAGAACTGGTATGTGGGTAGCACGGTGAATGGTGCAGGACATCAAACTCGCCTTTCCCTCGGTTTCCTCACACCTGGCAAGAAGTACGAAGCGGTGATTTATGCTGATGGCAAGAATGCCGATTGGCAGCTGAATCCGCAGTCTTATACCATCAAGAGGCAGACGGTGACGAGCAAGTCGGTGCTGAAGCTGAAGTCGGCTCCAGGCGGTGGCTTTGCCATTGAGCTGAAGCTGAAAGGGGAAAAGTGAAATGAAGAATGAAAATAGGTACAAAGGACAAAGAACTAAGGTCAAAGGACATGCATGTACCTTGTAATTTGTACTTTGTACTTTCTAAGGTTCTTCATTTATAAAATAAGTCTTCACAAGAAACTCTCTCTTTGGGTTTTCTTTAGGGGTTAACCCCTAATTGTATGGGCTGTTGCCAGCAGCCCATACAATAAAACCTTTTATAGACGAATCAATAAATTCTTTTATAAATTAATTAACTACTAACAAATTAACCTTTAAGTACAAAAAATGAACGGAAAGCTAAACTTACGATTCCTACTCGTCTTTCTTGTGGGAATCATGGTGTCACTCAACGTCTCAGCCCAAGACATCACCGTCAAGGGTCACGTGAAGGACACAACGGGTGAACCAATCATGCTGGGTACTGTTGTTCAGAAAGGAACGTCGAACGGTACAACCACAGACTTGAATGGCGACTTCACCCTGAAAGTGCCAAGAGGTGCAACACTCGTTTTCTCCTACGTGGGTTATCAGACCCAGGAAGTGACTGCTACCCCAACTGTGAACGTCATTCTTCGCGAAGACAGCAAATTGCTCGAAGAGACTATGGTTGTTGGTTATGCGAAGGTGAAGAAGTCGGATGCAACGGGTTCTGTCACTGCCATCAAGCCCGACGAAATGTCGAAGGGTATCACTACCAGTGCGCAGGACATGCTCGTTGGTAAAATTGCCGGTGTGAGCGTCATCTCCAACGATGGTACTCCAGGCGGTAGTGCTTCCATCCGCATCCGTGGTGGTTCATCACTCTCTGCCAACAACGACCCTCTCATTGTCATCGATGGTTTGGCAATGGATAACAATGGTGTGCAGGGTCTTTCCAACCCTCTCGCTATGGTCAATCCTGAGGACATTGAGAGCTTCACGGTGCTGAAGGATGCCAGTGCAACAGCTATCTACGGTAGCCGCGCCAGCAATGGTGTCATCATCATCACGACCAAGAAGGGAAAGGTTGGCTCCAAGATGCCAAAAATCAACTACTCTGGCAACGTGAGCTTCGGCACTCCTCGAAAGACTTACAAGGTGCTGAGTGGCGACCAATACCGCTCATACATCACGGAGACCCTCGGCAAGGATGGCTCTTCTCTTGGCTCAGCCAACACCAACTGGCAGGACGAAATCTATCGCTTGGCAGTGGGTACTGACCATCAGGTGAGTGTGACGGGTGCTCTGAAGACTTTGCCTTACCGCTTGAGCTTCGGCTATACCAACAAGAACGGTATCGTGAAGAACTCCAAGTTCGAGCGTTTCACAACATCGTTGAACCTCTCTCCAACATTCTTCGATGACCACTTGAGCATCAACCTCACGGCTAAGTACATGCACGGCAAGAACAAGTATCCTGACGGCGGAGCATTTGGCAATGCCATCGGTGCCGACCCAACCCGTCCTGTCTATTTGGCAAGTGATGAAGCTGGCTACAAAGAATTTGGTGGCTATTGGCAGAATCCACAGGCTGCTACTTACAACAACAAGGATTGGAAATACACTACCAACACCAACACTCCACAGAACCCTGTTGCCCTTATCAACAACAAGGACGACCAAGCAAAATCCAATGTGATGATTGGTAACATCGAGTTCGACTACAAGATTCACGGTTTCGAAGACCTTCACATCCATGCCAACGTGGGTGGCGACTACTCAGAAGGTCGTCAGGAAACATGCATTTCTCCTTATTCATTTAGTAACAACTACTATGGCTGGGTTGGTGCAAGCCAGTCTTACAAGTACAACTTGCAAGGCAACATCTACGCACAGTATGCTCACAACTGGAACGACGTCCACAACCTCGACATCATGGCAGGTATGGAAGAGCAGCATTTCCACAGAAAAACCTACGACTTCGGACAGGGAAATGAATGGTACGACGAGAGTGGCAAAAAGCTCGATTCTCCAGTCGCTTATTCTCCATCACTCCGTAGCGAGAGTGAACATATCTATACCAACACGTTGGTGAGCTACTTCGGCCGTTTGAACTATGGTTTGCTCAATCGCTACCTCCTCACCTACACGATGCGTTGGGATGGTTCCAGTCGTTTTGCAAAAGGTCACAAGTGGGGCACATTCCCATCTCTCGGTTTGGCATGGAAAATCAGTGAAGAAAGCTTCCTGAAGGATGCCAAGGCTCTCGATGAACTGAAGCTCCGTCTCGGTTGGGGTATCACTGGTCAGCAGAACATTGGCTACGACTTCTACTATTTGCCTCGTTACGTTGTTTCCGACCAGTATGCACAGTATTCTCTCGGTGACGTCACGTACTACACCTACCGTCCAGAAATGTACAATACCGACCTGAAGTGGGAATCGACCACTACATGGAACGTAGGACTCGACTGGAGTTTCCTCAACGGACGTATTGATGGTGCTATCGACTGGTACTATCGCAAGACTAAGGACTTGATTTCCACCGTGAGCATCGCTTCTGGTATGGGCTTTGGTAACTACAAGACTATTAACGTAGGTTCACTCAAGAACACAGGTCTTGAATTCGCCATCAATGCTCACCCTGTTGTGACCAAGGATTTCTCCTGGACCGTGAACTACAATGTCACTTACAACAAGAACGAGATTGTTGAACTTACCAACGGGGCTGATTTCTTCCTCACAGGTGATAAAATCTCAGCAGGATTGAAAAATCAGGTTCAAGTGAACAAGGTAGGCTATCCTGCTAACAGTTTCTATGTTTACCAGCAGGCATACGATGTGGATGGCAATCCACTCGAAGGCGTGTTTGTTGACCGCAATGCTGATGGCATCATCAATGCCGACGACAAGTATGTTTATAAGAAGCCAGATGCTGATGTTACGATGGGTCTCACCAACAAGTTCATCTATAAGAACTGGGACTTCAGCTTCAGTCTCCGTGCCAGCTTCAACAACTACCTCTACTACGACTTCCTCTCAGGACATGCTAATGTGTCCTACTCTGGACTCTTCACCAACAATGCTTACAGCAACACCACTCAGGAGGCTATCGACCTTGGTTTCCAGGGAAAGACCGACTACTACATGAGCGACTATTTCGTGCGCAATGCTTCATTCCTGCGCTGCGACAACATCACGCTCGGCTATTCCTTCAACCATCTTTTTGCTTCCGAGTCGTTCAAGGGTCTTGGAGGACGTATCTATGGACTCGTTCAGAATCCATTCGTCATCACCAAGTACAAGGGACTTGACCCAGAGCGCACGCATGGCACAGGTGTTGACGGTGGCGTTTATCCACGTCCAATGACCTTCATGCTCGGTCTTAGCCTTAATTTCTAATCAGGTTTCACATTTCAAAAACAACATAGATTATTATGAAATTCAGATATCTCAAAAATGTAATTCCTGCAGCCGTGGTTTCATTGCTTGTTGCTGGTGGAGTGTCCTCTTGTACGAAGGACCTCGACCAGAGCATCCAAGACCCTCAGACGAACACTGAGTTCAATGCTACAGGACTTCTTGCCAAGATTTATGGTAATCTCACACTTACAGGTGTTAAAGGTCCTTCTGGTGATAAAACTGCTGATATGCTTCAGTTCGACGAAGGTAACTCCTCTTTGTATCGTCGTGTGTTCGAAGCCAACGAACTCTGTTCCGATGAATGTATTTGGACATGGCAGGGCGATGCTGGTATTCCTGAACTCACCAACATCAGTTGGAACTCTTCTCATGGCTACAATGAGTTGACCTACTATCGTCTCATGTACAACATCACGCTTTGCAACTTCTATCTCGACCAGACCGAAGGTTCCGAGGATGCGCAGATGCTACAGAACCGTGCCGAGGTGCGCTTCATCCGAGCTTTGCACTACTATTATTTCATCGACCTTTATGGAAAGGCTCCTTACAAGTTGCACTACAACGATGAACTCCCTGTGGAGATTTCACGCGAGGATTGCTTCAACTTCATTGTCAGCGAACTGAAGGACATCAATGGCGAAAATGCAGAGAGCCGTGAACAGCTCCTCCAGAATGCTAACAACGCAGACAACTACGGACGTGCTGACCGCGTGGCAGCCAACATGTTGCTTGCCCGTCTCTACCTCAATGCCCAAGTTTATACTGGCACTGCTCAGTGGGCACTGGCACAAGAGTATGCACAGAAGGTCATTGATAGCAGCTACAAGCTCTGCACCGAGTCGAAGAATGGCTTCACTGCTTATCAGCAGCTCTTCATGGGCGACAATGGTGAGAACGCCAACGCTCGTCAGGAAATCATTTTCCCTATCCGTTGCGATGGTGCTACCAGCCGTTCCTACGGTGGTTCCGTCTATACCATTGCTTCCACCACGGGTAATGGCACTCCTGACCAGAGCCTTGCCAAGTCGCAGTGGACTTGTAACCGTTCTCGCGAAGCATTGGTGAAGAAGTTCTTCACTTCCCTCAGCGATGTGCCTCTCACGCTCGACATCGAAGCCGTGGTGAGGGCAGCTGGCGACGACCGTGCTCGCTTCTTCTCTGGATGGTCTGTTGACGACAAAGGCAACAAGGGCAATGTCCGCACCACCAGCACCGAGGAAAAGACCACTTTCAGCGCAGGTCTTGGCATCATGAAGTGGACCAATGCTTATTGCGACCCTGCCAATGGCTCACCAAAGGATGTTTCTTACTCCGACACCGATGTTCCTCTCTTCCGTGTGGCTGAGGCATACCTCACACTCGCTGAGGCTACCTTCCGTCTCGAAGGTGCAACCAACAAGGTCATCACTTTGCTCAACGCGCTTCGTTCTCGTGCTCATGCCAATCCGCTCAGCACCGTCACCGAGCGTGACATCTGCGACGAGTGGTGCCGTGAGTTCTACTTCGAAGGCCGTCGTCGTTCCGACCTGATTCGTTTTGGTTACTTCACCTCTGGCGAATACCTCTGGGATTGGAAGGGAGGCTCTTACACAGGCACAGGAGTTAGCCCTATCTACAATGTCTATCCAATTCCTGCCAATGAGTTGTCTGCTAACAGCAATATGACTCAGAACCTTGGTTATTAATTAAATCAAATGAAGCATAAGTTATGAAAAAGATATTTTATACATTGCTGATGCTCGCAGTTGTAGGATTTGGTTTTTCTTCCTGCTCCGAGGATCGTGACAGCAATCCGACATTCAATAATGAGGCAAATAGCTTCGAACTCAACATTCCGGGCTATGCTCTCAACAATGTTTACGACCTTGAGCATTCCGACTATCTGACTCTCTCAACCAGCCAGCCAAACTATGGTTTTCCTGTTTCCACGGTCTATACCACATGGGTGAGCCTCGATAACGAGAATTTTGAAAGTCTTGCTACCACCTCTACCTCTGCATACATCAAAATTCCTGCATCTGAGCTTAACGACAAGATTCTTGCACTTGCAGGCGACAAGGACCTTTCCAAGCCTATTCCTATTTACGTCTATCTCACCGCTCATGTCTTTGGAAACGACGATTTGGGACAAGCCACATCCAACACCATCACCCTTTCAAAGGTGCAGGCATACGTTCCTGTGGTAGAGATTTCGCTTCCTGAAAAGATGTACATCGTCGGCAGCTTCCCTGCATCCGATGGTTGGAGCAAGTTCGTTCCGCTGAATCAAGCATTCAGTCAGGATGGATTCTACTATGGCGTTGTTTATCTCCCTGCTGGAGCAGAGTTCAAGATTAATCAGGACAATGGCTGGAAGGGTAACGACAAGGGCTACGGTCAGATCACTGTGACTGATGATGCTGGTGCCGGACTCGAAAGTGTTGACGCTTCAAGCGATGCTGCCAACATCAGGGTGGCAAACGGTGGATGGTACACCATCATCGTGAAGGGCAAGATTGCCAACGGCGCACTCCAGTACGAACTCATCACCCGCAAGGCGGCTGTCTATGTTCCATCGGGCAACCTCACTGGTCTCGACTGGGGCTTCCAGGATGGCTGGCAGCTCACCGCTCCTGCCAACGAAGGCGAATGGGTATCTCCTGCTTTCTCTGCCGATGGAGAATTGCGTCTCGCTGTCGATTGCGGCATCGACTGGTGGAAGACTGAGTTCACCGTCAAGAACGATGGCACACTCTTCTATCGCAACGTCGATATTCCAAACAACTGGGCAGAAAATGTAGGTGAGGAATTTTCTTACCAAGTTTTTGCTGGACAGAAAGCATACATCAACTTCACTCAGGGAACGGGACGTATTGAATAAAGAAAAAGACAGGTCGTAGAGGGGTAGGGAAGTCCTCTATCCTCTCTACACCTTCTGTCCCCTTCTTAACCAATCAAACACAGAAAAGATTATGAAAAAGATATTTTTATATGGAGGAATCCTCATGGCATCGTTCGCAGCCGTGTCGTGCAATGAGGAATACACCGACTGGGCAAACCCTCAGTCCAATCCGCAAGGACCCGACTTCGAGACCATCACCGCTGCTGCCAATCTCACTGCCAACGCAATTGACTTTGCGACGGTAGAGGAATCGAATGTCACTTTGTTAACACAGAGCTATGTCAATGGCGTAAACAATGCCAAGCTGGTTTACTCCAACCTCAAGATGAACGGCATCGATGTGCCTTGCATTTCAGAAAATGGCGACCTCATCGTTGCCCTTAGCGACATCAAGAACGCATGCGAAACCTTCTACAAGTCGAAGGCAAAGACCACACGTCTCATGGAATGCACCGTCAAGGCAGCCAGCCTCGACGATGAAGGTGTGGCAGTGCCTGCTGCCCTCACTATCGATGCAGCCACGGTGGATAGCTTTGCCTTCTCATTCGTCACACCCGAACTGCCTGCCATTGCCAACGAAGATGCCTACTATTACGTTGGTGGCTATAACGGCTGGAACCTCGCAGCACCAACCCCTATGGAAAAGAACGAAGATGGCACCTTCTCTGTCATCCTCACTGTAGGCAATTCTGAGTGGTTCTGCTTCGCACCGCAGTCTGCAGTTGACAATCAGGATTGGAACGGACTTCTCCGTGCCAATTCCAATGGCGACACCGCTACTTCGGGCTTCTTCAACGAAGACAGCAACAGCGGCAACTCCTTCCAGTGCGAACAAGGTGGCACATACAAGTTCACCATTTCGCCAAAGGATTGGACTTACTCCTACGTTCCTTATTCTGTCTATTTCTTCGTGACAGGTAATCCAAACGGATGGACAACTGACCGAATCAGTGCCTTCTATCCTGTTGACGGCCTGGTTCAGGAATACACCACCAACTGGAAAGGAGCTTGGGACCTCAAGGCATGGCGTTCCGACGATGTCGGCAACTGGGACAAAGCCATTGGTACCGAAGTGGATGGTGATGGATCAGCAGCAGGCAAGCTCATCACTGCGGGCGCACAGGCGTTCCAGTCGCCTGAAGCAGGATTCTACACGCTCACCGTTAATTTCGACGAACTCACTTACACTTGGACGAAGCTCGAAAACCAAACTCCAACCGAGTACACCAACATCTCCCTCGCTGGCGATTTCAACGGTTGGAGCGACACCGAGTTAGCACGTCAGAACGAAGGCAACCTCCACAACTGGTACATCCGCGGATTGGAAGTCACGGCTGGTGGCATCAAGTTCAAGGCAAATCTCGACTGGGGCACCAACTGGGGTGCAGATGTCAACATCGACCAGAAGTCATACGGTGTAGGTACTCAGGACGGACCAAACATCAGCATCTCAGCAGGCACCTACGATGTTTATTTCAACGACATCACAGGTCGCTTCGTATTCATCAAGCAATAATTTAAATAATGAAGAATGAAGAACCTCCATTAAGTACAAAGTACAATTTACAAGGTACAACGTGGATGTACTTCTTTGTACTTATCACAGTTTCCACGTTGTACTTTGT
>OCVV011124396.1_pt1 | contig 12343 bp, 9 predicted proteins | sample 1539721 | NCBI WGS metagenome assembly OCVV01 (sample SAMN02144230, study PRJEB22623) | gut metagenome | biome: sheep rumen | host: Ovis aries | place: New Zealand | reverse complement strand
CGGTATCGTGCCAGCCCTCCGCTGCGAATGTAGAAAGCGGGATAGGCGAAACTGCGGTATATACCACGATTTCAAATATCCTGCCTATGAGGATAAGGTTTATTACCCAGCAGGCTCCCATAAGTATCAGGAACGTGGGCATTGTTTCAAGGTATTTTACAAGATAATTAAGCCCTAAAAAGCCCTCATCGTCCGGCTCGGGCAACAGATCACTCGTTCCGAAGCCCGATAGAAAACCATAGCTGTCCTCTATCAGGCTTGAAGCCACGGAGTTGAAACTGTTATATATGATAGCCATCAAACCACGGGCATTCTGCACGATAACTTTCGCCAGAATGAACTTAAAGAATATCTTGAATACCTGTTCATATGATTGGATACGGAGCAGCATAGCCTCGTTGCAAAGCTGTATCGCAAAGAACATTGATACAAGCACCAAAGCCACGCCCTCCACAGCAGCAAGTGCCGTATCAATGGCGGTGATGCTGCTGTTGAACGGGGAAACTGTCAGCGTTTCCATAGCGGTGTCGAAAGCATTGTTTATCATGCAAAGCCAGTCATACACCCAATCCTCGACAGTATCCCAATCGACCAGAGTCATTTAACCATCTCCTTTCCGTCGGAGATCAGGTCATGCTACTGTGAACATATCGTATGCTTTGGCGACTGCAAAAACAATAAAGCCCGACGCCAGGCACATAAGACCTCTTGTCTTGCCGTCAGCGGAATCGTCCTTGAAGCCGAGGGCAAACTGCACCGCACCGATAAATCCGATCACCAGACCGATTCGGGCAACCCAGTCAACAATGAACTGTACGACGGTATTGAATGTATCTACACCGTCACCGCCGCCTGCGTCCTCGGCAAACGCTGTGATACCGCACAGCTGTGCCGCCATCATAGCGAACATCACGCCAAATGAAATGCGGCTCACCGCCCTCATACGCTTGCGCTCACGCTGCTCTACCGTCAGCCTTTTATTGCTTGTAAAATCCTCCTTGAAGGCGGCCTTTATCTCCGCCGCCTTATTTCTGATCCACTTCGTAAATATCATCTCCTCTAAAAAATGTCATCGTATGCGTCGAGGTAACTTTCCTCTGACACATCAATATATTTGCTGTTGTCTGTAACTATCGGCTCTGCCGAAACTACGCTTTCAGTACCGTCAACCCTTGCCTGTTCCGGCTTGCCGTTCTCCGGCAGCTTTGGTATCCTTGAAAGCCTTGCCGCAGCCTGCATTTCAGCTATCCGACTATGTGGCTGCTGTGACCCTACGTCGATACTTTCCACATGACAGTCCTGCTCATTATCATCATTCGTATTTTCGGGAACAGCTTCATGCTTTGTATCGTCATCGTCCACAGGCTCGCTGTGCAAGTCCTCGTCATCGGTCTCCGCCGCCTGATCGAATTTCACCGTCTGAATATCGCTGATAAGATAGGCATTATCCTCGTTTGAATCCTCTAACAGCTTGTAATTCGGGTGCCTTTCGATCTTGTATTTATTGCAGAAAAACGGATAAATACCACGAACAAACAATATGCACTCATTGTCCTTCATGGTTTTCAGCTCGTCCACGGTCATCAGCTCTCTGCCGAGAATGCCGTCATTTTCAGAGGTTGAGCCCTGCCGACCTCTCGTTCTGTTGTGAGAACGTGTATCAATGGTCTCCTTGCCAAGCGTCTTTGAAATATGCTCCAGCGTGGTAGGCTCCTGACCGCCGAGAAACAGCAGGCTGTCGCAGTTGCCCAAGACATTCTCCCAGCTATCCTTATACATCTTTTTAAGCTGCGATAAGTTCTGAATGATAACATTTGCCGAGATCTCCATAGAACGCATTGTTGCCAGCAGCTCCTCGAATCTCGGAATGTTGCCGATATTCGCAAACTCATCAAGCAAACACCTAACATGAACGGGCAGCCGTCCGCCATATTTGAAATTCGCCCTATCGTAGAGCACATCAAATAGCTGTGTGTACATCATAGCAGCCATAAAATTGAACGTATCGTCCGATGAGGGTATGATGATAAACATAGCTGTCGGCTTATCGCCTATCATTTCAAGGTGTATGTTATCGCAGCAGGTCAGGTCCATTACCTCCGGGATATTGAACGCCTGCAAGCGCACCGCCGTCGAAATGAGTATCGACTTTGCGGTATCTCCAGCCGCCTTCTTGAAATCCTTGTAGTATTTCAGACACATATACTCGTGGGGCTTTTTGTTTTTCTGCGTAAGGTCGATCAGATTTAACTCCTTGACCCTCTTGTCGATCTCTCCTGCCTCCTCGGTATATTTGCCTGGATTCTCCAAAGCGTCAAAAATTAAGTCGAGGTCTGACATATATGCGTCATCACCCTCCTTGACCTCCGCTTTTTTCAGCAGCTTCATGACCTCGGAAAAGTTCTGTCGGCTTTTATCCTCGCACTCCACAAGATAAAAGCAAAGTGCCGCAAGCAAAGCCTTTGTGCTGTCGTCCCAGAACTGATCTCCGCCGCTGTTTTCCTTTGATGTATTCTTCATCAGCACGTTTACCATCTTGATTACTGCTATTGCAGAATAATTACCGTCAACATCATAGATGTACTCAAAGGGGTTGTAGTTGTTGCTGTGAGCCATATCTATTAGGTTGAACACCCGGATATCATAGCCGTAGCCTTCGAGCATTTTCCCCGTTGACCGCAGCAGCTCGCCCTTCGGATCGGTACAGACATAGGAGGTATTTGCCTGCATGAGATTTGGCTTGACGTAGAATCGGGACTTACCACTACCCGAACCGCCGATCACCATTACATTCAGGTTTTTCCTCGTCTGTCTGGTGTTGAGCGACATCTTGACCTCATTGGTGAGGACAACGTTATTATCCTGCACAAAAGTCTTTTCTCTGTGCTTCCAGAATTTCAAGCGTTCAAAAAAGTTATGTACTTTGACCTTGAATGGCAGCTTTACCTTTTTAGGCTTGTCCGCAAGGCTTTTTATCTCTTTAGCATTCGCCCACCTTGCCGAGCCGTGTTCCTCGCCCTTTCGGTGGAACTTTTTCCGGCTGGTGTACTTATTAAGCGCATAAAGCCCTAATCCGAAAGCCGTGAAAAGAGGTATCTTCGCAGCATACCCGCCCTGCTTCACCATTTCAAATACAAGTCTTGTGTCCTTCATTGTGCAATCCAAGGTTTTGGAAAGCATATCGAAATTCGTCTTGCCGTTCTCATCGGTCACAAGGTCGAGTGAAGCACCGACCGCTGCCGAGAAATACAGGGCAAATGCGCCAAGAGCCGAATAGATACTGACTGTGATAAAATCAAGTTTCTTTGGCTCTCGACTTATTTTCTCGACCCCCTGTCTCTTGTCTTATGGTCAAGCGTATTGCCGGGTTTAGGCAGCTTCGCCTTGACACGCTGGAGCGTATTCATCGAAACGCTCTGCTTACTAGCCTTACCGAATATCTTTTCTGCCTTATTCCTGCTCATGCCGAAGGTATCCGTCAGCTGCTTGATAGCCGATTCCTTATTCGACAAGTCGAGCCGCAGGACTGTATTGCCGCCTGTCACCGTAAAGCTGTTCTGCGACTCACGCTCTATGGAATATTCCTTGAAGCTGAGTGTCACAGCCCTTTCAGCAAAGCCCAACCTTTCAGCCTTATTCATAAGCGCAGCTATCGTTTCGGTATCGTTCACCTTCAGATAGTTGACAATATCCCTCTCGACCTTCTCACGCCTGATACTTGCAGCCGACAGCACCACAAAGTTGCCGTCCTTATCGGTGATCGTCAGCTTTGGTGTTTCCTCATTTCTGAATTTCATCTTCGCAAAGCTGTAATTCTCGGTGAGGATATTATCATCTTCAAGCCGTATATCCTTTGCAAAGTATTCAAGCTGCTCGACTGTTCGTGAACCGCTGAAGTAAAACTGCTTCTGCTCATCGGTAAGTCTGCCTGCAAGGATATTTGCCACCTCTGCCGCCTTGAAAGGCTCAAAGCCCATACGCTCGCCGAGCATACGTTCAAGCCTTGCTTTTGTGCAGAAATTCATTGTGATCTTTTTTCCGTCATTCATATCGGTCACAACGATCTTCGGCTTGTCCTTCTCCTTGACCACCTCGACAGATATTTTCGTCAGTTCCTTTTGCATCTTGCGGTAGTTTTCAAGCGCCTGATTTATCTGCTGCTCATAAGCGGCATTAAAAATGCATTTAACTCCGTCCTTTGCCTCCATGAAGCTGATCGGGATATCGTGGTCGGCACAGTACATCTGAAACCCCTCGACCTGCGACTTTTCGATGGTGATCATCTTCTCCGTCTGCGCAGGCTGGTTTAGTTTTTGCTGTACGATGTCACGCACGATACTGTCAAGGGCTGCTTTATCCTTTGTATTAAAGAACACCGACAGAATATTTTCCTTGCCCTGCTCCTGAATACCTGCAAGCGGTATATCCAGCCTTTTCGCTCTGCTCACAAGCTCCTTGAAATCTGCCTTATCAAAGCTCGGCAGCATACCTATCTCGCCGCCCGCTTTGAGCCGCTTAAAGCTGACCTCGCCGCCCGACAGCTTGGGCTTCTTGCCCTTCATAGCCTTGATCTGTGCCTTTTCGCGCTCCTTGTCCATATTGATCTTGATGATCTCCAGAATTATCTCATTCGCCTTTGCGATAATATCTGTTGTGACAGTAACGCCAGCGCTGGCTACGTCATCGCCATGCATGGTATCACCTCCGTTTCAAAAAAATTTTAGCCTCTGAGATCGGTTCGCCTAAAACTGCTCTCATATATACCTAGGATTTCGCCCCAAAAGTTAAGGCAAAATCAGCTCATTTTCAAAATTTCGTAGAGTTCAACAAATTCCGTACACTCATTTTGGTCGTTTTCACAGCAGATTTCATTGAACGTCTCCTTTTCATCAGTAGGGGCTAAAATTTTTCTTAACTGTTCAAGAGCTGATTTTATACTTTGTGATACTGCCGATTTTGTTACACCCTCCCCAACAGCGATCTGCATTTTGGTCATTCCAAGGTAAAACATTTTATATACCCTCCCGGCCAGAACAGGGTCAAGCTGCTTTATAGCTGAATATATCCTTTCAGAACTTATATTCTCCAAGCATACGTCCTCTGCCGATGATGTCGTATAGTCTGCTATCTGTGCTGGTGTCATCTCCTCTATATTAAATGCTGCTCTCCAGGTGTAATCAAAATATTCCTCTCTGTGGTGCCTTCTGCTATCCTCCAAAAGAAACTCATAAAGATCTTTCTTTATAATGAGGTATTCGTCACCGACATAATTCTTTTCGGGGTAAAACTCCTGAGCACGGATAATTACCTCGTCGCTCGTTTCTCTGTATTCCATTATCTGCTCATACAAGTCTTTGGCGAGCTCTATGGTTTCCATTCCTCTAGGTATCTTCTTGACGCAGGGAAATAGAGTATGAAAATCCACTATAACTGTTTCCGGCTGATTCTTCACGCTGCTCTTATCTGCGTAAAATTCCTCGAAAAGCTCCTTGCTTATCTCCTCATACTCGTTCTCGCCATTGTATCCGGGGTAGAAGTCAGCCATTCTGATCATGACTGTTCCGGTTTTCTCATTGATGATGTAGCTGCCGTTTGCTCCGATGATGGTCTTTGCGCTAATTTCTGCTGTTTTCATGATAGTGTCCTTTCTGCGGACACATAAGACAGCGGATACCCTCCCTGCAAACGTAAAAAAGCCGAATGCATAGCTAAACAGAGGGTGAATTACACCGACCGGATACCTTTTAAGTATCTAAAGTCGATATAACCATCCGCTGCCGTATGCATCCGGCTTTAAATGATATTTTATTCAGCTTCGGGAGCTTGTCCCCCTTGCTGTGAATATATCGTAACACATATCACGACATTTTAGAAGGTACGAAGCGTACCCCCCTCGCAAATCCTTTATTTTAGGGCGTTTCCTTATTCTGATGATAATTTTTCATTTCCTATCTCCTTGAAATACAGCGTCTTTTAATACACGAGGGGGTACGATTCGTACCCCTTTTTCGGTAAATTGTTTTGTAAATAATTTATGAACATGCAAGAGCAAAAAAATACTGCCAGGCATTAAGCCCGACAGCATTGATAGTATTCAGCAAGTTTTAATGAAAATATCCTCATTGTATCCTTTAATAAGGTTTGTCAGCGGAGCAGCACCGCACTGTATCAGCCTCCTGTTCACCTCTGCAACAGACAATTCACTCCACGCTATCATTGCATATCTATAAAGATTCATATCCACCGTTTCAAGCAGCTTGTTCGGTGCGCTCTCTATGTATGCTTCAGCGGTCTGTGCGGATAATCCCATTGCTATGCTTACAGCTATTACCGCTTCTATAGCTACCTTCTTTAAAGGATTATTCCTCATGTTTTTAATAGTTTCCTCGGAAAGCCCCGTTTTCTCTGCAAGGCCCTCCACAGTTATATTCTTCTGCTTCATCAGATCAACCGTCATCTGATTAAAGCTCTTTATCGTAACTGCACGTTCTTCCATTTGCAGCTCTATTTTCTTTCTCATTTGAAGCCCCTCCTCTGTAACAAGGGACTCACCCAGTTTATCGGTATATATGCACTTTTTTGATGATGTCACGCTCTTTCGCATAGCACCGTCAGAAGAGCTTACTACCATTTTTTCATACTTATACTCAAACACAAGACAGCACTCGTCCATGTGCTCACGAGCGTATTGGGTCAGACGCTTTTTTCCTTCATTATCTGTGTAAACATATTTCTTATCACGAATGCAGTAATGGCCATCTGCATACACATAATTACCTCTGTCAATGATCCTTCTGAATAAGGGATTATGTATATACTCCTGTATCCCGTCATACTCGTCAATAGTGTATGTCTCATTTTTACCAAGAGCAGAAATGTATGGGTCAACCTGCTGTCCGCGAATAAACTGAGATATTCCGCCGACCTCTCTGTACCCAAACTCACGCAGTCTGCTTTTAGCTATTGTTTTCGTTACACCAAAGTATTCTGCCATATCATCAACGAGAGCTATCATAGTGTCTATCGTTTTAACTCCGCCATAGCTTTCAAACAAATCGGCTGCTTTCTTTTTTCCCGGCTTTTCTTGTATCAGCATATATGCAGGCAGCTTGTTAGCGTGAAGCTCCATGATCTCAGTAGGTGTCCAGTTTGTAATGCCATTTTGCTGATTCCTCTTGCACATATATGATGACATCTGATTACCGTGTGTCATCTGGAGCATAAAATAATATATGCCAAGTCTGTGATGAATACCCTCGTGACAAGAGGTAGAATTGATCTTGCCCCTTGAATCAAGCGGTTTTCTGTTGAGAAGTATCGTACCGGGGTTTATCTGCTCCTCTTTGGCACATTTACTTTCAGGGTCATATACCATAGCTTTTCCGAAGCCATAGAAATACTCTCCCATGACATCTGCTTCCGAAAATTCCCCTATATATACTCCTAAACCCATACTCTGTATCCAGTCTATTGCACAGATCCATTCCTCCGAATCAAGATACTCCGGCATATCCTCACTTATTATCATTCTTGCCATTCGCTCATAGTCCTCACGCTTTATCAGCGCGGGCAGGAGATATTTATCTGCACGAAAGTAATCCGGAAAAACTGAATACACTCCACTTTCTTCACCCTTTACCGCACCAAGATAGTGACAAGTCAGGTGGCAGGGGCGCAGATCAAAGGTGTATCTGAGCCTTAACCTTGTATTTACAGAGAACACATTCGTATCCTCGTACCCGTCTGTACTCATTTCAAGTACCCTTAATCGAACCTCAGCATAAATATCCACCAAAGTATCATGTATCGGCTGCCCGAACACCGACTCCGGTCTTATGATAGTAAAGCTGTCTATCCAATACTGACATATCCTCCAATCATCGGAGGATTCCTTAAACAGATCCAAAAACCTCTTATTGTGTGAAATATATAGTTTAAGATCATCAATAAAGTCACGATGATATACTTTCTTTAGGACATCAATTACTGTGTAAGGCTGTTCTGCCTGAACAGCTTTTTGTGTGTAAAGCCCCTTTCGCTCCTCATCTGACATCTGCATAACTCTCTCTATGTCATATGCATAGGGACTGCGGGTGATAGGTTCTTTTTTCAATTTACATAACCCCCTCCAAAAGGTCAAAAAATCAGCCTCGATCATTCTCTCGGCTCTGGTTGTCATTCTCCTTCAAAACAAGACCTCCACACTATCTGTAATTCACTCCCCAACGGGTAGGAGGAGCTTCACAGACGATCTTGTTTTGATGTGATTGTATTATACAACAAATATTTTGTTTTGTCAAGATAGTATAAGGCTTGACAAAACAAGCTTTTTGTGTTATAATTTGGACAGTAGGATAAATGCATAGGAAAAATGTAATAAAATGCGCTTTTCATTTTATATGTTCTGACGAGAGATTTGACAATACGCACAAAAACAAATCAAAAACTTTGTTCGATATGCTATCCGTAAAATTAGCATTTATCCCGAAACCGAAAGGAGCGTACTTATGGCACGCAAAAAAATTGACGAAACAGGCAACGGTGGAAAGATCATCGAGATCGGACCGTCGGTCAACAGCAAGGGCAAGGATATTCCCGTGGTATGCCGCAGCATACGCAAATATCGTGAGCTGCGAGGGATTGAGCAAAAGGAATTATCTCGCAAACTTGGTGTTGCAGACAGCTCGGTCGGCAACTGGGAAAGGGGCTTTTCAAAGCCTCCCCTTGAGCTTATAACCTCTATTACCAAAGCACTCGGCATAAGCCTTTATGAGCTGTTCGGGCTTGAAGACCCCATGATGAAATACACCAAAGAGGAGCAGCGGCTTATTTCAAAGTATAAAGACCTGAATGAGCCACACCGGAAGGCTGTTGCTACAATGATAGATATGCTTGGTGACGCCGAAATAAAAACTATTACAGAAGACGACATTCCGGATCTTACTGTGCTTCGGTATTTCAACAGACAGCTTGCAGCCGGTATAGGCGACCCTACCGACATGGACGATGAGGGCGAGGAAATATATCTATACTCCAACGAAACAATAGATAAGGCGGATTATGTATTTACCGTCAACGGAGAAAGTATGGAGCCTGTATATCATAACGGTGATATGGTTCTTGTAGAAAAATGCAAGGATATTGAATACGGAGAGGTCGGAGCTTTCCTTATAGGCAATGAAGCCTACATCAAGGAAAGTCAGCGCGACGGACTGCACTCATACAATAAGAGATATAAGACTATGACCTTTAATGATGATGACAGCGTTCAGATCATCGGCAGAGTTATCGGCGTGATAGACGCCTCAGACTTTGCTTCCGAGCGTGATACAGAAATATATATGCTCCACAATGAGAGCAGCGCTCCCAATTATCCGGACTAAGATTTGTGTAAAAGTGAGAGGTGAAAGACATGGCTGTTGACCGTAACAAGAAAGAAAAAGTTTACGTCAAGGTCTGTACGGATTTTGATTCGACAGGATATATGCAGCCGAGATCTGTGACATGGAGCGACGGAAGGACATTTAAGATAGACAAGGTAAAGGACTTCCGACCTGCCAGCGTTTACAGAGATGATTGCAGCGGTTACTGTTTTACTGTAATGATAAGGGGCGAGGAAAAGCATTTATTTTTTGAGCCTGCCGATTCGACCTATTCGAGTCGTCTGGGGCGGTGGTACGTTATGACAGCAAGCTGATCTTTATCCCTTGAAGGAGGTGCAATTCATGGGCGAGAGGACATATATTGCCATCGACTTAAAGTCGTTCTATGCAAGCGTGGAGTGCGCCGAAAGGCAGCTTGACCCATTGACTACAAACCTTGTGGTCGCAGACGAGAGCCGCACAGAGAAAACCATCTGCCTTGCGGTATCTCCGAGCCTTAAAGCTCACAAGATCTCCGGCAGGGCAAGGCTGTTTGAGGTCATTCAGCGTGTAGGCGAGGTCAACAAAGAAAGACTGAATAAGGGTATCCGCAGCGGCATGATAAAGCGCAATGACGATGGTAAATTTGCTTTTTCGGGAGCTTCCTTCGATGCCGAGGCGCTGAATAACGACCCTTCTCTGGAGCTTTCCTACATCATAGCACCGCCGAGAATGAGGCTTTACGAGGAATACAGCAGCAAGATATATTCAATTTACCTCAAATACATCAGCAAGGACGACATTGTTGTTTACAGCATTGACGAGGTATTTATGGACGTTACGGGCTACCTCGGAACATACAAAATGACCGCCCATGAGCTTGCCATGACGATGATACGCGAGGTCTTATATGAAACAGGGATAACTGCCACGGCAGGAATAGGGACTAACCTCTATCTTGCAAAGGTCTGTATGGATATTGTTGCGAAGCACGCTCCTGCTGACAAAGACGGAGTACGCATTGCCGAGATCGACGAGTACAAGTACAGAGAGCTGCTCTGGACACATCGTCCCTTGACGGATTTCTGGCGGATAGGCGGAGGGATCTCGACCAAGCTGGAGAGCATGGGGCTTTTTACAATGGGAGATGTTGCGAGGGCTTCGCTCAACCCATTTGAGGAGGATAAGCTATACAAGGTATTTGGCATCAACGCCGAGCTTATCATCGACCACGCATGGGGCTGGGAGCCGACTACTGTTCCTGTGATAAAGAGCTATCGACCCTCGGCAAAGTCAATATCCTCGGGACAGGTGCTTAAAGAGCCGTATTCCTTTGAAAAGGGGCGGCTGATAGTTCACGAGATGATGACCCTGCTTTCTCTTGACCTTGTGAAAAAAGGCGTTGTGACGAAAAAAATAACCCTCACAGTCGGATATGACCGTGAGAGTCTTATTGGTGAGCGAGGAAAAAAATACAAAGGGGCTGTTGTGAAAGACCATTACGGGCGGCCCATACCGAAACACGCTCATGGAACGGAGAATATTGACCACTACACAAGCTCGACCACATTGCTCTGTGAAGCTGTACTGCGGCTTTATGACCGCATTGTTGACCCCGGTCTGCTGCTGCGGAGAATGTATGTTGTGGCGGAGAATGTCAAATTTGAGCGTGATATTCCCGAAGAACAGCCTGTCCAGCTCGACTTTTTCAGCGACCCTGCGGAACAGGCAGAAAAGATCGACAGGGCGAGAGCTGCCGAGGAACGTGAGCACCGCTTACAGCAGGCTACACTTAAAATACAGGAGAAATACGGAAAGAACGCCATTCTGAAGGGTATGAATTTCCTTGACGGTGGAACAACAATTGAGCGAAACGGTCAGATAGGCGGACACAAGGCAGATTGAGAGGTGATAGCATGGACGAGAATTTCCCCTACAAAGACATAATCGACCTGCCACACCATCAGGCAGAGGGCAGAAAGCACATGAGCCTTTATGACAGGGCAGCACAGTTTGCCCCTTTTGCGGCATTAACAGGCTATGATGACATAATCGCAGAAACCGGCAGACTTACCGATGATATGCTTGATCTTCCCGAAGATGCGAGAGACGAGCTTGACCGCAGGTTTGTGCTTCTTACCTCTTTAATTGATGAGGGATACCGACCGGAGGTAACTGTTACCTACTTTGTTCCCGACAAAATGAAAGAAGGCGGCAGCTTTGAGAGATACACGGGCGAGGTCAAAAGGATAGACAGCACCATGCGCACCTTTATCCTTTATGATAAAGATAAGGAGCTTACCGGGAAAGTGATCGACATCGGAGCTATTGTGGCAGTTGAGGGAGAATTTATTGATGAAATGAGTTAGGACAGCCCTTATTTAATTCTAAATCCTTACAGCAAGCCCCACCAAGTGATCCAAGTACGATATTATATCAAATGAAAAAGAATTTTAATGGCTAAATATGATATGAAAATATTATACAAAAATATTTGGTTAACAGCAAAATGGTAGAAAGCTAATTATTTGTATATTTTGCATATTTTAGGACGAAAGTTTTAAGCATTATGACAGGACAACTTGTTAATATACCGTCCACCCACAGACAAGGAAAAAGCCCGTAAACATAGCGTTTACGGGCTTTTTTATGGCTCCCCCAGTTGGACTCGAACCAACGACCCTGCGGTTAACAGCCGCATGCTCTACCGACTGAGCTATAGAGGAATATATGAAAGTTTCTATAAGAATATGAAACTTTCAATATTGCTGTTTCCTCAACTCTGCCAAAACGTACAACAGACTTCAATCTGCTCTACCGACTGAGCTAAGGAGGCAGATATGGCAAACCGGAAAAAGCGGGCAACGCTTTTTCCGATCGCATATTTAAGTCGGCGAAACCTATTTTACCGGGCCGTCACCAGCCAAGTATCGTTGGCGAAGATGAGCTTAACTTCTGTGTTCGGCATGGGAACAGGTGGA
>OCVV012876643.1_pt1 | contig 12344 bp, 9 predicted proteins | sample 1539721 | NCBI WGS metagenome assembly OCVV01 (sample SAMN02144230, study PRJEB22623) | gut metagenome | biome: sheep rumen | host: Ovis aries | place: New Zealand | reverse complement strand
TCCATTTCAGGTATTCATCTTGCCAAGACTGTTTAAATTCAGCGTATTGACATTCTTTAACCAAAACTTTCGTAGCCATGCAGCCTCCATGTAGCCGCGTTCGCGGCTGGTTGATGTTAGAGGCGTCCCCTTTATCCCGAAAATCGAAATAAAAAAACGCACCAAGCCGAGAGCAGCGGAAATAAACTTGTTTATTTCCATTGCCGAGGCCAAATGCGTTGCGTTATAAACGCAAAGACGCATTTCTCCATTAGACGGAGAAACACGTCGGGCATTAATGTACCTAATATTCAGAATCTTGGCTAGGGGAGCAAGAAAATTTTACAAGAGGAACTTGTAAGCAATCCTTACAAGTTGGGAACCACGAAAGGGTGAACTTATGTTCTCCCTCTATTTCGTAAACACCGTTTACGAAATTCGGAGAAGTCCAAATCGTTCGCCAATGGCGAACGATTTATAAAATGAATCCAGCTTAATGTGAAATTTGGGGTATCCGAGATTTGACAATCACCGTCTGTCAAATCGCTATATATTTTCCTAGCCGTTTCTCCGAATTGGATGGCATTTGGAAATTTTTTACACAATTATAACATTTTTCTTGACTTTAACATTTTAAAATGTTATATTATAATAAAATGTTAAAACGAGGATAAAACCTTCTTTTTCTTCTTTTTTTTCGACAAAAACGAAATCAAATCGAAAATACAAGCTGCATTCGACGATTTCGGAATGAAATGCGAAATTCGGGTCGTAAAGAGCCCGAAGGGGCTCCCCTTTTACATGGTCGATGGCAAGGCGTTTTACGAAGCCGAAGTTATGGGGCAGAAGTTCCTGCTCGTCTCCTTTATTGGCGAGAGCGATTTACGCAGGGATTCGCTCAAACATACGCTCAACCAGTTGGAAATTGCGACCGCAATGCCTGTCGCATTCGCCTTCGACACCCTGAGCGATTTCCAACGAAGGAACTTGATCGAAGAAGGCATACCCTTTGTCTCGGCATCCTCTATTTTCTACTTGCCGTTCCTAGGCATCGCCTACCGCAGGCGAAAATACACCGCGTCACAGAAGCCGCTGAAAAAGGGAGAAATTCTCCCGAAATTGACCGCCTCGGCCCAGGCGTTTTTCCTGTTCATGCTGTACAAAGTCAAGGATTCCAAGATATCGAAAACCGAAGCAGCAAAGATGAACGGCCTTACTCCGATGTCCGTATCGCGCTATTGCAAGGAACTGCTGGATCGTGGACTCATCAAGGAAACCAGAGAAGGGCAGACTATCCAGATAACCTGTGCCGCAACTGGAAGGGCGCTATTTGACAAGGCTCTCCCTTACCTTGACAATCCTGTCAAACGCGAAACCTATCATTTGCCATCACCGGAATTACTCAGCGAATTTCCCGCTGCAGGGGAATCCGCCCTTTCGCAGATTTCCATGCTTGCGCCACCCGACAAGAAAATCGTTGCTTGCGGGCCCCGTGAAGAACAGGCAAAGGAAAAAGACGTTTTGAAAGAGAATGCCGGGTTCCTGAATTACCTTTACGCACGCCTACAAATATGGAAATACGATCCGACCCCCTTTGTAAAAAACAACCGAGTGGATACAGTCTCGCTTTATCTATCGCTAAAAGATTCTCCAAACGAACGCGTTCAAGCATGCATTAAGGAAATGTTGGAGAAAGAACAATGGTAAACGGTCTCAGTCTATTCAAAGAGCGGTTTCAGTCATTCAATGACTGCTACACCGTAATCGGCGGCACGGCGTGTTCGATATTAATGGGAAATGCCGCTTTGGGATTCCGCGCGACGCAGGATATCGACATGATTCTGCTCGTTGAATCCGAACGTTTCAATGAATTTGCGGATCAGTTTTTGAAGTTTATATCCGATGGCGGATACAGCTGCGAAGAACGCAAAAATGGTTCAAAAAGACTCTACCGGTTTATAGAGCCCCAAAACGCCGGATACCCCACCATGGTAGAGTTGTTTTCCAAAAACGCATTGGACATGAAAGGAAATCGGCGCATCACTTACGTTAAAACGGACAAGGACCCATCGGGACTTTCTGCCATGTTGCTTTCGGACGAGTATTACAATCTTGCAATGCAGGGCCGAGAAAAAATTGACGGTGTATGGACTCTACAGGCATCTCACCTGATTCCCCTGAAAATGCATGCCTGGCTTAACCTGAAAAAAGATATCCAAAAAGGGAAGGCGATTGCCGAGAATGATTTACTCAAGCATAAGTATGACGTTTTCCGTTTGTTGCTCCTTTTAAGTGGAGAAACAAGAGTGACCTGCAATGCCCGGATCCGCAAAGACATAACAGCATTTATAGAATCCATGAAAAACGAAGATCTGCCTGTAGAAAGCATCTTTGGCGATTGGGCCCCGGAACAGTTCCGCGCGAACTTCAACAAGGAACAAGATTTGGAACGATTAAGGATGATATACTTAACGTAGCAAAGGCGTTCCCCGGCTTGGCGGCACACTTGTCATCCCCGCGAAGGCGGGGATCTCCAAGGGTCCACCCTTCGCCGGGGCGGGCTATATTTTAACGCGCTCCGGTCGGCCCTGGCGGCCCGCCCGCAGCACTGTTAAAACGGAGCCGCACAGGCACGTCTCCGCCCCAAGGGGTCACTATCCCTAACGCAGACGATGGGAATATAGATGTGAATACCGCTCTAAACAAAAGGAATAAATAAAGGTACGATATATCCAAATATGGAGCAAGTCGTAGAATATCTAAAATCTTTGTGATTTAGATCTGTAACATTTCACTTTTTTTTCGTTCCGACTTTCTGAAGATATCAGTATGTTAAAAAAACACATGTTTTTCTAAAAAAAGCAATTCAGCAGCATTCTACATTGTTGCTAAAATTTCTTCCGCCATTGCTTTGGCTTGGGGGTGCGCTTTATTAATTTTCTTAGAATCTCTTATCTTTTCAAGGGCCTCTCTAGAACGCCCTCCACGAATAATTCTTTGAACCCCATACAAACGAGTTTCAGTCCCGCTTATTTCTGCATCAAATCCTTTCTCGAAAAGTTTGCGTAATAATTCTCGTCGAGAAAGTCGAAAATTTACAATAAGTCGGTATTGAGTTAAAAAGAACCAACCTCCAGCAGCAGTAAAAGCATCTTTAAACTGTTTGTCTGTTATACCACAATCTTCAACTCTATACTTGTCATCAGACATCTTTGGTTCTTGTACAGATTCCATATAGCCCATAAGCAAGTCGGAACACTCCTTAATCGTTTTTTTGATATTTTTACTATCATAATACCGCATCATCGTTTGCAATGCTTCCAGCACACGAACAGAAGTCCCCTTTAGCATTGGATCAATTTCTTTACGTAGTTCTTCTTCTATTTCAAAATCATCCATCAGAGATTCATTCCCTTGAAAAAGATCATCTACTTCATCTAAAAACCGATGCAATAACGAACATTTAAACGAAACGACATCATCACCATTGTCTAGCGCAAAATGAACAAACGAACGACATTGTGCAGCTTGCAACTGTGCACCAGCCCTTGAATAGAAGGAAACATTGCAACTCTGATTTAGCCTACGTTTAGCGGCATCATAATCCCAAGCAACAAAAACTTCGTTATCGGGATCATATCCCAAAAAAATAAATTTAACATTTAATTTTTTTATCTTAGAAAAAATATCTTTCTGAGGCAATTGCACTCTTGTAATGTTTGCATTCTTAAAATATGCAGACGATAAAGTTTTTACGTATATATATATTCTTTCTTCATTCCAAGAAATTAAAAAAGGCATTCCGCCCTTTATAACCGCAAACTCGTCATATTTTTTCAAATATGACACCACCTTTTCAAGTAATTTCTTGGGACTTATTTTCATTTGCACAATCCTTTGAAAAGATTTAAGCGAAAGATCGATGAATTTTTCCCCAAACTAGTTACATCAGTCAAATCTACCGAAAAATGCACTTCAGCAACCTGCGACGGAATCACGTTCATCGGAATCTTCGGTATTTTCTTACTATCATAAAAACGAAGCGATTCTTCGGCCTGTTTATAATCAAAACATATTTCTGAAATACGGTCTATTGACGATCTCAATGTTCGAATGATAATTTCATCAAGTTTAACCAGAAGATCCTTAGCTTTTATTCTTTTTGAGATTAAATCTCTCAAATCAACCAAATTCATCCCTATTCCTGTTTCAATAACAATAACAGAAGCAACAACCAATTCGGAGGTCTTATTGGTTGTTAATTGCTCCAGGGCAAAGTGATGAATTCTCCGCATTTTACAGGTACTTTTCACTTCCAATTTATCAGAGCCATCATTAAAATCGTATTTATCCGATGGCGAAACATGCCATGCTTTAAGTAGATAGTCGGGATTCTTAGACTGGGCAATCACGAATAATTCAGCCCACAAGCCTTGAATGTCTTTTTGGGGCGAATCTGAAAGCATCCGAAACAGTTTAATAAACGCATGGATTTCTTTTTTTATATCAGCCGGGCTTGCATTCGCTGGAAGATTTTTTAAAATCAAGCAAAAAACGTCAATAAAATATTTTTGCAGATTTTCATTCTCTGTTTTTAAAATAACTACATCATATACACCTTGAAGTAATTTTCCATTTTCTTCAAGTTCGCATAATTGATTGAATTGAGCGATAATTAATTCCAAGCGGACATCTGCAACAAGGTCATCGGACTGACTTTTTATAAAAAAAACAGGAAAACCATTTCTAGAGAGTCCTATTTTATTTTTTTTTGAAAAAGGTATTGACTCCGCTAAATAACACGTTTCATCGGAGAAATTTCTCTTTCTCAATTTTAAAAAAAGCGTATAGACATCATTTTTCATTTTTTCTTATCCACCCCTCCAATGTATTGAGAAGCAAATTTTGGGGGATAATGAATTGCAAGCGTATAGAGCGTTTTCGTCGTACCAGTTATATGGACGTGATGCAGCTGAATTGTAATGGAATCGTCAAATCGAATTTCCGAATCACCCGGATACACGTCCTTTCCTTTTGTAGAATGACCTGAATGCAAATTGTTTATTTTCCCTTCGCGATTAAGAGAACGATTTCTGTATTCTTTTTTAAAGGCCATTTCAATAATATAAGCGTATTTTAAAGGTTCCTTTTTTTGTAAACTTAAATATTTTAAATATCGAATTGTTGCCTGCTTTCGCAATGAATCTGGGACATTTCTAAATTTAAAATTTGATAAAAAATCTTCTATTTCTGAAATCGGCAACTTAAGATATCTGTGGTCACGGTCATCTGTTCCATATTGCGGGTCATATAATTCAAATTTTGATTTGTATTTTTCTAAAAATGTTCCTTCTATATACTCGCAGTTTTCTTTTATTGTAAGAAGCGCATTTGTCATCCTCCAATCTTTCAACTTTGTTGCAACAATGTCACGCGATAAGATATTTTTTCGCGTAGGATGCATTAATTCGGATTGAAGCAATTGTCTTTCAACTTTTTCTAAGTCATCATTGTCAATCAACCATTGACGCATTTCCTCTTCATCTTTAACGTAATCTTGATATTCTAATTGAGAGGATATCGGCAAATATACTCGACAAAAATTCAGATAATTTCTTTTATATCCAAAAAATCGACAACGTTGCTGAATTGTATCTGCATTTGACTTTCCAAGAGTATATCTTGGCATGTACGTAACAGCAAGATTTTTTACAGTAAAACCACGGTTTAGCATATCTGCACCAACTAATATATATGAAGGATAGCTATCCCAATCGATAGAAGAACTTTTTTTCTTTCCTTTTTTTCCACTATTGCTAATCACAAGTTCAAGATCTGTATTTGCAATAACACTCTTAAGTTCCTTATACACATCTTCAAATAATGGAACGCTCTCACCATCTTTCTTACATTCCCGAACAACCTCTGGGTAAACATTCTGGAATGATTTTTTCATTTCAATATAAGCAACGTCATTTGTCTGAAGATCAAATGTGTCCGTCCAATCACTTATTAAAGCCTCAATCCATTTATGAAATTTTCGGCTAGCATCTTGTTCCTTATCCGCATGAACCATCATCGATAAAAAAGTCTCTTTGTGCTTTAGTTGTACCACTACAGCCACATTCATAAGATGTATCTGCAAAGCGTCTATAAGCGATTGCGGACATTCCTCTAAATCTCGCACTTTTGAATTATATACTTCTTCATCAGGAATTGTCAAAATCAACCCCGGACGATCAACAAAGAACGTTTTTCCACCAGTATAACCCTCTCCTGGAGTAAGCACCGTATGGCTTTTGGGCGATAACAAATCCATAATATTAATCAGCAACGGTCCTTGCGGTGTGGCTGTATATTGCACATAGGAGTGATTGGGCAAATTTGACCGTAATGACAGAATCGAAGAATACGTAGTAGTAAATTCGTCCGTGGCCCAATCCTCTGATTGACTATTCTTATACGCATAGCCATTCAAACTGGCCTGGTCAGCTTCATCGTCAATAATCAGCACACCTTTTTTACCAAGACGATTTTTCATTTCAGAAACGCTAAATATTTCCGAAAGTTTGCCCAATTGTGCGTGATGCTTTAAAACCGTTATCAGAATAGTCGAATCATCCGTTTTCAAAATTCGACACATTTGATCAACATCCTCTTTTGAAGGATTTTCAAAAGGTTTGTACCAGGTTCTATTAGGTGCTCCTGTAATTAAATCTTTTTTTAAACGCTCTGTTGTTTGAGTCAGCAAATTATTTTTTGTCCCTGCAAAATAAATAATGATCCTAAAACCATTATCACTTGCTAACGCAGAAAGTATTGTAAAAGACAGTGTTTTTCCGCTTTGAACATATCCAACCGCAAGACTTGTTGTATTTTGCGCGACTTCCATCTTAGGGTCAAGACAACGAGATAGAACTTTTATTGCCTCTTCTTTCGCATTTTGGAGTGCTGTATCAGTAAGATGAGGATTATTTTTTTTCAAACTCTCAATCAAAGCGCTTGTTTTCACTCCTTCAAACGGGTGAAAACCGGATGTTTCTTTTTTCTTTATAGATATTTTCTGCATATTATTCTCCCAACTGACTAATCATACTATTAAACAAAGTTCTAAGTGTTGATGGCTTCAAGACTCCTTTTTTATCCATAGTCACAATCTCAGCCATCGCAAGCATTTGAAAAATCGTCACTATCGGTAAATAATCATCTGCGGTTTTTATTTTTTTAAACTGTTCAAAAAAAGGATGGGCAAGATTGATTTTGCACACATACACATTTTTAACGCCATCTTTTTTTTCCTGAGTCGAAGGAGTTTCCTGCAGCAAAGCATACAACTGCGTACTATCCGATCCTGTCGTCTGAATTTTCAACAGACATTTACCGTCATCATCCAGATGAAATGTTTTTGCCATTGAATCAAATACACTCGATTCTCTAATTTTCTTTTCTTCGTCTTTGCTAAAACCTTTTTTCTCAACTTTTCTGCGAAGAGTGTTTATTTTATTTGAAAAAGTCTGATCTGGAACATTATCCTTTGCCAACTTATTCATTATCTGATTGGATAATTTTCCACATTCTTCTTTTGTTTTCTTTCTATATTTATCAGCTTGTGCTATAAGATTGAAATCCTTAGAAGAAAGTTCTACTTTTAGCAAATTCATTACAGATTCCAAATCCGCATCATCTAAAACAGCATTTTTATTAAATGACACCGAGAAGCCCTCTAACTCCAATTCGCCAAATATGCGCTTATACTTAAAGGTTCCTGGCGTACCGAAAATTACTTTAGGCATATAACGATTGTCATCTGCTCCCACAATCACACGCCCACGACGCATCAAAACAAAGCCATTAGTACCATTCTTGATTTTTTCAAGCAGTCCCACAAACCCTTTTATAGAATGCGACCCTAATTGAACATTTATTTCTTTTTTCCACAATATTTCTTTATCACTCTTTCCATCATAATATGGAACTTTCAAAATTTTATAGTTTGGCGCTACCAGTTTTTGTCCATTTACCAAAATTTCAACATTTTCGCTTCTTATTGCACAACGGTGGATGCTGCCCAAAAACCTTTTCACGTATTCCAACATTGTATTTGTCGGCTCATGAGGCTGGAATAGATTTGTCAACTCAATTCTTGTATAATGCTGGTTAATCGGAGCCTTCTTCTCCCAAACATCAATTTTAGTAGACTGATTCTTTACAACATCGTTCAGATCAAATACGGTCGTCCGTTCCACATTTTCGCCAAGAGCTTTTGTTACCACAGTCCAAGTATCCGCCAACCACACTGCGGCGGTTTTCATACCCATTCCAAATTCGTTAAGTCCATTCACATTTGCAGGAAGATGCGCTGGTTCAAAAGCCCGTACATAATTTTTACTATCAATACCAGCCGCATTGTCTTTCACAACAATGACATGCTTCTTAACATCAATTGTAATTTCTATTTTCAACTTATAGTTTTTTTCTAGTGCGTGAAGTTCCTTTTTATGATCTTCATAACTTTGAATAGCATTATCTATAAACTCACTAAGAGTATGATAAACACTACTCGGCAGGGCGCGAAACGTCGAGTACACATTCGTTTTCAGTTCTACAGAAACTTGATCAATCTTTTGCATAAATGTCCCTTACTTCCATGAAAATTTTTTTCACAACAGTCACGTTTACAGCATTACCCAGCGCTTCAAACCTTCTGTTTTTTGACAAATCTCCCCACTTAAGATTCTGCATACCTTGAATTATAGCAGCCTCTTTGCACGACATGTATCGGCCCTGCCCATTTTTTGTTGTTATCCATGGGAAAATGGGTATTTGCGTTCCTACCAAATTTAAAGCCGGTGAGTAATCTCGTTTCTTTACGCGTATACCAGACGCACGAAATTGCACAATTTTATTGTTTATAGATGAATCGCAGTCATTGCCACAATTCCATTCGAACTTTAGATGGCTATTTTCAAAATTCCTCACATTACTCAACCATACATCAATCCATTCCTTGTTTTCTTGATACAATTTTCTATTTTCACGTATGTATCTTTTTTTCCAGTCAGGGAATTCTTTTTCTTTGCTTTTTTGTTGAGCATACACAGGTAATTGCAAAAGACAATCCTTCAATGTATTGCCCGTGATCTTTTTCCCAAATTTTCCTTTTTTCCCAATTAAAAATTTCTTTTGACGCGAAGCAGGCTCTTTTCCTTCAAATTCGTAGTTAGCACCAAACTCCATCGCCCATATCGGAAAAGTCGGAATAGGCTTCCCCCTTTCTGTGAGATTATCAATAAAAGTTTGCCATGCATCAATTTGCTGCCTAGTATCAGCCTTTATATTGACAACATCCGCATCCTTCTCATTAATGATCGAGGTAATGTCACATTCAGTTTTATTTTCAGAAGGAAATGAGAAATTTTCGAGTCCACCTTGAGAAAGTAATCTACAAACTATATAAATCCTTTTTCTGTGTTGAGGTATTCCAAATTGATGCGGCGATAGAATTTCAGACTTAACATCATAACCAAGCAGATCATGCAATTTATAATAAATTGTATTCCAAGTATTTCCACCATCATGACCTTTTAAATTCGCAACATTTTCTAAAAAAATGATTTCAGGTTTTCTTTTTTCGGCAATTTCACAAATATAATTGAACAAATTGCCCCGATCCTTTTCATCGTCAAAGCCCTGTCTTTTCCCTGCTTGGCTAAACGGTTGGCAAGGGAAACCAGCACAAAGAACATCATGTGGAGGAACCTTATTAATATTTTCATCTAAAGTAATATCACCAACAATGACTTTAGTTTGCGGGAAATTAATCTTATAAAGTTTTCGTAAGTCTTCTTTCAATTCTGAAGCAAAAACACATTTTCCACCCAAAGTTTCCATTGCCAAATGAAAACCGCCAAGGCCAGCAAATAAATCAATAAAAGTAAATTCTTTTTTCATATTTTCGTCAATAAGATTTAATCAAATTTCCGGAATTCCAATTCCCTTTAAATAATTATAAATACCATCATACCACTCAGGATTTCTCGTTTCATCTGGCGGATTACCGTCAACATCACCTTGTGGTACAACAATTATCATTCCTTGCCGGGCCCTTGTTAAAAGAACACGATAAGCATTTATCTGATAATTCTGATTTTCTTTTTTGTTAATGTTCTGCCATTTCGTTCCACTACGCAATTGGAAATGTAGCCATTCTTTATGGTCTTTGCTAAGACGCAAATCCGCATCCCAAGCAATACACGCCCAGTCAATTTCTAGTCCTTGTACCTTAAACTCAGTAAGCGTGTCTTCAAGGCAGTTGCTGCTTCGAATGTCAGTATCATCTTCTAAGAACCAATGAACGAAGTCTGGTTGATAGCGAACATTTATGGAAATAGCCTTTAGTCGTTCTGCTTTGCTACTAGCAAGTAGCCCCATTCGTTCTGAGCCACGAGCATGAAATCGAAGCCATTGCTTTGCCGTGTCCAACGAACGCGTCAAAACTATTGGATATTTCTGCAGTTCTTTTAAAGTTTGTGCAGCTTGTTCTGGCTGCAATTCCAACAATTGATGGACAAATAAACTCACCTTCTCAGCACGGAAAGAACGCATCGATGCAGCCAAATGTAATTTGGGCTCAATAATCAGCCGATCTTTTGCCATCAACAAATCTAACGCCTTTCCTTCAGCGTATTCTTGTTCAACGAGATTATTCGATATGTAAACATCCCAATGGCAATAATGCTCATTTATCGCCTTAATCCATTCTTCTATACCGGCTTCACCCTTATTTATCTCTTGTCCGCCACCAATCAGGCAAATGACAACGCCCCAATCAGTTTGACGGTCCATACAAGAAATCAAATAATCTGGTTCGCTGAACGGAAAATTACTGATCCCCTTCTTTTCCTTCATAAATCGTGCAAGTTCTTCTTTCGTCCAAGCGCGTTGCGCCTCGTCAAAGATCGCAACATGATCTACAGGAATGTACGCCTTATCTTTATGACTTTGAAAATAACCAGGAATAGGAACTATTGAACCATTCTTTATTTCCGTTCCCTCTAAATATAAATCACGATAATGATGAATCATCTGTATAAAGGCTTTCACTTTACTTTTTGCTTCTGCCTTAGTACATGGTTTTTCGCTAGACAAACCCGATTTATATTTCTCTTTTTGATGGCGAACAAAATCACGAGACAATGCTTCTTGAAGAACTTCTACTAACGGGAAGTTTCCAGACAAATACACTGCCTTTTCATTCTTGTTAAATTGGTCAATAGCAGTTTGTAAGCCGATGAGCGTTTTTCCTGCACCTGGTACACCAGTAACAAAACATATAGCCTTGCGTTTCTCTGCTCTACATTTGTTTATAATACGCTCTACGCATTTAGCCGTCTCACCAACTTCACCATCGTGTTTGGTAATGTCTTCTACAGAATGCTCCTCATAAAGGGCTACTGCGGCCTCAATAATCGTTGGCGTTGGAGAATATCCACTTTTTGCCCATATATCATCTTGATCCGTGGTAAACGATACGCTTTGAGAATGTTGGCACAAAACATTCTCAATACAACGATTCAAGAGAGCGCTGTTGCTAAGTAGGGGCTGATATACTCCGTCTTTAAACTGTTCTGATTTAAGCGAACAATGGGCATCTTTTTCTTTGGGAGCCACTAGAATCGGAATTATCGCACGATAAAGACTTCCTTCCTGAAAGTTTTTTAAATCTAGAGCATAATCCCAGACTTGCGTAACAGCATCTCGTGTAAATTTCTGTTCTGATGTTTTAAATTCAAGAACGAAAACAATGCCATCTATTATGACAACAACGTCTGCCCGCCGTCCCATCCTGGGAATATTATATTCGAAATAGACGCTGCCTCGATTAGAATATGGCTTTAGAATGTTTTGAAGAATCTCTATTTCACAAATCCACGAATTAGCGGTTTCATCGTTAATATCATGATTGCTGGAAACGGTTAATTCACCAACCACCTCCTTAACACTCCGCGTTAAAAAACGCGAAATCGAATCAGAATAATAATAACGTTTTACAGGCATGAAATCTTATGTAAAAAATACCTTATTTTCCAAGAAAAAACACAATGTGAATCATTTCGACTTCTATTCAGCACCTTGACTACCCGCATCCCCGGGTTTTAGGGGCGGAGCTCCTAGGGGTGGGGGTGTCCGGAAGACTTGCCCTGGACCCTATCGCTGCGCTCCAGGGTGACAGAAGGGCAAGGCTGCAGGCAGGGGGAGGCTTCCCCCACCAAGTGAAAAGGCGGCGTCATTCTTCCATCAGTACCGCGATGTCGTCCTTGTCGAAGTCGGTGCCGAAGGCTTGCCGGTAGCTCGATTCCAGCGCC
>OCVV011323408.1_pt1 | contig 12345 bp, 11 predicted proteins | sample 1539721 | NCBI WGS metagenome assembly OCVV01 (sample SAMN02144230, study PRJEB22623) | gut metagenome | biome: sheep rumen | host: Ovis aries | place: New Zealand | reverse complement strand
GGTCTCATCTGTGCCCGTCAACTGGCACAGCGGGGGCGTAGCGTGGTGGTGCTCGAGCGTCAGCGCATACCGGGCGGATGCCTGCAGAGCTATCGTCGTGGTGGACTGGAGTTTGACACGGGGCTGCACTATGTGGGGGGCCTGGACGAGGGACAGTCCTTGCACGATGCTTTCCAGTCACTGGGCTTGCTGAGCCTGCCTTGGCAACGACTCGATGCCGATGGCTTCGACCTCATCACCATAGGCAACCAGACATACCCTCTGGCTGAGGGCTTCGACCATTTTGCTGACACCTTGGCTGCCTTCTTCCCGCAGGAGCGCAGTGCGCTGCGTCAGTTCGTGACGATGCTGCGCCAGTTGCCACCCATGGAACAGAGCTTCCAGGTCAATGCCTACGACTACCTGACATCGCTCTTCCACGACCCGTTGCTGGTCAACGTGGTGTCTGCAGCTGCCATGAGGATGGAACTGCGTCGCGAGTCTCTGCCGTTGTTCACCTTTGCCCATGGCTTGAGCAGCTACATCCAGAGCAGTTGGCGACTGAAGGGCAGTGGCCAGCTCATCATCGATTCTCTCATCCGTGATATCGAGGCTGCTGGGGGCGAGGTGTGCTGTCAGACTGAGGTGTGTGAGATGCGGGAGGCTGATGGTCGTATTGCCGCTGTCCTGTGTCAGGATGGCAGGTCCTTCGAGGGCGACCTCTTCGTCAGCGATGTCCATCCCCAGCTGACTCTGGGCTGGCTGAAGGAGTCGCAAGTGCTGAAGAACATGTTCCGTCGTCGCATCAATAACTTGGAGAATACGTTTGGCATGTTCACCGTCTCACTGGTGCTGCGTGCAGACACGTTGCCCTATTTCAACCACAACAAGTATGTCTATCGGGAGGCTAACGTATGGACCTTCTCTGAGCAGACTGATGGAGTGGGGGCCATCATGGTTAGCGCTCGTGTACCGGAAGATGGCTCGACATATGTTCGTCAGATAGACCTGCTGACACCACTGCCCTGGACTTTGTGCCAGACATGGGAGCATACCCAGGTGGGACGACGTGGTGCTGACTACGAACAACAGAAAGAACGACTGGCTGACGCGTGCATCCTGCTGGCAGAACGGGTCCTTCCCGGACTGCGTGACATGGTGGAGAAACGCTATACCAGTACTCCCCTGACGTGGCGCGACTATACGCTATCGCCCTGTGGTTCAGCCTTTGGTGTCCGGAAAGACTGCCGTCAACCGCTGATGACCATGCTGTCCACCAAAACCCCCATCCCCAATCTGCTGCTGACAGGCCAGAGCCTGATGCTGCACGGACTGGAGGGTGTCACCATGACAGCCCTCAGCACAGTAGAGGAAATCACGAAAGGGGAAAATTGAGGAATAAATAGTAAGAACTTCGTATCTTCGAAGATTCGTAAAGAGAATAAAAAGTAGAATAGTAAAATTGAAAATTGAATAAATGAACTACGCATTGATAACAGGTGGCAGTCGTGGCATAGGCCGTGCCATCGCAGTAAAATTGGCTCAAGAGGGCTACCATGTGTTGATAAACTATACCAGCAATGACGCTGAGGCTCAGAAGACGCTGGAACTTTGTGGCGGACAGGGTACTTTGATGCGCTTCGACGTTAGCGACAGCGAGCAGGTGCGTGCTGCCTTGACCGACTGGCAGGCCAGTCACGACAGTGAATACATCGCTGTCGTAGTCAATAATGCCGGCATCCGTCGTGACAATGTCTTGGCGCTGATGCCCGAGGCAGACTGGCACCGTGTGCTTGACATCACCCTGTCTGGATTCTACAATGTCACCCAGCCGCTGTTGCCTGCTATGCAGCTGCATAAGTTCGGTCGCATCATTAATATGGCCAGCGTCAGCGGTCTGAAGGGCTTGCCCGGACAGACCAACTACTCGGCTGCCAAGGGTGGCATTATTGCTGCAACGAAGGCCCTGGCACAGGAGGTGGCACGTCGTAACGTCACCGTCAACGCCATTGCACCGGGCTTCATCCGTACGGACATGACAGAGGGACTCGATGAGGCCGAGCTGAAGAAGCAGATTCCCATGGGCCGTTTCGGCACGCCCGAGGAAGTGGCCGATGCTGTTGCATTCCTGGCATCACCTCAGGCAGGCTATATCACGGGTAATGTTATCTCCGTCAATGGAGGGTTGTACACTTGAGTTTAGAGTTATAGAGTTTATAGTTATGAAAAGATTGTTTTTAGTTTTATCATTTGTTATTTGTTGTGCAGCTTTCAGTGTTGCTCAAAACGTTACTCGTACACAGCATCGTGAGGCTGTGGCTCAGGACGATGTCACCACAGGCACCATGACCATCCGCAAGCCCGACTATATCTGCATTTCTACCAACGAGGGCAAGGAACAGCTCATCATGGACGGTACCAAGTTCACGATGACTATGGGTGGCAAGAAGCACGTCACTGACAGCAAGAAGAACGCACAGTTCTCTACCTTCCACGACGTGCTTCAGGCTGTCATCAACAACCAACCCCTTCCTACGGGCGAAGACCTGACAGTCGTCACACAGAAAGGCCAGAAGACCATTACCATCACTCCTGTCAAGAAGAAACGTCAGCTGTTTACTTCATTCGTCCTGGTCATCGACACCAAGACGTCTGCCATCCGTGAGCTTCGTATGAACGGGCGAAAGGGCGATTACACCGATTATAAAATGAAATGATTACACAGCGCAAGATACTTTTCCTCATCTGCTCACTATTGTCGGTCGTGCTGGCTCAGGCCCAGCAGATTAGGGGAGTGGTTACTGATGCCGAGACGGGCGACAGCATTCCCATGGTGAGTGTCGTCTACAAAGGTCACCACGTCGCTGTGGTGTCCGATGTCAGTGGTCGCTTCACCATCGACCGCCATGAAGGGTGGAACATCACCTTCAGTGCTGTGGGTTATAAGTCACGCATCGTTGCTGTGACCTCCAAGACCAAGGGCCGTCTGCACATCAAGTTGTCGCCTGACAAGCATATGCTGGCAGAGGTCACCGTCAAGGCCAAGCGCCAGAAGTACAGCCGTAAGAACAATCCTGCCGTGGAACTGATGCGTCGTGTGGTGGCTGCCAAGAAGAAGACTGACCTGTCGCTGAACGACTACTACCAGTATAACAAGTACGAGAAGATTACGCTCTCCTTGAACGACCTGAAACCCGAACAGCTCGAGACTGGCCCCTTCAAGAAACACCCCTGGCTGGTGGAACAGGTAGAGGTCAGCCCCCAGACGGGCAAGATGATACTCCCTGTCAGCGTCGATGAGACGGTGTCGCAGAAAATCTATCGCCGTGATCCCCGTTCGGAGAAGACTATCGTCATGGGACAGACCTCCAAAGGTGTCAACCACCTGTTCCAGACGGGCGACATCATCAACACCGTCCTGAAGGATGTCTTCACTGACATCGACTTGTATCAGGACCACATCCGACTGTTGCAGTATCCCTTCATCTCTCCCATCAGCAACGAAGGCATCGGCTTTTATCGCTACTACATCGAGGATACACTCGCCATAGAGCGCGACTCGTGCATCCATCTGCACTTCCTGCCTAACAACCAGCAGGACATGGGCTTCCGCGGTGACCTGTACGTTCTGAAAGACTCGTCTCTCCACGTGCGCCGCTGCGAGATGACCATCCCCAAGCAGAGCAATGTCAACTTCGTCAACAATGTCAAGATTCTGCAGGAGTACACCAAGCTGCCCAACGGTCAGTGGGTGCTCTCCAAGGACGACATGACCACCGACCTCAACTTTGCCAGTTTCCTGCGCAGTACCACCGTCACCCGCACCACCTGCCTGACGGACTACAGTTTCGACCCGTTACCCAAGAAACTCTTCAAGGGTAAGGCCAAGCAGGTTACCGAGGCCGATGCCCAGATGCGTGACGACGAGTTCTGGAAGCAGTACCGGCAAGTCGAACTCACCAAGAGCGAGGGTTCCATGGACAAGTTCGTCCACCGTATTGAGAACATCAAGGGCATGAAGTACGTCATCTTCGGACTCAAGGCACTCTTCGAGAACTCCATTGAGACCAGTACGCCCAACTATATCGACATCTGTCCCGTCAATACCATCCTCTCTAACAACTATGTTGACGGATGGCGCTCGCGACTCAGCTTCAAGACCACGGCCAACCTCAACAAGCACTTCTTCCTTTCGGCCTACTACGGACGAGGATGGGGTAGCCACAAGAACTATTATCTGGCCGAGATGACCTACTCGCTCAATCCTAAGAAGTACCTCCCCCACGAGTACCCCCGTCGTACGCTCACCGTACAGCTCAACCGTGATGTCTGTTCGCCCAGCGACCGCTTCATGGATACCGACAAGGATAACTTCATGGTGGCACTCAAGTGGGCCAAGGTCGACAAGATGATGCTCTACAACCGCCAGCAGGTCACCTTCGACTACGAGACTGACTGGGGCCTCAAGGCTACCCTCATTGGTAAGCGCGAGGAGAACGAGTCCTGTGGCAAGATGACCTTCACCACGCTTGACCAGCCGGCACCCACCGAGTTCCGTCGCACGGGCAATGGCGACTTCCTCAAGACCACTGAGGTCACTGCCCGCCTGCGCTATGCACCTGGCGAGACCTATATCAACAACAAGCTGCGCCGTCGCGTCATCAACATGGACGCCCCCGTGTTCAGTATCTCCCACACTATGGGTTTCGACGGCATCATGGGTGGCCAGTACAATTACAACTTTACCGAGGCCCACATCTACAAGCGCTTCTGGCTCAGCAGCTGGGGTAAGCTCGACTTCAGCCTCAAGGCCGGCATCCAGTGGAGCCAGGTACCTTATCCGCTGCTTATCCACCCCGCTGCCAATCAGTCGTACATCATTGCTCCTGAGACGTTCAACCTCATCAACACCATGGAGTTCATCAACGACCGCTATGCCTCGTTCATGATGTCGTGGGACCTCAACGGAAAGATATTCAACCGCATCCCACTCATCAAGAAACTCCATTGGCGTGAGTACTTCGGTGTCCGTATGCTGTGGGGCTCACTGAGCGACAAGAACAATCCTCTTCTGGAGCAGAACCGCGGCAACAGCCGTCTGATGTACTTCCCCGAGGGTTGTCACGTTATGGACCCCCACCGTCCCTATGCCGAGCTCGTCATTGGCATCCACAACGTCTTCAAGATCTGGCATATCGAGTACGTACGCCGTCTCAGCTATACCGACTTGCCCAACAGCCCCAAGTGGGGTATGCGCTACGTCATAGCTCTGACTTTCTGATACCAGAGAGGCATCCCACATCCGGGGTGCCTCTCTTTCTTTCTTCACTCTGCATTTGTTACACATTCCTTATGGAAATGTTATTAGATAGTTATGGATTTTATGTTTCCAACTTGGAAACATACGTACCTAAGTTGGAAACATATGTACCCAAGTTGGAAACATAAAAATGTAGCTTGTCTGAAAACTTTTCCTCCTAAGCAAATTTACTAATAGCTTGCGGAGCAGGGAATGCCTGCAGCAATCACCCGGTCGCGAATGGCGTCAAGCTGTTCGCGACTGGCTTTTTCAAGTCCCTGGGCAGGGGTCTCGCGGTCGATGGTGTAGACCATTACCTGCTGGGGCTTGATTTTCTTGACGGCTTCGAGCCATGGGGCTACGAACTCCTCACCGGTGTTGTCGACGGACTCTCCCTGACATTGTCCCCTCATGAACATGGTCTGGATGATGATGTGGCCGTGGAAGGCTTTCATGTGCTCGATGATCTGTAGCAGGTCGTAGGTGCCGTTGGGATGGTCTACCTTTTTAATATAGGTGGGGTCTACGGTGTCCAATTTCAGGATGTTGTTGTCGACGCGCATCAGAGCATCGTGCACCTGTGGACGGTGTATCATGGTGGAATTGCTGAGTACGCTGACTTTTGCTCCTGGACAATACTGGTTGCGCAGCCGGATGGTGTCGTCAATAATCTCGGCAAAGTGGGGGTGACAGGTGGGCTCGCCATTGCCTGCAAAGGTCAGCACGTCAGGCAATTGCCCTTGGGCCGTCATCTCCTGAAGCTTGGCTTCCAACTTTTCAGCTACCTGTTCGCGGGTAGGCATGGGCAGGGTAGGACGGTGGTCTTCATTGAAGCCGCACTCACAGTAGATGCAGTCGAAGCTGCACACCTTGCCGTCGGCAGGCAACAGATTGATGCCGAGCGATATGCCCAGACGACGGCTGTGTACGGGCCCGAAAATGGGCGATGGATAGATAATTGTACTCATAATGAGTGCAAAAATACGATTTTTTTTTGGGAAAACCAAAAGAATTAGTTACCTTTGCACGAAATTAGGTGTATTACGTCTAAAAAATATATGAGTAATAAGAAAAAAAGAACCCGCAGCCGTCGCGGTATGCAGGCTGTGACATTGTGCATCAGTACGACTATGGTGCTGATTCTGCTGGGTTTAGTCGTGTTCTTTGTGTTGTCGGCACGCAACTTGTCGGCACACATGAAGGAGAACCTGACGGTGACAGTGATGTTGAAGGACTCGGTGACGGTCAACGATGCTAAATTGTTCTGCCGGGCACTCTATCATAGGCCCTTTAGCCGCAACATAGACTATATTAGCCAGGAGGAGGCCCAGCGTGAGCAAGTCAAAGAGCTGGGCAGTGATCCGACGGAGTTTTTGGGCTTCAACCCGTTCCCTGCCACCTTGGAGATTCAGCTGAAGGCAGACTATGCCAACCGTGACTCGCTGAAGTGGATTACCAGGGAAATCAAGAAGGACGCTCGTGTGAGCGACATTGCCTATATGGAGGACCTGATGGACCGTGTCAACGTGAACCTGAGCCGTGTGAGCATCATCTTGCTGGTATTGGCCGTGCTGCTGACCTTCGTGTCGTTCTCGCTGATTAGCAATACCGTGCGGCTGAGCGTCTATGCACGTCGCTTCGTCATTCACACCATGAAACTGGTGGGAGCCTCATGGGGCTTCATCCGTCGTCCGTTCCTGAAGCAGGCCGTAGGGGTTGGCATCATTGCTGCCATCTTGGCCAATGGTGTGCTGGGAGCTGGTGTCTACGGGCTGTACCTGACGCAACCGGGCGTGTCGGACATTGTGACGTGGGAGGTGCTGGCCATCACGGCTGCGAGCATCCTGCTGTTCGGAATCGTCATTACTGCACTTTGCGCCTGGCTGGCTGTCAACAAGTTCCTGCGCATGAAGGCTGGAGAATTGTATAAGATTTGATAAAGGTAAAAAGTAATTATGGATAAGAGAGACTTGGCATTTGATAAAATAAACTACATTCTGTTGGCAGTGGGGATGGCGGTGGTCATCATCGGTTTCCTGCTGATGAGTGGTTCAGGGTCTACCGAGACGGCTTACGACGCGGACATTTTCAGCGCCCGTCGCATCAAGGTGGCACCAGTGGTTTGCCTGATAGGCTTTGTGTCGATGATATATGCCGTAGTAAGGAGACCAAAAGATAAGGAGCGTACGGAATGACTTGGATTGAAACCGTAATCATTTCTATAGTCGAAGGACTGACGGAGTTCTTGCCAGTGTCCTCCACAGGACATATGATTATCACGCAGAATCTGCTGGGTATTCCTCAGGGCGACCCCTTTGTCCACGCTTTCACGTTTATCATCCAGTTTGGCGCCATCCTGTCGGTGGTATGCCTGTACTGGAAGCACTTTTTCATCTTTGACCATTCTCCGGTACCTGTTGGCAGCAGTCTGTTTGGAAAGCTGAAGCATCGCTTCCATTTCTACTGGTTGCTGATAGTGGGTGTGCTGCCTGCTGTCATTGTGGGTCTGGCTGCCAAGAAGTCCGGCCTGCTGGACTGGTTGCTGGACAGTGTCGAGGTGGTGGCCGTCATGCTGGTCGTGGGTGGTGTGTTCATGCTGTACTGCGACAAGTTGTTCAACAAGGGCGACGAGGTGAATAGGGTGAACGAGCGTAGAGCCTTTAACATCGGCTTGTACCAGTGCATCTCGGTGATTCCAGGCGTGTCGCGTTCGATGGCTACCATCGTTGGTGGTATGACTCAGGGTCTGACGCGTAAGAAGGCTGCCGAGTTCTCGTTCTTTCTGGCTGTACCTACCATGGCTGGTGCCACGCTGCTGGATCTGCTGGATCTGCTGAAGGAGGACACCTCATGGGCTACCTCTCATAATATAACGATGCTCATCTTAGGATGCGTGGTGTCCTTTGTCGTTGCCCTGCTGGCCATGAAGTGGTTTGTGGGATTCCTGACAAAGTATGGCTTCAAAGTCTTTGGCTACTACCGCATCATCGTGGGTGGCATCATCATCGTGTTGCTGCTGACAGGTCATTCACTTGCAATGGTTGACTAAATGGACTTCATAGAAGGCGAATTCATATCCATCAACAAGCCCTACCGTATGTCCTCGTTTGGGGCATTGGCCTATGTACGGACCCGTATATCGCGGGCCGTAGGGGTACGTCGGGTGAAAATAGGACATGCAGGGACGCTGGACCCTCTGGCTACGGGGGTGCTGATACTCTGTACGGGCAAGAAAACCAAGGAGATAGAACGCCTGCAACTCGACACCAAGGAATATACGGCTACCCTACAGCTGGGGGCCACCACCGTCAGTTACGACATGGAGCATGAGGTGAATGCCACCTTCCCTACTGAGCATATCACGAAAGAGCTGATAGAGAGTGTGCTGCCAACGTTTGTCGGTGACATACAGCAGGTGCCCCCCTCCTATTCTGCCGTGAAGATTGGCGGTGACAGGGCCTACAAGCTGAAGCGTCAGGGTGAACAGGTGGAGCTGAAAGCCAAGACGGTGCGCATTGACGAGATAGAAGTGACTGACTTCGACGCAGAGAAGATGCTGCTGAGCATCCGTGTGCAATGTGGCAAAGGCACCTATATCCGCGCTTTGGCACGAGATATTGGCAGAGCACTCCAGAGTGGTGCCTACCTGACAGTACTCTGTCGTACCCGGGTGGGGGATGTGCGCATAGATGACTGCATCACGCTGGATGACTTCCCAGACTGGCTCTCCCGTCAGGACATCGTCAAAAAAGTAAAAGAGTAAAAAAGGTAAAATCGTAAAATTGTAAATAACATAGATGAAACTCTCACAATTCAGATTTAAGATGCCTGCTGAAAGCCTGGCATTGGAACCGCCTCACAAGGTTTTTGAGAACGAAGACGGCACCGTGGACAAGGTCTACCGACGTGACGAATGCCGTATGATGGTCATTCACCGCAAGAGTGAGACAATAGATATGTATGCCAAGGACGCTGAGGGCAACGACACAGACCAGTTCCTGCTCTTCCGCGACATCATCAACTACTTCGATGATGGCGATGTCATGGTGCTCAACGACTCCAAGGTGTTTCCTGCCCGTCTGTTTGGTACCAAGGAGAAGACCGATGCCAAGATTGAGGTGTTCCTGCTGCGTGAGCTGAATGAAGAACTTCGCCTGTGGGATGTGCTGGTAGAGCCGGCACGCAAGATTCGTATTGGCAACAAACTCTTCTTTGAAGAAGACGGACCGATGGTGGCCGAGGTCATTGACAATACCACCAGTCGCGGACGTACGCTGCGCTTCCTTTACGACTGTCCCCACGACGAGTTCAAGCGCGAGTTGTTTGCACTGGGTTCTGCGCCCCTGCCACGCTACATCATCAACCAACGTGACATCACACCGGAGGATACAGAGAATTTCCAGACCATCTATGCCAAGAACGAAGGAGCTGTCACTGCTCCTGCTTCCGGACTGCACTTCAGCCGTGAGCTGTTGAAGCGTCTGGAGATTCGTGGCATCAATTTCTCCTTTATCACCGTCCACTGTGGCCTGGGAGCTTTCGACACCATCGAGGTGGAAGACCTCACAAAGCACAAGATGAGCTCAGAGCAGATGAAGATCAATGCAGAGGCCTGTCAGGTGGTCAACAAAGCCAAGCAAGAGGGACATCATATCTGTGCCGTAGGCGTCAGCACCATGCGTGCTTGCGAGACGGCTGTAGGTACTGACGGAATGCTCAAGGAGTTTGACGGCTGGACCAACCGCTTCATATTCCCTCCCTACGATTTCGGACTGGCAGACTCACTGGTGGCCAACTTCTATCATCCGGAGTCTACGATGCTCATGGCAACTGCTGCCTTCGGAGGCTATGACCTCATCATGAAGGCCTACGACGTAGCCGTTGAGAATGGCTATAAGTTTGGCTGCTATGGTGATGCCATGCTGATATTGGATGATTAAGCGATGCATGAAGTCTATTTGAGTCTGGGCAGCAATCAGGGCGACAGGGAACAGCTATTGAACAGGGCTATCCGTCTGATAGACGAGCGAGTGGGCGAGGTGACACGTCAGTCGTCATTCCTTGAGACAGAACCTTGGGGTTTTCAGTCTGACCATAAGTTCCTCAATGCTGCTGTCTGCTGCCAGGCCGAAAAGACACCACGCGAGGTGCTTCTGCTGACACAACAGATTGAGCGCGACCTCGGTCGCCATAAAGATGTCAATTGTAAAAGCCCAAATCGTCAATATGTTGATCGGCCTATAGACATAGACATCCTGCTCTACGATGACTGGAAGGTCAATGAGCCCGACTTGAAGATACCCCATCCGTTGATGCGCCAACGCGACTTCGTGATGATTCCCCTGAAAGAGATAATGACAAAAGATACTAACCCTTAAACAAACAAAACTGATATGAAAAAACTAATCTGCCTCCTGCTGTTAGGCGTCACGCTGACCGCCTCAGCCCAGAAGCACACTTCTCACCATGAGAGTGTGGCGTCGCAATGCGACAAGGACAAGCCCTGTGCTAAGTGTGAGAATCCGTACAAGCGCTACACCAAGGACCTGCCTTTCCAGATGCCTGATGTCGCAGCACCCCAGTTCCCTGACCGCAAAGTCAACCTGAAGGACTTTGGGGCCGTTGGCGATGGCATCACCCTCAATACCGAGGCTTTTGCCAAGGCCATCGATGCACTGAGTGCACAGGGTGGCGGTAAGCTGGTGGTTCCTGCTGGCGTATGGTTCACTGGCCCCATTGTGCTCAAGTCTAACATCAACCTTCACCTGAAGGTGGGTGCTGTCATCCTTTTCTCGGGTGACGACAAGTTGTATCCTATCATCAAGACCTCGTTCGAAGGACTCGACACACGTCGTTGTCAGTCTCCGCTGTCTGCCAATGGTTGCGAGAACATAGCCATCACCGGTCACGGTGTGATTGACGGCAACGGCCAGTATTGGCGTCCCGTCAAGAAGTCGAAGATGACCGACAGCCAGTGGAAGGAAGTGCTCGCACGTCCCGGTGGCGTGGAGTCAAAGAAAGGCTACTGGGTACCCTCTCAGGGCTATGCCGATGCCGAGAAGAATGCCGACATGAACGTGGTCAAGGCTTCATCTGAGGCTGAGTGGAACAACTACAAGCGTTTCCTGCGTCCCGTCATGATTAGCCTGGTCAACTGCAAGAACGTCCTGCTGCAAGGGGTTATCTTCCAGAACTCTCCTGCTTGGAATATCCATCCGCTGATGTGTGAGAATATTATATTAGATAATGTACTCGCGCGTAATCCTGCCTATGCACAGAACGGTGATGCCCTCGACCTGGAGTCGTGCAAGAACGCACTCATCGTCAACTCTAAGTTTGATGCCGGCGACGATGGCATCTGCATCAAGAGTGGTAAGGACAAGGATGGCCGTCGTCGCGGTCGTCCCTGTGAGAATGTGGTGGTTGACGGCTGCACCGTCTTTGCCGGACACGGAGGCTTCGTGGTCGGCTCCGAGATGAGTGGTGGTGTGCGCAACATCCTGGTCAAGAGTTGCCAGTTCCTGGGTACAGATGTGGGTCTGCGCTTCAAGTCTACCCGTGGCCGTGGAGGTATCGTGGAGAATATCTTCATACGTGACATCTCTATGACAGACATCAAGACCGATGCCATCACCTTCAACATGTATTATGGTGGTAAGTCGGTGGCTGAGATGCTGGCCGATGGCGATAATCCCGACAACACCACCAAGGCCCCTGTCACTGAGGAGACACCCATCTTCCGCAACATCGACATTCAGAATGTTGTCTGCAACGGTGCCGGCCGTGCCATGGAGTTCAATGGCCTGCCCGAGATGCCTATCCAGGGCATCAATCTCAAGAACATTGTCATCAAGGCCAAGAAGGATGCCACCTTCACCAATGCCGAGGACATCAAGAAGGAGAATGTCCACGTCACGCTGGAGTAGAGTAGTGATAGAGTGAAAACAATAAAGCCTCGCAAAAACTGCGAGGCTTTATTATTTGCTAACCGTTTCTTACTTACGCAGGCCGAGAGCCTTGATGAGTGCACGATAGCGGTTGATGTCCTTGTTGTAGAGATACTTCAG
>OCVV012864315.1_pt1 | contig 12346 bp, 10 predicted proteins | sample 1539721 | NCBI WGS metagenome assembly OCVV01 (sample SAMN02144230, study PRJEB22623) | gut metagenome | biome: sheep rumen | host: Ovis aries | place: New Zealand | reverse complement strand
AATGTTTCATTCTCAGGAGATTCAATTGATATAGCATTCCTTGTATTAAAAGAAAAAATAGGTATTAACGATGAATATGAAGTAGTAAAAACAATATCATATGAGTCTGAAAATCAATATTCAGCTGTATATTATAAAGAAAAAGGAAAACTTAGATGTACAGTAAAAGGTTCACTAGAAAAAGTAATGTCTTTTTCTAAAGAATCAAAGAAGTTTATAGAACTTAATGATAATTTAACTAAAGATGGTTATCGTGTTATTGCAGTAGCTGATGGTGAGGTAAAAGATAAGAATACCATCTCAGGACTTGAATTCTTAGGAATGGTCGCATTTATTGATCCAGTTAGAGAAGAAGCTAGATATTCAGTAAAAGAGTGCCTAAAAGCCGGAATAAAGGTTTTAATGGTAACAGGAGACCATCCAAATACAAGTCTTGCTATTGCTAAAAAACTTGATATAGCAACTAGTATGAATCAGGTAGTAACAGGTCTAGAACTTGAAGAAGCTTATAAATTTGGTCCAGCATACTTTGATGATTTAGTTAAAACTAAAAGAGTATTCTCACGTGTTACTCCAACAGATAAATTACATGTAGTTGAGTCTTTAAAAAGACAAGGTGAATTTGTTGCAGTAACAGGAGATGGAGTAAATGATGCTCCAGCCATTAAAGCTGCTAACATAGGTATTTCTATGGGATCTGGAACAGATGTTGCTAAAGATACTGCATCAATGATTATTTCAGATGATAACTTTACTTCTATAGTAAATGGAGTTAAAGAAGGAAGAGTAGCATACGCTAATATAAGAAAAATTACTTTATTCTTACTTTCTTGTGGTTTTGCAGAAGTAGCATTCTTTGTATTATCCGTAATATTTGGAATGGAGCTTCCTCTTCTTGCTATCCAACTTCTATGGCTTAATGTTGTTACTGATGGTCTTCAAGATATTGCTCTTTCATTTGAAAGAAGTACTAAGAATATCATGGATAGTCCTCCAAGAAGTACTAAAGAGTCCCTTTTCAGCGGTGACTTAGCTCTTGAAGTATTAATATTTGGCATTACTATTACAGCTTTAGTATTTGGTTCATGGATATCTTTAAATAAAATGGGAGTACCTATTAATGAAGCAAGAAGCATGATAGTTATGTTAATGGTATTTATTCAAAACATGCATGTACTTAATTGTAGAAGTGAAAAACAATCTATATTTGCAACAAGTTTATTTGATAATCCACTTGTAATAGGAACTATAATAGGTTCAATTGCTTTAGAAATTCTAGTATCAAGTATACCAGTACTAGGTAATTTGCTTAAAGTAACACCAATAAGTGCTAAAAATACTATAAGAGTATTTGCATATTCACTTATAATTCTAGTAGTATCTGAAATATATAAAATCATATATCGAGCTATATCTAGAAGAAAAGAAAACAAGTTACTTGAAGAATAAATGTAAAATGAAAGTTAAAAAAGGGATTAAATCCCTTTTTCTTTTTTAAATATGTTATTATAAAAACGCCGAGGTGAAAACTCATGATGGAAAAAAGAGAACTTGTTGAAGAAAAATCAAACAAGAAGAAAAAGAAAAAAAAGAAGAAAAAGATTAATCCAATTGTTTTTAAAATAATTGCCTTTTTACTTATAATTATTAGTTTAGTAACCGTAGTTTATACAGTTATAGAAGAAATAATAGATCTATATACACTTATACCTTATATTCTTATAGGTTTTGCTTTAGTAACAGCAATTACGTTATTATTATCTAGTAGGCTACGTGACTGGATAAAAGTAGTTTTTTCTATTATTACATTTTTTATAATAATAGTTGAAATACTTTATATGATATACGGAGTAAGTACTTTTAAATTCTTAAATCAAATAACTGATACAGGTCTAAGAGTAGAAACATATGGAATATATGTTAAAAATAATTCTCCATTTAATAGTATAAAAGAGTTAGATAATAGAAAAGTTTCGTATTTATATATACCTAATGATGTAGAAACTAAAGATGCAATCGATAAAGCAATTGATGATAATAATGTTAATTTAAAACTAGAATCTAAAGATACTTTAGAAGACCTACTTGCAAGTGTTAATGAGGGAGATACTAATGCTATATTTATGAATACTTTTTATGAATCAGTTGCAGAAGAAGAATATACTGATGCTATTCATAATTTAAAATGTATTTATAAAATTGATATGGTTAATTATGTTAAGACAACAAAGAGTAATAAAAAGATTACTAAAGACACATATGCAATCTATATAAGTGGTATAGATACATCTGGAAAAGTCGCATCTAAAGCTAGAAGTGATGTTAATATAGTAATGATTGTTAATCCAAGAACTAATCAAGTTTTACTTGTTAATACTCCAAGAGACTATTATGTAAATCTAGCATCAAATAATAAAAAAGATAAGCTAACTCATGCAGGTTTATCTGGAATAGAAGAGTCATCTAATACTCTTGCTAAGTTATATGATATTGATATAGATTATTACTTAAGAATTAACTTTACTTCATTTGTTAAGATAATAAACTCTTTAGGTGGAATAAACGTTAATGTTTCTAAGGCTTTCTGTGAACAAGATTCAAAACGTAATTTTGATAATCAAATATGTTTAAGAAAAGGAATGCAAAATTTAAATGGTGAACAAGCTCTTGCTTATGCAAGACATCGTCATACACTTCCTCAAGGAGATATTTCTCGTGGAGAAAACCAAATGGAAATAATTAAAGCAATAGTTAATAAAGCAGCATCTCCTGCAATAATAAAGAACTATACTTCTTTAATTGCAGCCTTATCAGGTAATATTGTTACTAATATGGAAACTGATGAAATGTATGAAGTTGCTAAAATGCAAGTTTCAAAAAATCCTACTTGGAATTTTTCAAGTATTACAGCAACGGGTAAAGTTTCTACTAAACCTTGTTTTGCACTAGGTAATGCTAATGCTTCAGTAGTTATTCCAGATGAAGTAAGTATACTTGGAATTAAGAATGCAATTAAAAATATTTATACTGATAAAACAGAAATAATAGTAGAACCTGAAACTACTACTAAAGCAAATAATTAAGGTCAACCAAAAAAGGTTGACTTTATTTTTTATAAGTGTTATTATTAGTAGCAAGAAGAGGAGGCAAAGACATGGCTGTTAAATTAAGATTAAAAAGAATGGGTTCTAAACAAAAACCTTTCTACAGAATTATTGTTGCTGATTCAAGATCTCCAAGAGATGGAAGATTCATCGCTACTGTAGGAACATACAATCCTTTACTTGCTGAAAACAAATATACAGTAAAAGAAGAAGAAATTATTTCTTGGTTAAACAATGGAGCTCAACCAACTGATACTGTTAAAAGTATCTTAGTACAAACTGGAGTTTGGGCTAACTATAAAAATACAAAGAAATCATCTAAGTAATTAAGAGGTTTAATATGCACGATCAATTAATTAAATTTGCTGAAAATATTGTAGGTTCTTTAGTAAGTGACCCAGAATTAGTTAAAGTACAAGAATTTCTAGGAGATGAAGGTATTGTTCAATTAGAAATCATGGTACCTGAAGATGAAATGGGTTCAGTAATTGGTAAAGGTGGCAAAATGGCTAAAGCTCTTAGAGTTTTAATTCAAGCTGCTGCTTACAATATGAATATTAAAAGAGTTTCAATTAATATTGATTCTTTCTAAAAGATTAAGGTTACTTAATCTTTTTTATTTTTATATTTAAAACTATATGCTATAATTATCCAGGTTGAGGTTTTATTATGAAACAAAAATTTATTGAAAACACTTATTTAAAGCATGTTTTATCATCTGATACTAAATTAGCAGTTGATAATGATGAGATGTTTGCTGTTGTTAAACATATAAAGAAAGTTGAGAAGAAATTCATGGCTTCTTCGTCTTTATGTTTAATAGATGATGGATACTTCATGTTAGAAGTTATTCCTAAGAAAAAAAATTATTTAATAAGAGCTTTCTTTAATGATAAAAAAGAACTTCTAGAATATTACATAGATATTATTAAATCATCAGGAATAGATGAAAAAACAAAGTTACCATATTACATGGATTTATTCCTTGATTTAGTAGTAACAGGTGATAATATTGAAGTTTGGGATGAAGATGAACTGGATGAAGCTTATAATACTTCACTTATTACAAAAGAAGATTATGAACTTGCAAAATCTACAACAAAGAGTCTTATAAAAGAAATTAAACAAAAAAATAATAAATATATGAATATGAATTTAAGTGAGTTATTATAAAAAGTCATCAATGACTTTTTTTATTTTGCTTAAGTTATAGCAAAAGACCAAAAAGTTTTATAAAATAGTAATAGGTACTAATTTATACATAAAAATGTTGAAAAAATGACGTTTTTATTGTACATTATTCAAGAAAAAGAAAAGAGGAACACATATGGAAAGAAAGTTTACTGACCAAGAATTAGCTAGAAGAGAAAAATTAGCCAAACTTAAAGACTTAGGTTTAGATCCATTTGGTCAAAGATTTGATAGAGATTCCTTTGCTGCCGATATTAAAGATAAATTTAAAGATGTAGAACATGATGAATTTGAAAATAGAAATGATATTGTTACAGTAGCAGGTAGAATTATGTTTATTAGAAAAATGGGTAAAGCATCATTTTTCTCAATTCAAGATAAAACTGGAAAGATTCAAGTTTATATTTCTATTAATGACGTAGGAGAAGAAACTTATACATTATTTAAGTCTGCTGACTTAGGAGACATTGTTGGTGTTAAAGGTAAAGTAATGAAAACTCAAACAGGAGAAATTACTATTAAATGTTTAGAATATACTCATTTAGTAAAATCTTTAAGACCACTACCAGAAAAATTCCATGGACTTACTGATGTAGAAGAAAGATATAGAAGAAGATACCTAGATTTAATTACTAACGAAGATTCAAAACGTATTGCATTTGAAAGACCTAAAATCTTAAAATGTATTAGAAACTTCATGGATAGTAAAGATTATACTGAAGTAGAAACTCCAGTATTAACAACTCTATTAACAGGAGCATCTGCACGTCCATTTGTTACACATCATAATACTCAAGATTTAGATATGTATTTACGTATTGCTCTTGAACTTCCACTAAAGAGACTTTTAGTAGGAGGAATGGAATCTGTTTATGAAATAGGTAGAGTATTTAGAAATGAAGGAATGGATCCAAAACATAATCCAGAATTTACACTAATGGAAGCTTACAAAGCTTATGCTAACCTAGAAGTAATGATGGATCAAACTGAAGATATGTTCAAAGCTATTGCTGATGAAGTATATGGAAAACGTGTATTTAATTGGTGTGGTGATGAAATTAATCTTGATGGTAAATGGAAGAGAATTTCAATGACTGATGCTATTAAAGAAAAAACTGGAATTGATTTTAAAACAGTTGAACTTGATGAAGCACTTAATCTAGCAAAAGAACATGGTATTGAAGTTGCTGAACATGAACATACAGTTGGACATATTATTAATTTATTCTTCGAAAAATATGTAGAAGAAACATTAATTCAACCAACTTTCCTTTATGGACATCCAGTTGAAATATCTCCACTTACTAAGAAGAATCCAGAAGATCCAAGATTTGTTGATAGATTTGAATTATTCATAGGTGGAAAAGAATTTGCTAATGCTTATACAGAACTTAATGATCCAATTGATCAATTAGAAAGATTCGAAGAACAACTTAAGGAACGTGACCTTGGTAACGATGAAGCTAATGACATTGATATGGACTTCGTAGAAGCACTAGAATATGGTATGCCACCAGCTGGAGGAATTGGATACGGAATTGATAGACTATGTATGTTATTTACTGAGTCTGAAACAATTCGTGATGTAATTCTATTCCCAACAATGAAAGAAAGAAATAATAAATAGAAGACTTACTTGTCTTCTATTTTTTTATTTTTATCTCTTATTTATAATTTGCAAAAATTGCAAAAAAGTGCTATTATATACAGCAATTTAGGGGATGGGATAGCAATGGCGACAAAGAAAAAGAGTAAAACACAAAGAATAAAAAGAAAATTAAGAAAAAAGAATAAAAAGCTAATATGCCCTAAAGTAAATCCATTGTTATTAGTTGAAAAAGGGGGAATTGTGATGTTTCAAAGTTTAGAAAAGAAAGTAAAAAATTATTTTTATCATCATTACAATAAATATGCTGTAGAATATGTAATTGAAGGAGATAAAATTAAAGTAATCTCTAATATTGGTTTATATAGATATGTAGCCAATACTAAATCTAATATTAAAAAATTAGATGAAGCAATTAAGAAGAATAAAATTACAATTGAAGAAAAAATAGATGAATATGAACAAACTAATCATGTAAGAGGATATGTATTATTATTCAATATTTTAATGATTGCAATGTCAGCAGGTTCAATTGTATTATCATTCTTTGCTGGTAGTTATTTATTATTCCTAGTTTCTGTTATAGCATTCTCAGTATGTGTATTTGCATCAACTACAACTGGTCTTACATATTTAATACTAGTTCAAGAAATAAGAAACTTAAAAAGAGCAACTGGTTATAAGAGAGACTTAGAAATAGACTTACCAAAGATTAATACTGAAAAGATTAAAAATAAATTTAAATTAATAAGAGGTCAATAATAGACCTCTTTATTTTTTTTATATGATATAATGTTTTAAAGAAGGTGATAAGTAATGAATCAAGAAAAAATAGGTTCTATTATTAAATCTATTAGAGTTAATAATAAATTAACTCAAAAAGAATTTGCTGATACTCTTGGTGTTACTTATCAAGCTGTATCTAAATGGGAAAATGGTAAGAATTTACCTGATATTGCTATATTAAAAGAGATAAGTGAAAAGTTTAATATTGATATAAATGAATTATTAGATACTAAAGTAGAAAATAAGAGTAATAAAAAAATATTTATTATTGCTGGTATTATAACTGTAGTTATAATTGCTGTTATTTTAAGTGTAATATTTATATTTAATAGAAATGACTTTGATTTTAAAACTCTAGATACAACATGTTCTGAGTTTTCTATATCAGGAAGTGTTGCTTATAATAAATCTAAAGCTTATATTTATATATCTAATATAGATTACTGTGGTGAAGAAAATAATATTAAATATAAAAAAATTGTATCTCAGTTATATTTATCAACTGATAAAAGTGATGAAAAAATATATTCAGATACTAAAGAGGATATAACATTAAAAGACTATTTAAACAATTTTTCTATGTCTGTTAATTCCAACATATGTCTTAACTTCAAAGGAAACCTTATATTATCTATAAGTGCATATGATGAGAAGGATAATAAGACAGTATATGATGTACCTTTAAAACTATCAGACACTTGTACTTTAAATTAGAATTATAATATAATTACACTAGAGGAAATATGAAAAAGAAATCAACATTGTATAAAATATTAAGACCTTTAATTGTATTCTTTACTAAGGTTTTTTTACATCCAAAATTTGTTGGATTAGAAAATATTCCTTCATCTGGAAGAGTTATTCTTGCAGGTACTCATAAGAGTATATTTGATCCATTTGTTTTAGTTACATCAACTAAAAGGCAAATACATTTTCTTTCTAAAAAAGAATTATTTGATGGACCATTTGGATTTATCTTTAAAAACTTAGGATTAATTAAAGTAGATAGAAAACATCATAAAGTAGATGCCATAACACCATCTATTGATTACTTAAATAATGAAGAAGTAATAGGAATATTCCCTGAAGGGACATTCCCTAAACATAATGAATTACTTCTACCTTTTAAAAATGGAGTATCCAAGATGGCATATGTTGGTAAGTCTATAATTGTTCCATTTGTTATAAAAGGTAAATATGGTTTTAGAAGAAAAGGTTTACAAATAAAGTTCTTAAAACCAATTAGTATTAAAACAGATAATTATGAATTAGAAACAGATAAATTAAGAAATTTAATTTTAACTGAAATGGAGAAGTAATATGTCTATATTTGATTTTTTAAGATTTAATAAAAAAGAAAAATTATCAGGACCTTGGGAAAAATATTATAGTGAAGAAGAGCTTAATTATAGAATTCCTAATATCACTATGTATGAACAAATACTTTTAAGTGAACATAAGTATCCTAATCTTAAAGCAATAGAATACTTAGGTAGAAAAATATCTTATAAAACACTACTTAAGAATATTGAAAAGACTGCAATTGCTTTTAAGAAATTAGGAGTTTCAAAAGGTGACATTGTAACAGTATGTTTGCCTAATGTACCTGAAGCTTTATATTGTATATATGCCCTAAATAAATTAGGTGCAATTGCTAATATGACTCATCCTTTATCAAGTGAAGGAGAATTAAAAGAAGCAGTTAATTCAACAAATAGTACAATTCTTATTATGTGTAATCAGTTCTTTGATAAGATAGAACCAATTTTAAATGAAACTGATTTATTACATGTAATATTTGTTAATCCAGCAGACTCTATGAGTTTCTTCTTAAGTATTGGTTATAGATTAATGACTTTAGGCAAATTTAAGAAGTATCCTCATAATAGAGTTTATAGATCTTGGAAGAGTTTTTATAGAACTTCTTTTGGAGAAGCAAATGTTAAATACAGAAAATGGGGTAAGAACACTGCTGCTGTAATAATACACTCAGGTGGTACAAGTGGTACTCCTAAGAATGTTGTTATTCAAAATAGAGCATTTATTCTTGGAGCAAAACAAACTGGAGATATGAGACTACATTTAAAACCAGGAGACTCATGTCTTGCAATCATGCCTAACTTCCATGGATTTGGGTTATCTGTTTGTATGCATACTGCATTAACTCTTGGATGCTATACAACACTTGTTCCTCAGTTTAATGCAAAAGAGTTTGATAAACTATTTGCAAAAACTAAACCTACAATAGTTCTTGGTGTACCAACACTTTTTGAAGCACTTATAGGTAATGATAATGTTAAGAATTTAGATCTATCATTCTTAAAGTATGCAGTATCAGGTGGAGATCTTTTACCAAAGAACTTAGAAGATAGAATTAATGCATATTTTAAAGAACATAATTCAAGAGCAATTATTACTCAAGGATATGGTTTATCTGAAGCACTTGCTGCTGTTACATTAGCAACTCCTGATATTAATAAATCAGGTTCAATAGGTATTCCTTTAGCAGGTAACTTTATTAAGATTATTAACTCTAACAGAGACACTCTTCCTTATGGTGAAGTAGGAGAAATTGTAATTAACTCTAAAGCACTTATGATGGGTTACTTAAATAATGAATCAGAAACAAATGAAACACTTCAAATTCATAATGATGGTCATATCTGGTTACATACTGGTGACTTAGGATACATGGATGAAGATGGTTTTATCTTCTACAAAGGTAGACTTAAGAGAATGATTATAACTTCAGGTTATAATGTATATCCATCACATGTAGAAGAAGTTATCGAGTCTCACCCAGATGTACTTCAGTGTTCTGTTGTAGGTATTCCTCATCCTTATAAACAAGAAGTATGTAAAGCATTCATTGTTCTTAAAGATGGAAAACATAATTTATTTGTTAAAAATAATATTAAAGCATATTGTAAAAAGAATTTAGCTAAATACATGGTACCTGCTGAATTTGTATATAGAAAACAATTACCCAAAACTAAATTAGGTAAAGTAGACTTTAGAAGCTTACAAGAAGACAAAGGTGCTGATGACGATGAATAATTATAGTAAAATGCCTTGGTTATATAAAACAGGTAAAGCACTCCTTGGTCCTATTTTTAAAGGATATTATAGACCAATTATAGTAGGTACAGAAAACATTCCTGAAAAAGGGAATGCAATTATAGCAGGAGACCATATTCATCTATATGATCAATGTCATGTTATTGTTTCTACTAAAAGACCAATTTTCTACATGGCTAAAAAAGAATACTTTGATAGTAAAAAAACTAAATGGTTCTTTAAAGGTGTTGGTTGTATTCCAGTAGATAGAACTCATAAAGATGAAGAAGCCACTAAAAGTGCTCTAGAAGTACTTAATGAAGGTGGGCTTCTTGGTATATTTCCTGAAGGAACAAGAAACCATGCTAAAGATGAAAAGATAAAAGAAATATATGATGAGTATCTAATGAATCTTCACTTTGAAGATGTAAGAGATAGCTTAAGAGATAAGAATGTTAAATTATCTCAAATAAATTTTTTAACTAAGTTATTTGATGAAAAACGTATAACAAGAGAAGAACTTGATAAAGCAATATTTCATATTGATGCATCTTTAAGAATATATGTTGATCAAGGTAAGATTACAGAAGATGAGTATTATGATTCACTTCTTCTTCCATTTAAATTTGGAGTAGTATCTCTTGCTAAAAAAACTTCTTCTCCAATTATACCTATGATAACAACTGGTAAATATGAGCATCACAGCAAAGACTTAGTTGTACAATTTGGTAAACCTTACTATGTAGGTGATAAAGAGTTGGATGTAGCTTTAAAAGAACTAAGAGAAGAGTTTATAAAATTAATTAAAGATAATGAAATGGTTTTAAAGAATAATAAAGTAAATAAAGAACTAGAAAAAGAATTGAAAAAATAGCAATTAGCACTTTACTATTGAAAGTGCTAATTTTTTGTTTTATAATAATCAATGTAAGAAATTCGAAGGAAGTGTAACAATGGCAAAAAAACAATTTAAAACTGAATCCAAGAAACTAATGGATTTAATGATTAACTCAATTTATACAAATAAAGATATTTTCTTAAGAGAAATAATTTCTAATGCAAGTGATGCAATTGATAAATTATATTATAAATCACTTACAGATAAATCAATTCTTTTAAAGAAAAAAGATTATGTAATCAATATTTCTACTAATGTAGAAGATAGAACTATTACTATTCGTGATAATGGTATTGGTATGTCTAAAGAAGACTTAGAAAATAACTTAGGTGTTATTGCTAAATCTGGTTCTCTAGATTTTAAAAATGAAAATGAACATAAAAAAGATATTGATATAATTGGTCAATTTGGTGTTGGTTTTTATTCTTCATTCATGGTAGCTGATAAAGTAACAGTAATCTCAAAAAAATATGGTGAAGATGAAGCATATATCTGGGAGTCATCTGGAGTAGATGGTTATACAATTGAAAAGACAGACAAAGCAACAAATGGTACTGATGTAATTATTACATTAAAAAGTGATACAGATGATGAAAAGTATACTGATTTCTTAGATCAAAATACTATATCTAGATTAGTTAAAACATATTCAAACTATATTACTTATCCAATTAAGATGAATATGGTTAAGAGAAACTACAATGAGAAAACTAAATCATATGATGAAAACATGGAAAATGTTACTTTAAATGATATGATTCCTATCTGGAAGAAGAGCAAATCATCTATTAAAGAAGAAGATTATAATAACTTCTATAAAGATAAATTTAATGATTATGTAGATCCAATTAAAGTAATCCATACATCAGCAGAAGGAATAGTTTCATTTAATTCACTTTTATTTATTCCTGGACAAGCACCATACGACTTTTATACAAAAGACTATGAAAAAGGATTAAAACTATATTCAAATGGAGTATTAATCATGGATAAATGTAAAGATTTATTACCTGATTATTATTCATTTGTTAAAGGTGTTGTAGATACTCCTGATTTATCACTTAATATTTCAAGAGAAATGCTTCAACAAGATAGAGCACTTAAATTAATTGCAAAGAATATTGAAAATAAGATTAATAAAGAACTTCTAGATTTAGAAGAAAAGGATAGAGAAAAATACCAAGAATTCTTTAAAAACTTTGGTATGCAAATTAAATTCAGCATTTATAACAACTTTGGTATAAATAAAGATAAACTACAAGATTTATTAATATTTGAATCAAGTAAAGATAATAAGTTTATTACTTTAAAAGAATATGTTGAAAGAAATAAAGATAATGATAAAAAGATCTACTATGTATGTGGTGAAACAGTTGATAAGATTGATTCACTTCCAATTGTAGAAGAGTTTAAAGATAAAGATATTGAATTCTTATATTGTACTAATTACATGGATGAATTCGTAATGAAAGCCATAAATGAATATGAAGGATTTAAATTATCTAATATAGCAAGTGATAAAGTAGATTTATCAAGTGATGAAGAAAAAGAAAGTTTAAAGAAACTTAATGAAGAATCAAAAGATATGTTTAAACTTATGAGTGAAGCTCTACCTGATATTTCAGAAGTAAGATTTACTAACAAGTTAAAGAAACATCCAGTTTGTTTAACAAGTGAAGGTGAGATATCACTTGAAATGGAAAA
>OCVV011305408.1_pt1 | contig 12350 bp, 12 predicted proteins | sample 1539721 | NCBI WGS metagenome assembly OCVV01 (sample SAMN02144230, study PRJEB22623) | gut metagenome | biome: sheep rumen | host: Ovis aries | place: New Zealand | reverse complement strand
CTGCAGATATTCATCCAAGGAATCATATGTAATAATCCCGTTTTCAGTATAGATCTTAACGTACCCGTTTATTCTTCGTTTAAATGCTTCATATGTAGAATTTTGTACTGGATCTTGTTGCAATTCATAATATTGGCTTTCGAATTCCCAATTTGAAACAATAAATACAGTATCATAGCATGCAACCTTGGGACTGTATCTGGCAGGAAGAACACACGGGTAAATATCAAGATAATTTAACATGTCAGATAATCTTATCAGGGAACGGAATTCTTCAAAAACAAGGACATTTTCGTTTTGATAACTGTCAAAAGGATGTTGATAATCTGTTACCCGATAAACATTTTCATCTCCGTATTCATCAAGAATATCTCTTGATTTTCCGAGCCCGGTTTTTCCACTGATGTAATGAACTTTGAGATTTAAACGTCGTGTGCCTTTATAATGATCGATCAGGTACGAATGTCTAAGCTTATTTAGTTTTTCGACATGTAAAATGGCAGTTTTTCCACATAATTCAATTATTTCGGAATTGGAGTATCCTTCTTTTATAAGCTCATACATTCGTTCAAGGTCGTTCCTTTTTCCTCTTATCTCAATCGGACATTCGCCAAATTCCTCAAAAGTATTGGTATGATTAATCCCTTTATGAACCGTTCCTGAATTATCCTTGTACTCATATTTACCATCCGACTGTTTGTTATGTTCCGGTGCAGATTTCAACAGATAGGTTCGATTCTGAAGGGAGTTACCCATTGCCTGTTGTATGTTTGCTGTAGGGAACAACTTTTTAAGTGAACTGAATCGTATAGCGTTCTTGAAGTATATATGTATGTGATAATGATATGTCCCTTGGGAACCGGTTTCATCAACTATTGCATAGTAATTTAACATAAAGGGCTGAAGAGCTTGTTTAATACCGTTATGGGATATACCTTTATCTTCAGGATTATTGATTGTTAACAGCCATTTTCTTTTTCTAACTTCTTTTTCGTAGATCATGTTTCACCTCCATTTTTAATGATAATATCTCCATATTGTTGAATAAAGTCGTCAATTGAGGGAAACGGAAATCATAATCCGATCATAATCGTCTTTGCTATCTGCGACAAAAAAACCATTATACAGAAGTCGATTCTGCATATAGAAAGCTGAACGAGAATAATCATCAAGCATGGATGCATAATTAAACATATGATCTCGACGTGTTTTGATTGCTCTGTTAATGTTTTCGGTAATCCTGTTTACAATAACAATAGAAAGAGGCTCTTCGGTTGCTTTGGGAAGGGTGAAGTAATAGTATGTTTTTTCAAGCATGCAATTAAAACCGCACGGTAAAATATCTTCCCATGATCTCAAGGCAGATAAAGACAGCGATATTTTTGTATGCGATAAAATGTCGCCTAAAACGTATTGAAGTTCCAATGAAAGTGCAGAATTATATGCATTTGCCCGCATTTCATTTTCTGATATTTTTTTTGTATTCAATTGTTGAATCTGGTGGGAGAGGGATTTTTTAATCCACTCCCCCAGTAAACTAATATTTTTTTTCATTTTTTTACACCATTTTCAAAAATTCGGTTTGCTCATCATATCGTTTTGTTTTATACGCCTGATCATTATCGATATATAGGACATCAAAAGCCAATTCAGAGCTGTCTTCAAAGACTTCCAGAACATAAAGAGATTCATTGACGCCATAACAAGAATCTTCCCCAGCAAAAGGTTTAAGGATTTTTTGTTGGGGCAATAAAACATGATGTAGATAATCGTTTGCGATATCCTTGAGTTCGTGCATACTTTTTTTACACGGTTCATTGGATTTTTTGGGAAAATAAACTCTGATAACGCGATAATCATCATATTTCATAAGTCGATCATGTACTTTGGAGGGATTATCCCCGGGCTTTATTTGGAATAAGTCCTTATAATAATCAGCTGTAAACCATATTAGCCATAAAATGTACATATAAATAAAATCTGATTTCTTTATCATAGTATGTCCTCCCATTTTTCAAAGTTATCCGGTACAGTAAATGAATCTGCTGTTCCGAAAAATTCGCTAGTTTCTGTATTTTTAAAAATTTTTAGATTTTCACATTCTACAGCGCAGAATGGATCACCTTTTTGAAAGTTTGCCTGCATTCGGTAATGATCTACGCTTTCAAAGGATGGATATGGTGGTACATAGACTGGAATTTCAACATTTTTAATTCCGGCTTTTTCAGAATCGATACATACCGATAAAATAAATTTTAACGGGGTTCCATTCGTATCGGCGGTTATCGTAAATGATGAGACTACCACTAATGTCCCGGACGGAATTACGTTGATTGATTCAAACGGTACTTGAATTTTCATTTTATACAACCTCCCCGTAGATTTTGAAATCGGAGGCGGACAGGTATATTCCAGACGTGAATGCGGAAGAATTGACACGAATTGAATTAAACCGGACACGCGTGTCACAATTACGTTTTTGCAAAAAATACCTGACCAAAAGGATTTTTGCTAATGTTGTATTATTATGTGGAAGGATGTGTATATTCCTGTCGCCATAATTGTCTGTTTTTATTCGGATGTAGCAGCCTTTTTTAGATGTAGATGTTCCAATCACTTGATAGTACGGCATACCAGACTCTGAAAAAAAGCCATCCGGTAGTTCGATTGTTCTTAATGGATTTCGTGTGTTTTTCATATTTTTTCCTTTCCGTGGGGGCATTTGCCCCCACTTTTGTTTTTAAAGAAGTATTTCATCCTCAGCAGTATCAACGATTTCAAAATCGTCAGCGGAAGCGGAAACGCCAGAAATGATATTGCCGGAAGTTCCCTTCATCGCGTATGCTTTCAATTTCAATCCAGTGAAAGAAATCGATATCTCGATGTCGTTTTCGAGGCGTTCATTGAGTTCTTCGATTTTGGGTTTCACAGAAGTTGGGAATTTTATCTTAATTTCGTCCCCGTGATATGCTGAACAAGACACGGTATAACCGGCAACGGTTTTTGTGTAATTTCCTTCTTCGTCAGTAGAATAGGTGATACCAGTTTCATTTACCGGCATGCTTTTGGAATTAGTTGTTCTGGCTATGTTTGCTAGATTCAAACGCAAGTTTTTCAATCTCATAAGGTTACCTCCTAAAATAATTTGTTTTCATTATTGCTTTTTCCTCCTTTCAATATCACTTTAGCAAGTTAATTTTGAATAATGTATTCAACTTTAGATTTCTGCACTAATTTATACAGATGCCTCAAGAATATCAGTCGGAAATTGAATGAAGGGTTCATTATATTTCAGAGTAAAAAATGTTATAGACATTGTAATAAATGCATAGACATTGCAATAAATGCATAGACATTACGATAATGGCATAAACATTCCCCAACAGTGTGAGGGCGTGTAACCACAACATTTATTTATACCCTCTTGTACCAATCAAGTACAGGAGGGTATATGATAATCTCAAGAATGTTTTTTTTAAGACAATTGAAAAAAGAAGAAGACGAAATCGAAAAAAGACTCAAAGAGTCATACGGTTTGAATGGAAACAGAGAAATCAGTAGACAATATTTAGAAGGTCTTCTTAAAGAAGTAAAAGAAGAAATTGCTGGAATTGAGCCTGTAATTATCCATTGGATTGATGAGTCTGCAATGTATGAAGATCAGAAGAAAGATTGTAAAAAATTTTTCGTTGATGGATGTAAACATGATGATCTTGATAATCCCAATTTCACAAGAGATTTGCAACATCATTTATATAAATGTTTTGCAGGACACAGACGAACACGGAATTAGTTTTAAGATTGAAAATGTAGCAAATAACAAATAATAATATAATGAAACTTGATTGGCACAAAAACACAGAAGTCGTGGAGGGTAATACTTGCCTCCACGACTTTTTTTAGATTTGGCCCATTGGTGCGGGCGTTACGCCGTCCATGCTCGTACGCTTTGCTCCGCGACGCTTCCTGCGCGTGAACGCCTACGCCTTTCGCACGGTGGACGTATAATCTTATAATTTATTGCTTGCTTCTTACTAATTTTATTATTAATCTGTGTAAGTCAGTTATTCTCTGATTTTTATTACAATCTATCTTGTCTATGTACTTTGTAGTTGGACACTTATATGCACAAACTGGTAGTACTGGACAATCTTTACAATCATCTATAAGTTTATCTGTATCCCAAATTGTATTTGTTCTATCAATTTGCTCTGTAATGTTCTTGATATTTCCCACAATGTACTGCTCTTGACCTATGAGGTGTCCACATATGTACAGCTCTCCAGATGGTCCTATTACATAATAGTTTGGATTTTGTGCTTCACAGCCACTATACCTATATATTTTTTCAACTCTGTATGTACCCACATTAATGTTTTGATAATATTCATCAGATACGCTATTGTTATCATTTATTTCTTTAGTGTTTATTGGAGCTACTCGATTGTATATTATTGTACTTTTTATTCCATATGTTTCCCTTAGTTCTTTATATAAAATCTCTGCATCTGCTTTGCTCGCTTCTGACACATTAATCTGTATTCTTATGTTTAATATATCTTCACAGTCTTTGATATTATTAACTACTGTATAAAAATCTTCTTCTTTGCATTGTTTCATTTTTGCATATGTTGGTGCTAAACCATCTAATGGAATTGCTACAACACCTGTTACTCCTAACTCTTTTAATTCCAATGCAATCTCTTTAGTTAATAACCTTCCATTTGTATACATTCTTGCAACAAAATCTATATTATTGTTTTTAAGTTCTCTTGAAATGTATCTTATGCTTTGCATATTGAGTAGTGGTTCTCCACCTATCCATTTTATTCGTAGTTTTTCTTTGAATTGATGCTCAGCATATCTTCTTTTGATGAATGATAATATTTCATCTGCTGTTTCTTTTGTCATATGATTTGTATTACACAAGTGGTCTTTTTCAAAGCAATACAAACACCTATAATTACAAGCTAATGTTGTTAATATAGACAAATCCATGAAGTCATGTTTTTCTAGATTGCTTTTTACAAAATCTTTAAGTTTTTGTATTTCATCTAGTTCTGATGGTACTATAAAGCCTTCTTCAATGTAGTTTTCTAATTCTATAGTTTGTACTAGATTTTTTAGATTGTTATATTCTTCTAGAGTAAGTATTCTATGTTTTAAACTGAAAGTGTTATATAGTATGATTCTGTTTGGTGGCATAGGTAATTCTATATTAAATCTACTGTATTTATAGGTTTTCATGTTTTCCTCCAAATATAATTTATATATAATATATACGTATTTGTTCCTTATAAAGTTAGCTCTAATAAATAGCAGGACTTCCATTTCTGAAAGTCCTGCTATTTAAAATTTTGTTTAATTCTATAATCTGTTATGATTTCTATTAGCCTACTATGTAGAAGCAATCTGCACTGTGGTCCACACAATCTCCATCAGTCACTTTTAAACCGTTTGGCGTTACGTCACCGTCCTTGTATTCTATACAATCTGCTGGGTCATCTTGTTGATATGTACAATCACTTGTTGTAGTGCTTGGTGTGCTAGTAGTTGCTCCAAACTCTTTGTCCCAGTATGCACTCCAATCTGATACTGACATTTTTCTAGGTTCTTTTGGTAAATCAGTATAAATTTTCTTTAAGTATGCAACTTCTGCATCTGTTAATGATGTTGGGTCTGTTTCTGTTTTATCAAGTATTGCACAAAAATCGATGCTATCATAATCTATGTCTGTTGTATCAGATGTTGATGATGGTGGTGTTGTAGTTGTTTCATCATCTGATTGGTATGTGATTGAGTTATTATTGTCTGTTATTGGTTCGGTTGGGGTAGGTTCTTCTTCAAGGCTTCCTCCCTCTACTACAGGAGATGCTTCTATATCAACTGAATCTTCAGTTTCTGTATCCTCCTCATAAACACTATCCTCGTTAACACTAACTTCATTAACACTAACTTCGTTAGCACTAACTGTGTCTTCAGCTTTGCCACATCCAATCAGTGTAGATCCGGCTGTCATAACTGTCATTGCTCCAAGCAATGCTACAACTTCTCGTTTTTTCACAACAATTTACTCCTTTTATATTACAAACATCAATCAAATTACCATCTCTTAGCCGTTCCAATATTAGAGTCATTTCATTTTCTATATCAGAAACTACGTTTACATTATACATCATTACTTCCATTTTGAATACTTTAATATTCCATTTTGGACCAAAATATAGATAGTATGTCAAAAAGAGTTAATCAACATCGCAATCCAATAATTGGTTCAAACATTCGTCGCCTTCGTAAAGAACGTAATATGAAGGCCTGTTATTGATATAGCACATAATGCACCAATGAATGATATAAGTTCTCGTTTTTTCATTTCCAATCCTTTCCTATATTTATAATTAATGACATTATATCAAAAAAGATAGGCTTTTGTTTGATGAATTTATGAATGGTACAAGAGTGGTACAAAGGGAAAGGCAGTTGCGCTACCTCCCTTCTTTTCTGAGATTTCAGGTATTCAGGGTTGTTCGATTCCCATCACCCGCTCGCTAAGACCTTCAGTTTTAACTGAAGGTTTTTTTCTGCTCCAGTCCACTGGAGCCTGGCACCTCATCACCCGCTATAATAAAAAGCTTCAGATAATCTGAAGCTTTTTTGTTCTATATGAGACCTGCGTCCTTTAATTTTCCTATTATATTTCTAAGAGCTTTACCTCTGTGGCTTATCTTGTTCTTATCCTCCGTGCTAAGCTGGGCTGTTGTACATCCAAGTTCTGGAACATAAAAGAATGGGTCGTAGCCAAATCCATTGTCACCAATAATTTCATGACCAACTATTCCTTCTATAGTATCTAATACAGTAATAACCTGACCATCAGATAGCACTGCTGCCATAGAGCAAACAAATCTTGCAGTTCTCTTATCATCCGGAACTCCTTCCATATCTTTAAGAACATCCTGCATAGCCTGAGTATATGTTCTGTCACCAAGCCATCTGTGACTCATGATACCTGGTTTCTTATCATAATAATCAATCTCTAAACCCGAATCATCTGCAAGTACAATTGCACCCTTTAAGTCAGTTTTTGATGTATTAATATAGTCAGCTACTGCTTTAGCCTTAATTGTTGCATTCTCAGTAAAGGTAGTTCCGTCTTCCACTATATCTTCTACATACCCTATATCACTCATTGTAAGGATATTAACATCACTTCCAGCTGTAATCTCGCTAATCTCCCTAACCTTATCCTTGTTAGTTGTTGCAAATACTATAGTACTCATTTATCTTTCCTTTCATATGTTAACGCGTCAATAACCGCCCCTATAAGAGCAGCTTTCTTTTCACCATTATTAATTGAATCTATCTGTCCATCTTTTCCATATGTGAATACTATATGGCTTGCAGGTATAGTCATCTCCCCAACTATATCTTCCTCCTTGCAAGATTCTACTCCCGTAACCTTAATAGATGCATCCTTGGCTATGTTTCCTACTAATCTATCAGAAAATGTAATACTATTCTCCCCAGGAATAAAATATCTGCTATTGCAATAGGATGTTAGTTCCAGCTCTCCTGTCCCTCTGTTAGCAGTTTCAAAACAAATATAATAGTCTGCCTTTATTGAGTCCACAAATGCTAGATAGTCATCCTCTGAAACAGGTTCCACTTCATTTCCTATTAAATATGTTTCAACCCCCTTTTTTTCTAATTCACTGCTTAGCTTCTGGCAAATTGAACAAAGTTCATCATCTGTTCTTATAACCACTAAGACCTGTTCTTGATTTTTAGCATTTTCATTGATAACTATACCTGTAGCATCTTTTTCATAGCTTAAATCATAGTAATTATCATAAGTCAATTCCACCACGATTTTATCTCTGGATTCGTACAGTTTACATGCGCTAAGACCATAGCCAGCTTCAACTGATATTCCATCATCTTCATAATCAGTAATATCAGCTTCTCCCCTAATATTAATAACTGCATATAATTTCTTTGCAGCAATATTATTAATTACAGTAATCTTATTAGTAGCAAAATCCCCAAGGTTAATATAAGACCTCTCATCAGGTGACCTGGTCATAAGCAAGGTTTTTTCCTGGCAATCATCAAGGATATGTCTGCTACTTTCACGGTTCTTATTCCCATTATTTACTGCCACAAAGGCATATATAAGCCCTATACAAAAAACGAATGAAACAAGAACCAGCCATAAAGTACTTTTAACATAATCAGGAAGTTTTTCAGTTTTTCTTTCTATATCTTTAAATCCAATATTGTCTTCCAACTATTTTCTCCTTGGAGGCTTTGGCCCCATAAACTGGTAGAAGTATGTCTTAAGCATACCGTTATATATCTTCCTATTCTTATCAGCCTTTCTGCCTATATCTCCTTCCACACCTTCATATGATGTAATGAGGTAAAGAGACCAGCTATCAAGGCTCTTATATCTCTCACCAAGTGTCTTATATAGAGCAGGAAGTGCTTCCTTTTCTTCAAGTCTTTCACCATATGGTGGATTAGTTATAATAAATCCATATTTCTTAGGATGGCTTAAGTCCTTAACATCTCTGGTCTGAAAATGAATCATATGATCTACACCAGCCAGTCTGGCATTTTCTCTGGCGATATTAACCATAGCAGGGTCAAGGTCATAGGCCTGAATATCAGTTTCTACATCCTTATTAACCTCTTCTCTTGCCTCTTCAAATGCATCATCCCAAACCTTTTTACTAACAATATGTGGCCAGTTCATAGCAGTGAACTTTCTGTTTAACCCTGGCGCTATATTGGCAGCCATAAGCGCTGCTTCAATTGCAAAGGTTCCACTTCCGCAGAATGGATCAACTAATATTCTGTCTGCATGCCAAGGTGTAAGCATAATAAGAGCTGCTGCCAGATTTTCAGCTATAGGAGCCTTGGCTGTCAGCTTTCTATACCCTCTCTTATGAAGGGAATCCCCTGTAGTATCAAGACTTACAGTTACCATATCCTTATGAATAAAAACTCTAACAGGGAATGACTGGCCATCTTCTGGGAATGTTTCCAAATTATAGGTCTGTCTTAGCCTCTCAACCATAGCCTTCTTCATTACAGACTGAATATCCGATGGTGAAAAGAGCTTACTTTTTACACTTGCGGCTTTAGCCACCCAGAACTTACCATCAGAAGGAATATAATCCTCCCAACTTAGCCCTTTGGTTCCCTGGAATAAATCCTCAAAAGATGTAGCCTCAAACTGGCCTACCTTAATAAGTATTCTCTCTGCAGTTCTAAGACCAATATTAGCTCTGGCTATAGCCTCATCATCACCTGCAAATGACACCCTGCCATCCTGAACCTCGGTTACATCATATCCAAGATCTATTATTTCTTTTTTTAGCACTGCCTCTAATCCAAAATGACATGGTGCTATAAGTTCGTAATGCTTCATATAATTTCCTTAATCAAAAATAATGCCGAAGTTTTACCTTCGGCATTAAATTATAACATATGATTATTATTAAAGTATCTTATCTCTTATTATTTATTTTCTTCCTCTTTCTTAGCTTCTTCTACTTTAGCATTTTCAGCTTTTTCCTCTTCCATTTTCTTTGCTACAGATGGTAATGCTTCTGGAAGTGGTTCATATGGTGCAACCTTAATCTTCTTAAGAGCATTCTTTTTATGCTTCTTTGCAGCAAGAACGATGATAAGTGTAACTATTGCTGTAATGATTATATATGGAAGAGCAAACATAAGACCGTAAAGGATATTTTCGCAGAACTTTGTGAAGCCCTTGAATGCAGCCTTGGCATTTTTCTTAAATCTGTTAGCAAATGTATTCTTCTTTTCTTCCCTAGGAGTAACGATTTCTGTATATTCCTTAACTTCTGAAAGAGTAAGTCTGATAGTTGCATAATCAACCTGGCTGTCCATAGTAACGATATTATTCTTATACATGTTGATTTCATCCTGAACATCTATAATTCTATCTTCAAGGTAAATCATCTGACTGATAACATAGTCATAATCCTCAACATCCATAAGTTCTTCTTCGATAAGTTCAAGCTGATGCTTATAATATTCAAGCTGACCTTCAAGTAGTTCTATTCTTGTTTCTGTACTGTAATACTGCTGAGAAATATTTGATGTATTCTGATTCTTTCCTATTACATTACCAAGAGTCTCATCACTGTTCATGAAGTCCTGATATTTATCAGCAGGGATTCTTATAACAAGATAGTCCTGCTTTGTTGTATGATATCCATCTTTGTATCTTGAATCTGATGTATATGACTGGTATTTCGCATCGTACTCTTCGCTGTCAATTCTACCGCCGCATTCATCAATAAGTTTTAATAAGTCGCTATATGTTTTATCAAAATCAAGGGTTTCAATAGTAAGATTAGCTTCATAAACCATCTTATCTTCTTTTACCTGAGTATCAGAATTCTTAGCTCCATTATCATCATCACTAAGTGTACTGCCTTTGTACTGAGACTTGCTGGTCTGCATCACACCATTAGTATCTGCTTCCTCATACGATGGTTCTTCATAATAGTAATCCCCATCATCAATGGCATATTCAGTCGCTCCTGCATCTGCCATGTAACTTGGTTCATACATATATTCTTCATAGTCGGAAGCAGCAGCCTTGTTTCTTGTTCTTCCCTCATCATCTTTGTTACCGCAAGCTGTTAATGTGCTTACTGCCATAACCCCAAGCATTACTAAAGTTATAAATCTTTTTTTCATAATATCTACCTCTCTTTTCTATTCTGTTTCTAATCTTTTTACCCAATAATCAATTTGTTAAATTAACCAGCTGATATTATAGATACGATGAGAAAAAGAGAATTTATGGCATTTTTTGCATTTTTTTATTTTTTCTTTCAAACTAGGTTACATAACATGCGTAAACCTCGCTATTTTACTGATATTTTTATGCTTTCATTGTGTATCATTTTTCTTGTAATGAGGTCTTATTTTTTGTATAATCTATGACAGAGCGTTTGCACACAAAGCAGGCGGTTATCAAAAAACAAAAAAAGGAGACATTATATGAAATTTGGTTATTTCGATGACTCGAATAGAGAGTATGTCATCACTACACCTAGAACTCCATATCCATGGATTAACTATCTAGGTACACAGGGATTCTTCTCTCTAATCTCTAACACGGCGGGTGGTTACTCTTTCTACAAAGATGCAAGACTTAGAAGAATTACACGTTACCGTTACAACAACGTTCCTATCGATATGGGTGGACGTTACTTCTATATTAATGATAATGGAACAATCTGGAACCCAGGTTGGTCACCAGTAAAGACAGAGCTCGATTCTTATGAGTGCCGTCATGGTATGGGCTACACTATTATCAAAGGTAAGAAGAATGATCTTTCAGCAGAAGTTACTTTCTTCGTTCCTCAGGATTATGATGGTGAAGTTCAGCAGCTAGTACTTAAGAATGAAGGTTCTAACGAAAAGACATTCTCACTCTTCTCATTTGCAGAATGGTGTTTATGGGATGCTCAGGATGACTGCACAAACTTCCAGAGAAACTTCTCTACAGGCCGTGTAGAAGTTAAGGATTCAACAATCTACCATAAGACAGAATACAGAGATAGACGTGATCACTTCGCATTCTATACTGTAAATGATACTATCGATGGTTATGATACAGACAGAGATTCATTCATCGGTCTTTACAACGGATTCCACAATCCTCAGGCTGTTGAAGCAGGCAAGGCTAACAACTCATTTGCAGATGGTTGGTCTCCAATTGCTTCTCATTATAAGAAGATTACTCTTGCTCCAGGTGAGACAAAGACTCTTGTATTCATCCTTGGTTATGTAGAGATGCCAGTTGACAAGAAGTTCGAAGCTGATGGCAAGACAATTAATAAGGAAAAAGCACTTGCTATGATTGAGCAGTACAACACACCTGAAAAGGTTGCTGCTGGACTTGCTGGTCTTAAGGCATACTGGGATAAGCTTCTTGGTATCCTTAGCGTTGATACTCCAGATGACAAGGTTAACCGTATGGTTAATATTTGGAACCAGTATCAGTGTATGGTTACATTCAACCTTTCACGTTCTGCTTCATACTTCGAATCAGGTATCGGACGTGGTATGGGATTCCGTGATTCTAACCAGGATGTTCTTGGTTTCGTTCACCAGATTCCAGATCGTGCTAGAGAACGTATCATTGATATCGCTTCTACTCAGTTCCCAGATGGTGGATGCTATCACCAGTATCAGCCACTTACAAAGAAGGGTAACGCAGATATCGGTGGAGACTTCTCAGATGATCCATTATGGTTAATCCTTTCAGTATCAGCTTATATTAAGGAAACAGGCGACTGGTC
>OCVV011357312.1_pt1 | contig 12352 bp, 5 predicted proteins | sample 1539721 | NCBI WGS metagenome assembly OCVV01 (sample SAMN02144230, study PRJEB22623) | gut metagenome | biome: sheep rumen | host: Ovis aries | place: New Zealand | reverse complement strand
CGCCCCAGCCGCCGTGGCCGGTGCTGATGTAGCGCAGGCGGGCGGCGGCGGGATCTTTGTCAATCCGGAACGTTACCGTCAGCGAGTCGGTCCCGAAGAGCTTTCCGTAGTTCTGCCCGGCCATCTCCAGCACGTTGCAGGTGTTGAAGAGCGGCAGCGCTAGCCCTGATTCCTCCGTGTTGTCCTCTGGAATAGTATAGTCGTTGGGATACGACTTGATGTCGACGGTGACGATGTGGCCGCCGCCGTCGTAGTTGCCAATCCAAGCGCCGATGACCACGTCGTCGTCGAAGTGATAAAGGTCGGTGATTTCCTGGCGGTAATAGGTCTCGTCACGCCAGTCGATGCCGTAACCTTTCATGCGGTCGTTGAAGTGGCCCACGCCGAAGGGGGTGAAGAAGCGCACCAGCTCGAGCGGTGCATCGTAGCCCGTCTGCGAGATCATGCCCTGGTAGCGCTGGCCGTCACGGCCGACGAAGGTGGGCAGCGAGTCGGGATGCTGGTTGATGCCCTCGAAGAAGCCCGGTGTGACGATGAAGAGCGACCCCGTGCGGTCGTAGGCGTCGCCGTTGCTCTGCTGGTGCAGCTCCACGAAGTGCTGGTAGTGGTGCGGCAGGTGTGGCAGTTTGACCTTTTTGAGGATGAGGGTGCCGCCGGCATAGTGCAGCACCGTGTCGCTGGGCATAGCCTCCAGACCACCATCAACGTGGGCGTTAGGCTTGCCCCAGCATATCTGCTCGTGGTCGAAGATGCGGGTGGTGACCACCAGGCGCTCCTTCATGATGCGGTCCAGCTCGCGGGGCGAGACGCGGCGCATCGTAGGGACGCGGCGCGCCGCGTCCGCAAGCGACGAACCATTGACTGCGGACGCGGCACGCCGCGTCCCTACGCTGGCCAGCACCAGACGTTTCTGCCCGTTGCGGGTGAAGGAGCGCAGCACGCCCTTGTTCAGACCGTAGTAGGGCAGCGGGTTGACATTGACCGGCGCCTTCTCATCCATCTCGAACTCCAAGGTGTTGCTGTTGACGGAGGTTTTCCACTTTCCATTTTCCTTTTTCCACTCCAGATCGCTGCGCGAAAACCCCGTGCAGTAGAAGTAGACGCTGTCGTCGTAGTAGGCGCTGACCGTTATGCTGTCCCGCGCATAGTCCACCTCGGTGACGGTCTGGGCATAGCCGGGGATGAGCTCGCCCTCGGGCTGCGGGGTGACGATGGTGATCACGTCGCCCTCGCGGTGCACCGTTATCACCGACGTGTCGTTCCGCTCGCCGTACTCGATCTGGTGGTAGGTGAACACGTTGGCGCCCTTCGGGATCTTCACATTCTGCGCCGCGGCCGTCAGCGTCAGCAGCGCCAGCGCGACACACAGGAGTCTTTTCATTGTAGCTGTCATATTGTATCTCTCTTTTATTGGTTTCTCTTTTTCACCGCAGCAGGAGCACCGTGCCCACCTGGTGACGCGGGTAGTCGCCCGCCAGGCGGTAGTGGCAGAGGTAGGTGTAGGCCTCCTGCCGGCAGGGCTTGCCGTCGGGCCCCCGGCCGTCCCACGGGGCGGCGGGGTCGTCGCTGTGGTAGATCAGCAGGCCGTGACGGTTGTAGATCAGCAGCTCGTATTCCACCACCTCCACCGATGCCGCCATGCCGAAGCGGTTGTTGGCGTCGGCACCGGGGGTGAAGACGTTGGGGAACCACGCCGAGAGGTTGGCCACGGCGAAGCGCAGCAGCGTGTCGGCGCAACAGCCCTCGGCGCTGCAACCCTCGGCCAGCACCCACACGCTGTCGCGGTCGGCCAGGGCGAAGAGGTGGTTTGCCCGCCGCCCCTCGGCCTGGTCGCCGTCGCTGAAGGTCCAGCGCGAACGGACAATCTCCGCCGACTGCTCCTCGAGCGTGAGCACGGGGTCGGCCAGGTTCACCGCCTCGCGGTCGGCCACCACCATCATCTGCGGCGGCGGAAGCACCCGCACCGTCAGGCTGTCGGCCGCTTCGCCCGACGGCCAGAGGAGGTAGTAGGTGGTGGTCCGGGCGGGGCTCACCGTCACCTCCGCCCTGCCCTGCTGGCCGTCGAGGGCGGCATCGGGCGGCATGGAGGTCCACTGGAAGATGTCGGTCTGCTCGCCCCGCAGCACCAGGCTGTCGCCCAGGCAGAGGACAGCCCCCTCGGCCACAATCACAGGCTGTATGCTGTGGGCCACCAGCAGCACCATGTCGGCCGCGAGGCAGTAGCGCCGCAGGCTGAGCTGCGAGAGGCACAGCGGCACCGTGGCATGGAAGATCAGCTCCACTGTGCTGTCCTGGCCGGTGGAGAAGGTGGCCCTCAGCAGGCTGTCGGCCCACGACAGGTCGGCCGGCGTCTGGTTGTAAACCGTCAGCCCCACCGGGCTGGAGCAGACCGCCTCGAGCAGATAGCGCGTCTGCGGCTCGACGGGCACCGTCAGCTGGAAGAGTCCGTTGAAGGTGGTGTCCACCGACGCCCCGCGGTAGATGTGGTCCACCGTGTCGATACGCTCCACCTCGAGCCGCACGCGCTGCTGGCTGTCGGGCAGCAGCGTCACGTAGGCGTCGCGCTGTGTGCTGTCGCCCGCCAGGCTGTCGGCCCGCCACCGGTAGCGGGTGCCCTCGCTCTCGGTCCACAGGTGCACCTCCGCCGGCTGCGTGAGGTAGAACTCCGTGCGCTCCGTCTCGATCACCGCGCCGCAGGGCATCGGCGGCAGGGGCCTGATGGTGAGCACCAGCGAGTCCTTCACCGGGCACCCGTAGGCGTTCAGCCCGTGGTCGTCGACGTATGTGCCCGCCAGCGTCAGCTCGCGGCCGCCGAAGGTATAGGCCTCGCCGGGGTAAATGCTGTCCTGCAGAAACGTGATATTCGACGGCAGTACGGTCAGTGTCAGTACCTTCACGTGCTCATGGCAGCTGCCGTCGTCCGAATACTCGAAGTTGCGCATGGTGAATGTCTGTATCCCCGTGTCGGCGGTATGGCCGGCCGAGAGGGCTATACCATAGCCGGTGTAGGGAGTGTGCTGGCACACGCTGTCGGCCAGGTAGACGGTGTCGCTTGTGAGGGCGGGGTTGCAGGCCGTATTCATAGCCCTGAACTCCTTGAAGCAGAAGGTATAGGGCCAACCCATCCCATTTATACCATTAGGGTGAGGGTAAGCCTGCAACTGGCTGCGCATGCGCAGGGCGAAGCGGCTGCCCGCCGGAAGGCTGTCCTCGACGGGGAAACAGAAGTTTTGCCAGTTGGTAGACAGGTTGTGTTCATACACGCCGTTGCCGTCGCGCGTGTAGATGCAGAGGGTGCCCTGCATGTCGAAACTCTCCATCGGCCGCGTGGCATCGCGCACCCATCCGTAATCAATATAGGCACAATAGTTTGTACATACGACGTAACCCAAACGACACTCTTTGAGCAACTGCATAGTGAGGCCGATGCTGGCCAAGCCCTCTTCCACCTCGGGAGCCACGAGCATGGCCACGGACCGATGCGTCGAGTCGGGGACTGCGATGCAGCAATAATAGTGCCAGTCAGGCCACTGACCTCCGATACCGAAGTTTCCGGAACACATATTGTAAACATCACCGTCGTCTGCCTTCCAGAGGTAGCCAAGCCAACAATTGTCCGGACGGGTACCCATCGACCAACCGGTGAAGGAGGTGGAGGAATGAGGCGTGTGGAATCCGGTGATGAGGTCGGTGGTATAAGGTAGTGGCAAAGGGTCGCACTGACCCCGCGCCGCCAGCGAGAGCAGCGCCACCAGGAGCATGAGGATTTGTTTTGTGTTCATATCGTCGTTGTCACTAGTTGGTATTCAATCCGTTATCTCCACCCCTCCGAGCGCTCTCACCTCCGCATCATCTCCGCATCATGTCCGCATCAACTCCGCGTCATGTCCGCCTGCGGTCGGACCATCCCCGGACCATCCCCGGACCATCCCCGGAGGTGAGGCGGACTTGAGGCGGACATGTCACCTCGTCCGAGGGGACTCTTCCCGGAGGGTGTCGGCCCCCCTACCGGGAGCGCAGCTCCACCTCGTCGACCATCAGCCAGGCCTTCTCGCCGGCGTAGGGGTGCCAGGGAGGGAGCGTGGGGCGGCAGACGAAGCGCAGGCGCACGTAGCGCACTCCTTTGGCCTTGGCGGGCTGGAGGCAGTAGCGCAGGCGGCGGCTGTCGGTGAAGCGGTCGGCGGGTTCGGTCGGCAGGTCGAGGCTCTGCCAGGGGCTCCACTCGAGGCTGTCGCGGCTCCACTGCACCTGCACGTCGAGGGGCATCGTCACCCAGTCGGCGGGGCTGTGGCACACGCCGGCGCTGACCTCGCCCAGGGTGGCCTCCTCCTTGAGGGTGAGGGACATCTCGACGGTGTCGACCCCCTCGAAGCCGGCCCAACCGTGCAGGTAGTCGCCCGGGACGGCCCGGCGGCAGTCGGTGAGCACCGTCGGGAAGCCCTTGCCGTACTGCGGCGCCGGCTGGTGCGAGCAGTCGATGTCGGTCACCACCAAATGCAAGCCGTCGTCGGCGGCCAGGTTGTAGGCATACTGATGGAGGTCGGGGTGCGGGCGGAAGCCCTCGTAGGGGCTCTGGGCGTCGGTGCGGACGGGGTCGAGAATGAAGCGGAAGGTGTAGGAGCTGTCACCGCTGAGAGCATAGCGCGGCGCCACGCCGGAGCCGCAGGTGGCGGTGCCCAGGGGCGCCACGCGGTGGTCGATGCTGACGGTGTAGTAGGGGTCGGGCCGGCCCACCTGGCTCCAGCGGCGGGCAGCGGTGAGGGTGGTGTCGTTCCATCGGCGCACACTGAAGTTGAGGTCCGACTGGCCCTCGGGGCTGATGACCGTAAGGGTGGTACGGTGGCCCATGAATCGCACCCAGCGCGCCTCGCGGTTGCCCTGCTCCTGCGGCACCACATACTGAGGCGCCGCCAGCTCGGCCATCCCCTTGTACCAGCGGCTGCGCCGGCTGGCATAGCAGCGGTCGGGGTAGCTCTCGAAGACGTTGCCGTAGAAGATGGTGCCGTTCCAGGCGGTGTCAAGTCCGAACTGGATGCCCACCTTGGGCAGCGTGCGGAAGTGGCCGTCGGGAGCCACCAGGTAGCTCAGCTGCACACGCCCGTCGGCGGCGGCCTGGACGATCTGCTTCACACGGATGCGTTGCCCGTCGGGGGCGCTGTAGAGGAGCAGCATCTGCACCTCGGCGGTGTCCTTGCTCTTCGAGAAGGCGGTGTTGGTACTCAGCACCCGGGCTTCGAGGTGGTTCAGCCCCTGCCAGGCCTTGGCTCCGAGGGGGTCGGCGAGGTCGTTCTCGGTCGGCGGACGCCAGAAGTTGGGCCGCAGCGGTGCGGCCAGCAGCTCGCGGCCACCCACCCGGTAGGAGGTGATGCTGCCGCTGGCAGGGTCGATGATCATGCGGAAACGGCTGTTCTGCACCTGCAGCCCCAGGCGCGAGGTGTTGACCCGGATGGCGCTGCGCACGCCCTGCACAGTGTGCTTGACCTCGGGCTGCGGAACGGTGACGTTGTAGCGGCCGCGGGTGTAGACGGCCTGAAGCTCGTAGGCGTGGGGGTGCAGCGTGCGGTCGGCGGCCACGAGACCGTTGGCGCAGAAGGCGTCGTCGTCCTCCAGGCCCGGCAGCTCGCCCAGGTCGCCCCCGGCCGCCCAGGTGCCGTTTCTCAGGAAAGCCTGGTCCACCCAGTCCCACACAAAGCCGCCCTGCAGCTGGGGGTACTTGTCGATGGTGTCCCAATAGTCCTTCAGGCCCCCCATCGAGTTGCCCATGGCGTGGCAGTACTCGGCCATGATGTAGGGGCGTTTGTTGCGGGGATTGCGGGCGTAGTCGGAGAGGTACTGCACCGAGGGGTACATCACGCCGACGATGTCGGTGTTGGCGTCCAGCTCGGCACGCTCGTAGAAGACGGGGCGCGTGTTGTCGCGCTCCTTGAGCAGGCGGTAGGCCTCCTGGAAGCAGATGCCGTTGCCGCACTCGTTGCCCAGGCTCCAAACGATGACCGAGGGGTGGTTGCGGTCGCGGCGATACATGTTGTAGATGCGGTCCAGTATGGGCTCTTGCCATTCCGCCTTCTTGGCCAGCGAGTGCTCGCCGTAGCCCTGGGCGTGGCTCTCCACGTTGGCTTCGTCCCAGAGGTAGATGCCCGCCGAGTCGCAGAGGTCGTACCACAGCTCGTCGTCGGGGTAGTGGCTGGTACGCACGGCGTTGATACCCAGCTCCTTCATCAGGGCGATGTCCTGCCGCATCTCGGCGGGGGTGACGTGGTGGCCGCCTCGCATCGAGTGCTCGTGGCGGTTCACGCCGCGGATCTCCATCGGCCGCCCGTTGAGGCGCAGCTGGCCGTGCCGGATGTCGATGTGGCGGAACCCGATCTTCTTGGTGATGCGTTCGGTCTCGTGGCCCGAGGCATCGCGCAGGGTCACGACAAGGTTGTAGAGCACCGGGGTACTGTCTGACCAGCTTTGTATGCCGGCATAGCTCGATTGGTGCTGTGCAAACCAGTCGCCCTTGCCGAGTCTTACACCGCGTCCGATGCCGTCGAGGGACATGCCGTCGGACGTGTACAGGGCGAATGTCACAGAGCCGCCGTTCACCTTGCGGTTAAGGTCGACCATCACCTCCAGCCGGCCGGTACGGTAGTCGGTGGTGTCCAGGTCGGCCACCACCTTGAGGTCGCTGATATAGGTCTGCGGCACCGAGTAGAGCTCCACGTCGCGCGTGATGCCGCTCATGCGCCACATGTCCTGGCACTCCAGGTAGCTGCCGTCGCACCACCGCAGCACCTTCACCGTCATGCGGTTGCGCCCGTCGCGCAGATAGCGCGTGATGTCCCACTCGGCCGGCGTCTTCGAGTCCTCGCTGTAGCCCACCTCGTGCCCGTTGATGTAGAGATACATGGCCGACTTGACGGCGCCGAACTTCACGATCACCCTCCTACCCTTCCAGCCCGACGGCACGGCGAAGTCGCAGGCATAGATGCCCGTGGGGTTGTAGTCGGTCGGCGCGTAGGGCGGACGGCTCGGAAACTCGTTCTTCATGTTGACATACACCGGCACGCCGAAGCCCTGCAGCTCCATGTTGCCCGGCACGTGGATACTGTCCCACCGCTGGGGGTTGAGCTCGGCCTGGTCGGGCGTGTCGTAGAAGCGGAAAGCCCACGTGCCGTTGAGGCTCATACGCCACGGCCCCTCGGGCACCACACGGTCGTGGGGCGACAATTTGCCCACGCGATACACCTTCAGGTTGTTCCAGTTCGGCTGGGCCGTCAGCGGCACCAGCACCAGCGTCAAGAGTAATATTAAAAGCAGATTCTTCTTCATAAAAACGAATGCAAAAATACGAAAAAAGTTTAAAGTTAAAAGTTAAAAGTTCCAAGTTCGGAAAAAATGTGTACTTTTGCAGCCCGAAAATGCCGACTATGGAAGAAGGACTCGTCATACGAACCACCGGCAGCTGGTACCGCGTACTAGTGTTCAGTGAGCAGTGTTCAGTGTTCAGCGGGGCTACGCACCCCATCGATAATCAACTAAACACTAAACACTTAACACTTAACACTCAAGCGGTTGACTGCCGTCTGCGCGGCAACTACCGCCTGCGCGGCAACAAGCAGACCAACCCCGTGGCCGTCGGCGACCGCGTCAGCTTCGAACGCCAGGCCGACGGCACCGGCGTCATCCACGACGTGGCCGACCGCCGCAACTACATCGTCCGCCGCGCCACCAAACTCAGCAAGCAGACCCACGTCATCGCCGCCAACATCGACCGCCTCTGCATCGTCGCCACCCTCGGCCTGCCGCGCACCTCCACCGGCTTCATCGACCGCCTCCTGGTCACCGCCGAAGCCTACCACATCCCCGCCGCCATCGTCTTCAACAAGAGCGACCTCCTCGTCGACCCCGAGCTCCGCGAAGCCCAGCAGGAACTCGTCAGCCTCTACCGCGCCGTCGGCTACCCCGTCCTCGAGGTCTCCGCCCTCACCGGCCTCGGCCTCGACAGCCTCCGCGACCTCATCGCCGGCCGCACCGTCCTCTTCAGCGGCCACTCCGGCGTCGGCAAAAGCGCCCTCCTCAACGCCCTCTGCCCGGGACTCGACCTCCGCGTCGGACAGCTCTCCGACTGGAGCCTCAAAGGCCGCCACACCACCACCTTCGCCGAGATTTTCCCCGTACAAGTGGGCAGTGGACAGTGGATAGTGGACAGCACCCGCGAACAAGCGCTACCCACTGCCCACTACCCACGGCTCACCTACCTCATCGACACCCCCGGCATCAAAGAGTTCGGCATGGTCGACTTCAGCGCCCAGGAACTCTCCCACTTCTTCCCCGAGATGCGGGCCGTGCTCCACGACTGCCACTTCGCCAACTGCACCCACCGCCACGAGCCCCGCTGCGCCGTGCTCGCCGCCCTCGACGACGGCCGCATCAGCCCCTCGCGCTACCAGAGCTACCTCTCCATCCTCGACGACATCGAAACCGCCGACTGAGACGGCAAATCATACATTTTTAACGGCGAATTACTCGAATTACTCTAAGCTACGCAAGTTAGCAACATTCAAATAATTCGCATAATTCGCCGTAAAAAAAACATGCGTGGCTTCGAGTAATTCGCTACTCATAACCTGCGTAGCATTCGCGTAATTCGCATAATTCGCCGTTAAAAAAAAACCTGCGTAGCTTCGAGAAATTCGAGTCATTCGCCGTTACCAAGTAAATAAAAAAAGAGACCCGCCGTTGCGGATCTCTTCGTCGTGTGGAGTAGATGGGACTCGAACCCACTACCTTTTGATTGCGAACCAAATGCTCTACCAGATGAGCTACTACCCCTCCTCTTACTAAAAAAGGGCCGTCGCTGCGACCCTCTCTTGGTGTGGAGTATATCGGAGTCGAACCGATGACCTCTTGCATGCCATGCAAGCGCTCTAGCCTACTGAGCTAATACCCCATTCTTGCTATACTTCCTCTGTCGAAAGCGGGTGCAAAAGTACGACCTTTTTCCGAACTGGCCAAATTTTTTTTCACCCATCGCCCCACTTTTTCCACACACACACTGACAACCAACCGATTACACAACCAAAAAAATTCACCCCCACCCCGCCCGAACCGCCCGCAGAAGGCCCCTCGCCGGACCTATTTCCGCCGTTTTTCGCCCCCCGTGCGTCGGCGGCGCTTCGGACGGAAAAAATAGATCGTGCACGATCTAATTACCGTTTTCACCCCCCTTCCGTCCCCCTCTTCCTGCCCGTCCGACGCCCCGCCGCGTCCCCTCCTCGCCGCCCCCCTCCGGGCCCGCCGCAGGCACCCAAACGGCCGTAACCGCCTGACAACCACCGCCATTGGCGACCCCACACCCAGTGCACGCACCCTAACCCCCTCAAACACAGCATCATCTCCGCGTCATGTCCGAGGATGGTCCGGGGATGGTCCGGGGATGGTCCGCCCGCGGGCGGACCATCCCCGGAGTTGCCGCGGCGCGGTGGCGACCATAACCCAAATTAGATCGTGCACGATCTAATTGTCCCCTCCGCCCCCCTGCCGCCGCATTTTTATTTTGCCATGTCGGAAAAAGTTTGTACCTTTGCACCGTCGTTTCCCACACAGCCGGAGCCCCCTCGAGAGCGACGGGACTTGCGGGCGGGAACGGCAGGACATATTAAAAAGAGACGTGTAACAGCGTTTATCTGCGGCTGTTTTGAACTTCGCAACTTCTGGACTTAGTGTCGCAATAACGCAATGTTCCATGTCCCATGGTTCGGCATACAATAGTCTAATTGTATACCATCAGCGTGGGCTTCGGCATTGCTTATTCTGTGATAAGGGCAATGCGAAGGCCTAAAACAGCGGGATAAGCAAAGTGGCAGATTCCCGCGCTTCTTTTTTATGTGTTTGCTTGATTTGTTTCTGCACAAAACTTCGGGAGTCAATTGTGCAACAAAAAAGTATAAAATGAAAAAAGACTATAGTTTATTAGAATTAGGTGAACTATTAAATGAGGGCTCGTATCGTTTCGAGCTAAATGCTCTTTGCGACATTGATTTTAGCTCCAAACTTATAAACGACATTGTAAATTCAGCTCCCAAGGAATTCTGTAATGGTGATGGAAAATCTTGTTATTGCAATTCAAACGAGGTCGGTGTCTTTAATGCCAAATATATTAAGTTTGCTATGGATCGTTGCTTTACGCCAGATAAGAAACAGGTTTATGGATGGTTCTACCGTCGCAATCTAAGCGAAAACTTCAAGGGCGTAAAATGGGGTACTGAAAGTGTTTTTAGAGCTGAAGTAGAAAGAAATAAATCGTTCACGATAGGAGCGCTGCTATTTGATACTTTTGAAGACGGATATTTTTTTGTAAACGATCTTGTCACGATTGTTAATGAAAATAACATTCAAGTATCAGATTACGAAACACTCTACACCTATCTTGAAGAGTTAACAACCTGTTTGCATATTAGCGGCAAACAAGATCACGCCAATTCAAAAGTAATCTTTTCCAAAGGAGACAGATACGTCATGTTCAGTTCTGGACTTAATGACAAACAGTGTAACGAAATAATGATTTTTGGTGAGGTACAGTGGTGCAATAATAAAATGCAAATACATAATCCGAAGTTTCGTCTGGACAAATTACCTGTTGAACTAAAAGCCAACATATAGCAAATAATAATCCAAAATAACATTAATCATGAAGAGAAAATTTTTTATTGTCACCTTAGCGACCATGCTGTTTAGCCAAAACGCTTTGGCGGCTAATTATGATTTTTCCGAGATCGTCCCAAGCGGGCAACGACTGTTCTTTAAGTATTCTACAAATGGAAAGGTTATAGTTACATCACAAGTTTCTTATGGTTATATGAACGTAGAACTACGACCAACAGGCAATCTAGTAATTCCAGGATCGATAGTTCATGATGGAGTAAATTTGGAAATTGAATATATTGGAAAAAATGCTTTTAACTCCTGTGAGCAATTAACCTCGGTTGTAATTTCCGACAGCATAACTTCCATTGGAGAGTATGCTTTTTATGAATGTTATGGTTTAACGTCAGTTGTTATAGGGAATGGCGTTACTAGTATTGGCTATAATGCCTTTAACGACTGTGTAAATTTGACTTCCACGATTTATAATGGAACAATCGCACAATGGTGTAACATCTCATTTGTTGGTAATGGATCTAATCCTATATCGTACTCTCATTATTTTACAATAGGTGGAACAATAATCACCAACAACCTTGTGATTCCCAACAGCGTGACAGAAATCAAACCATATGCTTTCGATGGGGGCGACCATCTGACAAATATTTCTTTCGGAAGTGGATTGCAAACAATCGGTGACTATGCGTTTAGGGGATGTACACAGGTGGTGCGTATTAAATCTTATTCTACGGAGGCTCCGACAGTACAGAGCAATACTTTCAGTGATTTGAGCGACAACGTTGTTGTCAATGTACCATGCGGTAGCGCTTCTGTCTATGAAAATGCAGCCTATTGGCTCCGGTTTGACATTCAAGAGGATTTGATGTACACTTTCTCTGTCACGTCGGGCAACCCATCACAAGGTACAGTACAGATAATCAAGCAACCGACTTGTGATGATGCAGAGGCTGTAGTGCGAGCGCATGCCTATCACAACTACCATTTTGTAAGGTGGAGTGATGGAAATACTGACAGCCTTCGTTATATCGTGGTGACACAAGACACGGCAATCCAGGCAGAGTTCGCCGAAGGTAGTGGAACAGAAGGTATTGATAATATTAAGGATGATGACATCCTAATTTATTCCATAGACGGACGAATTCATGTTGTAGCGGGTAATCATCCGCAGGATGAGTTCCGCGTGTTTGATGTTATGGGTAGAGAAATTTTTTATACCACACAGGGAGATGAGACTCCGCAATTCCCGGCAGGAGTCTATCTTGTCAAGTTGAAAGGCTTGCCTGCCCGCAAGGTGGTGGTGATCCGGTAGGGGTCGCCACGCGTCGGCATGAAAACAGAAAAGGCCCGCTGCCGGATGGCAGCGGGCCTTCGTTTTGTATTGTCAAGAGTGCTTACTCGGCTTTGGGAGCCTCGGCCTCGGCGACGGGAGCTTCGGCAGCGGGAGCGGCCTCGGCCTTCTTGGCGCGCGAACGGCGGGTGCTCTTGGCCTTCTTCGAGGTGCTCTCCTTGAGCATGTTCTCGTTGTAGTCGACGAGCTCGATGATGGCCATCTCGGAGTTGTCACCGTGACGGATGCCGGTCTTCAGGATGCGGGTGTAGCCACCGGGGCGGTTGGCGACCTTCTGCGACACTTCGCGGAAGAGTTCGTTGACGGCCTCTTTGCTGTGCAGGTAGCTGAAGACGATACGGCGGTTGTGGGTGG
>OCVV011298763.1_pt1 | contig 12352 bp, 13 predicted proteins | sample 1539721 | NCBI WGS metagenome assembly OCVV01 (sample SAMN02144230, study PRJEB22623) | gut metagenome | biome: sheep rumen | host: Ovis aries | place: New Zealand | reverse complement strand
ACCCAAATTCTCCTTGACTTGCGTCAGCAAGCCTGCGTCGAATTTAGGCAATCTGACGAAAATCTGGACGGCGCATCTGATGCACAGGGGGCGTGCGGTGTTGCCTAAAACAAATCTGAAAGGAGACTTTTTAATGACAGAACGACTTGATATGATAGCATGGGTAGTATACTTTGACCCCGACAAGAAGCAATGCGACAAAGAAAAAGCAGGCAAATGGATATTACAGTTTTATAATTCTGAATTCGGAGATAAAATCTGCCAAAAGGCAGTTGACGAGGGTATCGTCGCACAGGCCAAGCACAGCAATGCCGAGTCGGGAGTCTGCTGTTTTTATGTTGAGTACGATGACAATGCTGCTCACAAACGCTGCATAAAGTTTTTCCTTGATAATGACCTGATAAGAAAGGCCAAAACAGGAAGGCTATATAACATCTCATACAAGCTTGATGAGCAGACCCGCAGCGGAGAATACGGAAACGACTTCAAGGCTGAGATAAAGCTCGCAGATTTTCTTGACCCTGTTACAAGAGAATGGCTGGTATAGTCAAGGCGATACCTCACATTTACATTCTGTTTTTCATAGATACCTCATTTCAAAAAAACGGCATACCGCTTGGTATGCCGTTTTCGTATTTACAGAGTATCGTGAAATGTTCTTGAGATAACATCGTCCTGCTGTTCTTTGGTGAGCTTTATAAAGTTCACTGCATAGCCCGATACCCTGATTGTAAGCTGAGGATATTTCTCGGGGTGAGCCTGCGCATCAAGAAGCGTTTCTCTGTTGAGCACATTCACATTCAGATGATGTCCGCCCTTCTCGGCATATCCGTCAAGCAGACCGATCAGGTTTTCTATCTGAGCCTCATTTGGTTCATTATTTGCCATATTATTCGTCCTCCGTTTCGTCTATAGCGGTCTCCGTCGGCTGACAGCAGGCGCTCTTTTCGCCCGAGCAGTCAGTGGAGTTATATCTTTTAACTTTCATACCGTTCTCGCCCTCTTCGACCGAGACAGTAAGATGTCCGTCGCCCGATGCTATCAGCTTGTCGATCATTTCAACAAGCTCATCAAGCTGACCGTTATCCTCGTCCTTAGTTACATTATACCCCATCTTCGAGATCCCTCGCTATGCTCTCAATGTCGATATCTCCTGCGAACACCTCATCGTCCTTTCCGAGTGCTCCCGGAATGACTGTGAATGTGTTCGAGATACCGTCCTGAGCGTGCCTGAACGGAAGCTTAGCAACCGAGGAAAGTGATGCCGCCGCACCGTGAGTATCTCTTCCGTGCATCGGGTTTGCTCCCGGTGCAAGAGGCACTCCTATCTTTCTGCCGTCAGGTGTCGAGCCTGTTTTCTTTCCGTAAACTACGTTTGAGGTTATAGTCAGTATCGACATTGTGGGTATACCGTCTCTGTAGGTATGGTGCTTTCTGATCTTGTTCATGAAGCGCTTTACTATATCTACAGCTATGCTGTCAACCCTGTCATCATTGTTTCCGTACTTCGGGAAGTCGCCCTCTACCTCATAGTCAACAACGACATTCTTGGCGATGTCAATTACCTCGCCCTTGCGGTTTTTGATCTCAACATCTTTTCTGATAGGCTTAACCTTTGCATACTTGATAGCAGAAAGCGAATCTGCAACTACGGAAAGTCCTGCGATACCTGTCGCAAAGTAACGCTTTACATCTCTGTCATGCAGAGCCATCTGCACTCTCTCATAGCTGTATTTATCGTGCATATAATGGATAACATTCAGAGTGTTTACATATAGTCCTGCAAGCCACTCCATCATGTCATCGTACTTTTCCATTACATCGTCATAATCAAGATACTCAGTATCAACAGGTCTGTACTTAGGTCCTACCTGAAGTCCGAGTCTCTCATCAACACCGCCGTTTATAGCATAGAGCAGGCACTTTGCAAGGTTTGCCCTTGCGCCGAAGAACTGCATCTCCTTGCCGACAACCATAGAGGATACACAGCAGGCGATAGCATAGTCATCACCGTGAGTTACTCTCATAAGGTCATCGTTCTCATACTGTATAGCAGATGTCCTGATAGACATTTTAGCGCAGAATCTCTTGAAGTTATGAGGAAGCTTAGTTGACCACAGCACCGTCATATTAGGCTCGGGTGCAGGTCCGAGATTGTTAAGTGTGTTCAGGTATCTGAACGAGGTCTTTGTTACCATCGGGATACCGTCAATAGAAACACCGCCGATAGACTCTGTTACCCAAGTCGGGTCGCCTGAGAAAAGCTGATTGTACTCGGGAGTTCTTGCAAACTTCACAAGTCTGAGCTTCATGATAAAATGATCTATAAGCTCCTGAGCCTCGCTCTCGGTGAGGATTCCCCTGTCCATATCACGCTGAATGAAAATGTCAACAAATGTCGATGTTCTTCCAAGCGACATAGCAGCACCGTTCTGCTCCTTGACTGCTGCAAGGTAGCCGAAGTACAGCCACTGTATAGCCTCTCTTGCATTCTTTGCAGGCCTTGAAATATCGCAGCCGTAGATCTGTCCGAGCTCTTTAAGCTCTCCCAGAGCTCTTATCTGCTCTGCAAGCTCCTCTCTGAGCCTGATATTCTCTGAGGTCATTCTCACCAGTGAATTAGCAAGCTGATCCTTCTTATCAAGTATCAGATAGTCTATTCCGTAAAGTGCAATTCTTCTGTAGTCGCCGATTATTCTTCCTCTGCCGTAAGCATCGGGAAGACCTGTCAGGATAGCTGCGTGTCTTGCCATTCTCATTTCGGGAGTGTAGGCATCAAAAACGCCCTGATTGTGCGTTTTTCTGTATTTCGTAAATATCTCGTTCACCCTGTCGGAAACAGTATAGCCGTACTGCTCGCAGGCAGCCTGAGCCATTCTGAGACCGCCGAAGGGCTGCAGCGAACGCTTAAAAGGCTTGTCTGTCTGAAGTCCTACGATCTTCTCTAAGTCTTTATTAAGATAGCCTGCCTTATGAGAGGTTATAGTCGAGATTATATCGGTGTCCATATCAAGAACACCGCCTGCTGCTCTCTCCTTTGCAGCAAGATCGGTTACCTGCTCCCAGAGCTTTTTTGTAGCCTCGGTAGGACCTTCAAGAAAGCTTTCATCACCCTCATAGAGCTTATAGTTTTTCTGAATAAAGTCACGCAGATTGATTGAGGTTTTCGACCATTTTCCGGGCACAAAGCCCTCCCATTCATCTAAAAAGTTTCTTTCCATTTTTACATACTCCCGTCACTCTGTACATTTATTATCCACTAAAATAGTATCATATACTTTTTCCGACTTCAAGCCTTTTCAATAAAATATTACCACTGCATAACAGAACTTTAAGAATTGAGTTATGCTCTCTCAACCTTTAGAAGATTTGTTGTACCACTCATTCCGAGAGGTACACCCGCAGTGATAACTACAAGGTCGCCCTTTTTGAGGTAGCCCTTTTTGAGCGACACCTCAACTGCGTGTCTGATAAGGTCATCTGTGTTGGTTTTCTCTTCAATTACTCCCGACAGTATGCCCCACGAGAGATTGAGCTGATGACAGGTTGTCTCATCGGGAGTGAGTGCGATTATCGGGCAGTTTGGTCTGAACTTTGAAAGTGTTCTCGCAGTAGTTCCGCCCTTGGTAACTGTGAGTATAGCTGCCGCATCAAGGTCATGTGCAGTAGTCACAGAGGCATGAGCGATAGCGTCAGTGATGGACGGGTCAACCGCATCGGGACGGTTTTTGAACCTTTTGATATAGTCTATATCCTTTTCGGTTGTTTCAGCAATAAGGCTCATAGCCTTTACCGCCTCAACAGGATACTTTCCTGCTGCTGTCTCACCCGAAAGCATTATTGCGGAAGAACCGTCATAAATTGCATTTGCAACATCTGTGATCTCAGCTCTGGTAGGTCTTGCGTGCTGTATCATAGATTCAAGCATCTGTGTTGCTGTAATAACGTTCTTTCCTGCATTGTATGCCTTGGTTATAAGCTCCTTCTGTATAGCAGGTATCTGCTCGAAGGGTATCTCAACACCCATATCGCCTCTTGCAACCATAATGCCGTCGGCAGCATCGAGTATCTCATCAATATTTGATACGCCCTGAGCATTCTCTATTTTAGCGATTATCCTCGGATTAAACCAGCCAAGGCTCTGAGTGAACTTTCTGAGATAGATAACATCAGCACCCGTTCTTACAAACGATGCTGCAATATAGTCAAAACCCATTTTTGCGCCGAACTCGAGGTCGGACATATCTGCATCTGAGATGTACGGCATCGAAAGGTTGACCTCGGGCACATTTATACCCTTGTGATCGGAGACCTTTCCGCCCCTGACTACAGTACAGATAATATCGTTTCCTGTGATCTTCTCGGTCACAAGCTCGATAGCACCGTCATCTATCAGTATTCTCGTGCCTGCCGAAACATCTTTCGGGAGGTTTTTGAAAGTGATCGAAGCCTTCTCGTTTGTACCCTCGACATCATCGGTAGTGAGGACAAAGCTTTGGCCGTCTTCAAGTATAACGGGCTCGCCGTTTTTGAAGCAGCCTACCCTGACCTCGGGTCCTTTTGTATCAAGCAGGGTCGCAATATTAAGCCCCAGCTCCTCTCTGAGCCTTACTACCTGCTCAAAACGCTTTTTGTGTACCTCATGCTCGGAGTGCGAGAAGTTGAACCTCGCAACGTCCATGCCGTTCAGCATTAGCTGCCTGAGGACATTATCGTCATCAGTGGCAGGACCGATCGTACAAACTATCTTCGTTTTCTTCATTGATACTTCTCCTTATCTCAAAGCGGAGAGAAAACCTCCGTCTGTAAACTCATACTTTAAGTATACAACATATTGTATTTTTCGTCAAGTAGAAACCTTACATATATGTAAGCATTAAATTGTGCATATTAAATAGTATAAGAAAAAAGGTGTAAAAAGTATACAAAAATTATTTGCAGACAATTCACAGATTTGTCTGCGTATTTATAAAAAAGGACTTGACAAACAGAGTTAGAAGTGTTATACTTTAGTTATTAAAAGCTTAAAAGCGATAAAGTATCAGAAAGGGTGTCATACATGATCATTATTCTCAATCAGAAAGCAACAGAAGAAAAAATAAAGGAGCTTGTTGAAGGCTTCCACGCTCAGGGGCTGAAAACGAACGTATCTCAGGGCTCGCATACAACTATTGTGGGTCTTATCGGTGATACTACAGTACTCGATATAGATAACCTCAAGGGCGCTGATTACGTCGCTGACGTAAAGCGTGTATCAGAGCCTTACAAGAAGGCTAACAGAAAAATGCACCCCGAGGATTCCCTCATCAAGGTGACTGACGATGTAACGATCGGAAGCGGTATTTTCAATGTTATCGCAGGTCCGTGCTCGGTAGAGACTGAGGAGCAGATCATCGGTGTGGCTGAGGACGTTAAGAAAAGCGGAGCAACACTTCTCAGGGGCGGTGCTTTTAAGCCGAGAACCTCGCCTTACTCCTTTCAGGGGCTTGGCGGTGACGGTCTGAAGCTTCTGCTTGAGGCTAAAAAGGCTACAGGGCTTCCGATAGTAACCGAGCTTATGAATTTAGAGAACATAGATATGTTTGCTGATGTTGATGTTATCCAGATCGGCGCAAGGAATATGCAGAACTTTGACCTTCTTAAAGAGGTCGGTAAGAGCAAGAAGCCTATACTTCTGAAAAGAGGCCTTGCAAACACAATTGAAGAGTGGCTCATGAGTGCCGAGTACATTATGGCAGGCGGAAACGAGAACGTTATCCTCTGCGAGAGAGGTATCAGAACCTTTGAGACTGCCACAAGAAACACTCTGGACATTTCGGCAGTGCCTATGCTCAAAAAGCTTTCTCACCTGCCTGTAGTTATCGACCCAAGCCATGCAACAGGACTTTCGTGGATGGTAGCTCCTCTTGCAAAGACAGCAGTTGCCGCAGGTGCAGACGGTCTTATGATAGAGGTTCACAATGATCCTCCGAAGGCACTCTGCGACGGTGCTCAGTCGCTCAATCCTGTTCAGTTTGATGAGCTTATGCAGGACATCAAGAGAAGAGTTGAATTTGAGGGCAAGCGCTTCGGTAAATAAATTCCCGGGAAATCCTCCTGCTCGTCAGGAGGATCCTTTTTTTATAACGAAAAGGCAGGGCGGGCTTATTCAAAAGGGCGCTTGTTCGGCTAAAGACTTGCTGCGGTTGACAAAGCTCTCCTTATTGTGGTATAATACAGTATTATAGACTTATGCTGCGGAGAAACGACTATGTTTGGATATGTCAGAGCTTTCAAGCCGTATATGAGAATGTATGAATATGAAGCCTACAGAGGTGTTTACTGCGGTGTCTGCAAGGAGCTGTCAAAGCAGTACGGCTTTGTGACAAGGCTGCCGCTAAGCTATGACATAGCCTTTCTCGGGCTTATGGAGCTATCCCTCAGGGATAAGCAGATCAAAACCTGCCGGAAGCGCTGTCCGCTGCACCCGATAAACAAGACCGTATGTCTTACCTCAAATGAGGGGCTGGAGCTTACCTGTGCGGCATCTGTGATACTTACCTATCATAAGCTCCGTGACGATATGAGCGATAAAGGCGCACTAAAGAAAATAGCTGCTTTGGCTCTTCTTCCGTTTTTCAGAAGGGCAAACAGTAAAGCCTCGAAGCTTTATCCAGAGCTTTCAAAGCGTGTATCAAGGGCTATGAAGAAGCAGTCTGAGATCGAGAAGCTTCGCACCGACAGCATAGACCGTGCGGCTCACCCTACAGGAGAGATGATGTCCGCTGTGTTTTCACAGCTTTCCGACTGCCCTGCCGTAAAGACCGAGCTTGAACGCTTCGGGTATCTGCTCGGACGGTTTGTGTATATCTGCGATGCGATCGACGATCTGGAGGACGATATAAGAACGGGCGGCTATAATACACTTTCAGAACGCTTTTGCAAAAACGGTTATAATAAAAATGTAAGAAAGCAGATATTGTCCTACTGTACCGACAGCATTATGCTGACACTCGGAAGCCTGGCTGAATCCTATGTTAAGCTTCAGCCGCTGAGATATAAGGACATAATCGACAACATTATATATCTGGGACTTAAAAGCTCCTACAGAGCAGCAATCCCGAAAAGAAAGGACAGACAGCATGAACAATGACCCATATAAGGTGCTCGGAGTTTCAAGGAATGCCTCCGAGGACGAGATAAAGCAGGCTTACAGAAATCTTGCTAAGAAATATCACCCCGATCAGTATGAGGACAACCCTCTCAAAGACGTTGCCGCTGAGAAAATGGAGGAGGTCAACGCCGCTTATGATGAGATAATCTCTCAGAGAAGAGGCAACAGCTACAGCTCTGATAATACCTCCTCTGCCTATGACAGCAACTATGTCAGAAACCTTATCCAGCAGAACAACATAACCGCTGCAGAGCAGATCCTTGACGGTGTTCCCGGGCAGATGCGTGATGCTGAGTGGTTTTTCCTGAAAGGTTCAGTCTGCTACAGGAGAGGCTGGCTGAACGAAGCCGTATCAAACTTCGGAAGAGCGACCTCAATGAACCCCTCAAACCGTGAGTACGCTGCCGCTTATAAGAATATCACAAACCAGCAGCAAGGCAATATGGCAGGAAACCCCTATACTCGGCAGACTGCTGCAGGCCCCTCGGGCTGTGACTGCTGTACATCGCTTTGTCTTGCAGACTGCTGCTGCGAATGTATGGGCGGAGACCTTATCCCCTGCTGTTAAACTATGAAAGATAAAATATCATTCACAGTCGCTCTGGGCGGTATATGCTCGGCAGTTTGTGTGTTCACGATGTTCCTGAGTGGTTTTCTGCCTATGTTCGGATACACGATACCTGCCTTTGCAGGCTTTATGATGGTTGTAATGGTGGTGGAAACCAGCATCGGCTGGGCAATGGCTACCTATTGCAGTGTAAGTCTGCTGTGCATTTTTGTCACCCCGAATTATGAGTCCTCACTGCTGTTCATTCTGTTTATGGGTTACTACCCGATACTTAAATATTATCTCGACAGGCACTTTAAGAAGCCTGTCAGGATAGCAGTAAAATTAATTGTATATAACGCGGCAATAGTGCTGTTTTATATGGCTTTCAGATTCATTTTCACATCTGTTGATATGATCGAAGGGCTTGAGCGTTTCGGAAAGTATGCTCCGCTGGTGCTGTGGCTTATGGCAAATGCAGTTCTGCCCGTTTATGACTATGCTCTGACACAGCTTACCGAGGTTTATACTCAGTGGTTCAGGAAGAAGATACTAAAGCGCAAATAAGCGTAAAAGCGCACTTTCAGAAGTGATAGTGAATAAAATCGGCTTTGAAAACTTTTAAAAAGAGGCGGTAATCAACAAAAATCACCGCCTCTGTATTTTTTTTGAAAAATCTCTTGACAAGTCAGTTTCAATGTGATATAATAATTATCGTCAATTGAGAGCAAGCGGGTGTAGTTCAGTGGTAGAACTCCAGCCTTCCAAGCTGGCCATGTGGGTTCGATTCCCATCACCCGCTCCATTTATTTATGCGTCATTAGCTCAGTTGGATAGAGCAACCGCCTTCTAAGCGGTAGGTCGCAGGTTCGAATCCCGCATGGCGTACTTCCCGACTAAGCAGGTCAACCCACTTTTACGGTGCAATACCTCAGTCGGTGTATAAGCGTATGGTGGGTATAGCGTAGCTGGCCTAACGCGTCAGTTTGTGGCACTGAAGACCGTGAGTTCGAATCTCACTACCCACCCTTGAATGAAAAGCCTTGCGATTGCAGGGCTTATTTTTTTTGCAAAAAAAGCGGTACAGATAAACTGTACCGCTTTGGTTCACGCTTTCCAGAGCCCGTGAAGATTGCAGTATGCGTAAACGCCGTCTACAGTTTCATCGGCAGCGATTGTAAACTCAGCCGCAGGAGCCTCGCCTGCTTTGAGATTTCTTACATAGAAGCCCCTGTCAGTTGAAACTGCGATGAACTCGATAAAGTGCTCCTCGAGCATAGGGTGATCTACCTCACCGACCTTTACAGATACCTTAGTGCCCTCAACTGTATAAACAGGAACGTGCTTTTCAGTCGCAGCGTCAACAGAGCCTGCCTCAAGCTTTCTGAAGCCTGTCTTGCCCGTGTCCTTCGACTTATCCCCTGCTCTTACCAGAGCTGTGATACCGCCGCAGCCCTCACATACAAAAAACTTTCTGTTCATTAGTAAAACCTCCTTTATATAATGTCGCATTCCGACAACCCCATTATAACACATAAATCCGTCCTTGTAAAGCCTTTACATTTGTTAAAAGATATGCTATAATACAGTCAAGGAGGAATAGAAATGTTTGTATTAGCGATAATTTCACTGGCGGCAGCGGTAGGCTGTCTGTTTTTCACGATAGCAGTTAAGCCTAAGAACAAGATACTCAAACCGATCGCAGCCATCGGGATAATAGTTTTCATAACTCTTGCGGTAGTGTTTGCGTTTCTGCATTATGTTCCGAAAGACGAAAGCGCCGACACAGGCTCTTATACAGACTACGGAAAGAAAGCCGTTATATATTTTGAATAAGATACGCCGTCTCAGATTGAGGCGGCGCTTTTGTTATTTATCATTAACAAATCATTGTTCGGAATTTTGTGTATTTATACAAAATTTGCTCGATTATGCTGCCAGCATACCAAAAATGTAAAATAATGTGTTATAGTATTATTGTTAGTTAAGGTGCTCGGAAAAAGCATTATAAGCAATCCCTTTAACATATCAATATATCAACTTTTTAATTTTTAGCTGCTTATTCATATCCCCAAAAAACACTGACTGTCCGAGCACTTAACTTTCACAATCAGATTCCGATCTGATGAAGGCTTGGGGTAAGGGCATAAGCCCGAAAAAACCGCCCTCCATAACGGAGAGCGGTTTGTTTTTGGAATAATTGCTTAAAATTACACTTGATTTATTCTTCCAAAAGTGGTATTATAAAGGTAAATAAGGAAGTGATAAAGATGCCTGAACTCAGCAGATTTGGCGGTATGATCATTTATATGTTATTCAAAGACATAGGACAGCACCATAAGCCGCACGTTCATGTATATTATGGAGAATATGAAGCAGCAATAGCTATAGACGGCGAACTGCTTGCCGGCTCTCTCCCAAGAAAGCAGTTAAAGATCATTACCGGCTGGCTTGCTTATCACGAGGAAGAAGCCTATAAAGCATGGAATTTTGCAGTCAGAGGAGAACACTTTGAAAAAATCGAACCAATGAAATGAGGTGAACCGGTATGTATATCAAAGACGATATTTGTTATGCAGGTCAGCTCGAAGAGGGTATGAAGGTTACAGCAGCAAAACCCCTGCGTGGAAGAATGATGCTGGTCACATTCTCTACAGGCGAGCAAAGACTATTTGATACAACGAAACTTACAGGAAGTGCATTTGAACCCTTAAACGATGAAAAAATATTTAATTCTCCTACAATTTTTCACGGAGTGATAACCTGGAACAACGGAGAAATAGATATTGCTCCCGAAACAGTCTACAAAGAGAGCTACGCCTACGAAAAAGACGTTATTTAGTTCAAGCTGAAAAAACCGCCCTCCGTAACGGAGAGCGGTTTTCATTATACTTTAATTACGTTGCAATTGCAGCAAGTATTAGCCAAGCTCAGCAAAGTACTTGATAGTTCTTACCATCTGGCTGGTGTAGCTGTTCTCGTTGTCGTACCAGGAAACAACCTGTACCTCATAGAGGTCATCAGCGATCTGGCTAACCATTGTCTGAGTTGCATCGAAGAGTGAACCGTATCTCATGCCGATAACGTCGCTCGATACGATAGGATCCTCGTTGTAGCCGAAGCTCTCAGAAGCAGCAGCCTTCATAGCAGCGTTGATCTCGTCAGCTGTAACGCCAGCCTTCTTAACAACTGCTGTGAGGATCGTTGTAGAACCTGTAGGAACAGGAACTCTCTGTGCAGAACCGATAAGCTTGCCGTTCAGCTCAGGGATAACAAGGCCGATAGCCTTTGCAGCACCTGTGCTGTTCGGAACGATGTTAGCAGCACCTGCTCTTGCTCTTCTAAGGTCGCCCTTTCTGTGAGGACCGTCGAGGATCATCTGGTCGCCTGTGTAAGCATGGATAGTGCTCATGATACCACTCTGAATAGGAGCATAGTCATTAAGAGCCTTAGCCATAGGTGCGAGGCAGTTAGTTGTGCAGGATGCAGCAGAGATGATCTTGTCATCAGCTGTCAGTGTCTTCTCGTTTACGGAGAATACGATAGTAGGAAGATCCTTTCCTGCAGGTGCAGAAATAACAACCTTCTTAGCGCCGGCATCAATGTGAGCCTGGCTCTTCTCCTTAGAGCAGTAGAAACCTGTGCACTCGAGAACTACGTCAACGCCGATCTCGCCCCAAGGAAGCTTTGAAGCGTCAGCCTCTTTGTAGATAGTAAGAGTCTTGCCGTCAACAGTGATAGTGTTAGCATCGTCGTCAGCAGTTACAGTGTGGAGACCCTCGCCGATTTTTCCGCAGTAGCCGCCCTGAGCGGTGTCATACTTGAGAAGATTTGCGAGCATCGAAGGCTTAGTCAGGTCGTTGATAGCAACAACATCATAACCCTCTGCTCCGAACATCTGTCTGAATGCAAGACGTCCGATACGGCCAAAACCGTTAATTGCAACTTTTACATTTGCCATTGTAGTTTACCTCCTAAAATTTTGATACATTCATTATACACCATTTCCAAAACTTTTGCAATACCTTTTTCAGAAATTACATAATTTTTTAATAAAAACACCTAAATGCAAGATTGAAAAGTCAAACTTGCAAAAAAAGTATACCCAAAATATAGGAAAAGTACTTTACAAGCGCCGAAAGATGTGCTATAATAAGGTTTGAAATTGAAAATTGGAGGTATTTTTATGAATAAAATCAGAATTGCAATTGCAGGCTACGGCAACCTCGGCAAGGGTGTAGAGCTCGCTGTAAGGCAGAATAAGGACATGGAGCTCGTAGGTGTTTTCACAAGACGTGACCCTTCAAGCGTAAAGCTTCTGACCGAGGGTGTAAATGTCTGGAATATTGCTGACGCACCTGCAAAAGCAAACGAGATCGACGTGCTTATCATCTGCGGAGGAAGCGCTACCGATCTGCCCAAGCAGACCCCTGAGCTTGCTCAGTATTTTAATGTAATCGACAGTTTTGATACACACGCTCGTATCCCCGAGCATTTTGCAAATGTTGACAAGGCTGCTAAAGACAACGGCCACATCGCATTTATTTCTCTCGGCTGGGATCCGGGCCTGTTCTCGCTTAACAGACTGTACGCTGAATCTATCCTGCCAAACGGCAAGAGCTATACCTTCTGGGGCAAGGGTGTCAGCCAGG
>OCVV011346855.1_pt1 | contig 12355 bp, 5 predicted proteins | sample 1539721 | NCBI WGS metagenome assembly OCVV01 (sample SAMN02144230, study PRJEB22623) | gut metagenome | biome: sheep rumen | host: Ovis aries | place: New Zealand | reverse complement strand
GTATTGTTCAGCACATAGAACGGCGTGCCGCCGACCGCAATGCCGTATGCGCCGACGCCGACCAGCCCGACTGTCAGCACGCACATCCCGACAAACGCGATCTTCTGCCATGTTTTCCATTTGCCCCAGTCATGCTGCCTGTGCGTATTCTTTTTGCGCACAGCTTTTTCGGTTCCGGTTAGCTGCGCACGGAATTCCGCGGCAGACTGCGTCCGGTCATTTCTGTAGATATTCAGCGCATTCATGATCGCCGTTTCGACACTGCGGTCAAGATGCACGCCCATCTTCGCGAGCGGCTTGAGCGTATCATGACCGCAGCGCTCGATCGCATCCGGCGGGGCTGTGCCGGTCATCATCCGGTAGAGTGTTGCCGCACAGGCATAGACATCCGACCACGGCCCCTGTTCGCCGTGCGAGCGGTACTGCTCCTCCGGCGCATAGCCCTGCTTCAGGATGATCGAGAGGCTCTTGCTGTAGTTCGCGGAGGCATAGCGTGCCGCACCGAAATCAAGCAGCTTGACCTTGCCGTCCCGCGTCAGGAAGATATTGTCCGGCGCGATATCGCGGTGAATAATGCCCTTTGCATGAACCGCTGTCAGCGCATCGAGCACCGGCAGCATGATCCGGATCGCTTCATCGGGCTTGAGCTTCTTTTCGCGTTCCAGCCTGCTGCGGAGCGTTTCGCCGTCAAGATATTCCATGACGATATAGCTGGTGCCGTTGCTGTCGAATTCATCGAGTATTCTGACAATGCCCTCATCCGATGTGAAATTGGCCAGCCGCCGCGCCTCCTGGAGAAACTTATCTTTTCCCGCCTGAAACATCACGGTTTTTTCGCCGGAATAGACCGTCACATGTGCATCGCCGGGCATTCGCGTTGCAAGCTCTGAGGGCAGATACTCCTTGATCGCGACACGGATATTGAACTGTGTATCATAGGCGATATATGTCACGCCGAAGCCGCCGTAGCCCAGCACGCGCCCGATCATGTATTTCCCGATCATGCTGCCGGGACGGATATGGTAAGGCTCCTTTGCGGGCGTGCCCTGCACATACCCGCAGTACCGGCAGGTTTTTTCCGTGCCGATCGGGTTCATACACCCAAGACAAAGCTGAAACATGGTTTTCCCCCCTTCGGAGCTGCTCTCGACTCAGTCCGTTACCGCGCTGTCCGCAGTGATCAGGTCTGCACCCGCAGGCAGCGGCTCCGCATCAGCAAACGCGATCGCGTTCCAGTCTGCCTCTGTACCTGCAAAATATACCGTTTTCAGAGACGCACAGTCTGAAAATGCGTCTGCCCCGATCTCCGTGAGATCCTCAGGGAGCAGAACGGTCTCCAGCGCGGTACAGCCGGAGAATGCACCCTCCTGCACGATCAGCGAGGTACCCGGGACAACAACGGTTTTCAGCGCGGCCAGATCCGCGAATGCATACGCACCGACTGACTGGATATTGCCGCAGAGCAGCACATACTCACAGTTCTGCATGATCTCAGCCGTATGCCAGGGTGCTCCGGTTTTCTCTGACCATTCCGGCATGGAGCCGTTTCCGTAAATCGTCAGCACCCGGTTCTCATAGTTCCATGAAAGCCCGGAATCCGGAAGCGTTTTCGCCGATTCCGGCACTGTCATGCCCTGAATATTCTTCAGGCTGACCGTCAGGATCACGGATTCGCCCGGGACGGTTTCAGTCCCGGCGGGAATGCTCTGGCGCATGACCAGCTCGGGGTGATACAGATCGCTGATCTCATATTGCAGCAGCGCATTCTGTCCGTTCAGTGCCAGTCCGCATCTGGCAACATGGTAATTCAGCGTGTGGTAGTCTTCTGCTGTAAATTTCCTGCTGCCCGCGCTGACATCCAGCGTGATGACCGAGCCCTGCTGCACCTTGCTGTCCGGCGCAGCAGACTGCCCGACGACCGTATCAGCGGGCTTGAAGGAGGTCACATAATTCCGCTTGACATAGATCAGCTCATCGGCGAGCTCCTCCCGCACCTTTTCAAACTCCCATCCGCTGTAATTGCCGACCGTCAGTGTTTTCCCGGCATCCGGCTTATCCGAAAGCCCCATCGACGCGAACAGCATCACCTGCGTCCCCTTCGGGTAACTGCCCGGCTCCAGCGACTGACTGATTGTTTCGCCGTCAGGGGCATCCGAATAGTCTGACTTATAGACCACGGCGTCAAAGCCGCGTTTGATCAGCAGGAGCTTTGCCTCACTCGCAGTCATGCCGGTCATGTCGTCGAGCTGCACCTTCTGCTTGCCGAGCGACATGGTGATCTCAACGGGCATATTCTTCTCGATCCCCTGCCCGGCCAGCGGAGACTGGTTGACGACCATGCCCGCCGGCAATGTGTCGGAATAGTCGCCCTCCCGGATTTCCGGGGTCAGTCCGGCATCCGTGATCATTTTCCTTGCCTGCGATTCATAGATATGCGTCAGATCCGGCACCCACACATGGTTCACTCCGCCTATCGACGACAAATCCTTCGGCCGCGGCGGCTGTCTATTCTGAAACGCCAGAGAGAGCCCGACTGTCAGGATCAGTCCGCCCGCTGCCGAGAGCAGCGCGGCCTTCTGCCATGTACGCCAGCCGTCGCCGTCAGCGTGATGCGTCTGCTTCTGCCGCCGTACCTTCTGTGCGCCGATGAGCTGCGATTTGAATTCCGCAGCAGACTGCGTTCTGTCCTCGCGAAAAATGTTCATCGCGTTCATGATCGCGTTTGACTGCTCTCTGGAGATGCGCACATGCATCTTTGTCAGCGGCTTGACCTCATCCCTGACGGCGCGCTCCAGCGCATCCTCCGGTGTCACGCCGGTGATCGCCTTATACATCGTCGCGGCGCAGGCATAGACATCTGACCACGGCCCCTGCTCGCCGTGTGAGCGATACTGCTCCTCCGGCGCATAGCCCGGCTTCAGGATAATGGACAGGCTCTTGCTCTGCCCGGCAGAGGCGTAGCGCGCTGCACCGAAATCGAGCAGCTTGACCTTGCCGTCGTTCGTCAGAAAGATATTGTCCGGGGAAATATCGCGGTGAATGATCCCCTTTGCATGCACGACCGTCAGCGCATCAAGCACCGGCAGCATGATCTGCACAGCCTCCTCTGCGGAGATCTTCCCGACACGTTTGAGCCGTTCCTTCAGTGTCTCGCCCTCCAGATACTCCATGACAATATAGCAGGTTCCGTTCGCGTCGAACTCATCGAGAATCGAAACGACACCCGCTTCCCCGGAGAATTGTGCCAGTCTGCGTGCCTCGTCGATAAACTTCGCACGGCCGTTGGCAAACATCGTGCCTTTTTCGCCGGAATAGACCGTCAGTGTCAGGTCGCCGGGGATTCTGGTCGCATATTCACCCGGCAGATACTCCTTGATCGCAACACGGATATCGAACTGTGTATCGTATCCGAGATATGTCACGCCGAAGCCGCCGTAGCCCAGCACGCGCCCGATCAAATATTTCCGCAGCAGTGTTCCCGGCTTCAGATGATAGGATTCCTTCGGCGGTGTTCCTTTCTGATATCCGCAGACCGGACAGACCTGCTCTGCCCCGACCGGATTCATACACCCAAGACAAAGTTCCTGCATGTAGCTACATACTCCCTTCATCAAAACAAATCAAATCATGCGCATTCTTTCTCTGATCCGTTTTTCTCAGCCGAACGGTGATACATTCATCGGCTCTGATCTGCCGTCTGCGCACTGCACCCAACTGTTCAGGAGAATATCGTTATAGACCTCCGTATGATTCACAACCTCGGCCCACTGCGCAAGCGTACCCATGAATTCCACGCTCGCAATATCTGTTTTTGTGCCGTATTGATTTGTGAAATCATAGAACGCACCCTGCTGCACCTGAACCAGTGTTTCCGGAAGTGTGAGCGCATCCAGCGACGAGCAGTTCATAAACGCATACGTTCCGATGCTCTGCGTGCCGCTTTCGATCCGCACCGTGTGCAGCGCCGTGCAGCCGGAGAAGGCTCCGCCCTCAATCGACCGGACACCGCCCGGAATTGTGATCTCCTTCAGCGCAGTGCAGTTGTAGAACACATACTCCGGCAGGGAGCTCAGCGTTGACGGCAGGATGACCTGTTCCAGCGCTGTGCATTCCTCAAACGCATTTGCACCGATTCCCGCAACGCCCTCGGCGATCACAACAGACCGGATCTTTGCCCTGTTGTTCGCCCATGGGTAATTGTTACGGTCCATGTCATACATTTCGCCGTTTCCGGAAATGTACAGCTCTCCGGTTTCATAGTTCAGACTGTACCGGAGGCCGCCGACCGTTCCGCTCTCACTGATCAGCACAGCGGTTTCCGGCTGCGGTATTGCGGCGGTCGTGGCGGTGGTGATCCGCGCCGCAGTCGTAGTTGCAGTCGTTATCCTGGGAGCAGTCGTTGCAGCGGTCGTTGTAACAGTCGTCGCCCTGGTTGTCGCCCTGGTTGTCGCAGCAGTCTGCGGCGGCTCATTATGCACATTCGTCTGACCGCCGTCACTGAGCGTCAGTGTAATGGTTACGCTTGCCGGATCATCTGTCACGGTTCCGGCCGCAACAGACTGCCCGAGCACAACGTCACGCGCATAGAGGGTATTCTCCGCGTATTCATATTTCACCGCAAAGCCCATGTCGGTCAGTTCCGCATAGGCATCTGCATAAGTCCGCGCCGTGTAATCCTTGACCGTGTACTTTTTCCTGCCCGAGCTGACCGTCAGTGTGATAATATCGCCGTGATGCACGACCTGACCGGCCTCGATATCCTGCGCAAGAACCGTTCCCTCCGGCTCATTGCTCTCCTCAGTGACCTTCCGGACATAGATATCCTTGTCATTAAGAATCGACACAACATCATCGTAGTTTTTGCCGACATAATCGCCGAGCGTCTCGGTCTTTGCCGCATCGACATCCTTACCGGTTGATACCACGATCTCAATTTCGGTATTCTTCGAGCAAAGACCCGCCTCCGGGCTCTGCCGGATGATCAGCCCCGGCGCGACATTTGATGCTTCCTCTGTGACCTTGACCCGGAACCCGGCTCCGGTCAGCAGGTTCTCTGCCTCAGACTGCTCCAGTCCGGTCACATCCGGCAGCTCCGTCTGCTCCGGTCCGAGGCTCATGATCATTTCGAGCGTCGTATCCGGATCGACCATTTTGCCCGCAGCAATCATCTGATTGACGATCAGGCCGCGCTCCACTGTATCGGAGTAGTTGCCGTTGACGATCAGCGGAATCAGTCCGGCATCCCGTGTATTCTTCTCAGCGACCTTATCTGTCTGCCCTGTCACATCCGGCACAGTTTTTTTACCGGATTCGTCCGTGAAAATGTAGAACGGAGTACCGCCCCTGACCATGCCGTAAACGCCGATGCCTGCCGTTGCCGCCAGCAATGCCAGTACACCCGCGAGGATGCCCTTTTGCAGCTTTGTCCAGCCAAGCCCCGACTGCCCCTTTTTCAGATCCTTGATGCGCCTGACCGGCAGACCGGCGATGAGCTCCTCCTTGAACTGTGCCGCAGACTGTGTGCGGTGCTCCTGATAGACGTTCATCGCGTTCATAATCGCAATTTCCCGCTCTTTCCGGATCGAAACATGCATCTTCGAGAGCGGCTTGACCTCGTCATTCGAGCAGCGCTCCATCGCGTCCTCGGGCGTCTGGCCGGAAAGCATTTTGTAGAGGGTCGCGGCACAGGCATAGACATCCGACCACGGGCCCTGTTCGCCGTGGGAGCGATACTGCTCCTCGGGGGCATATCCCGGCTTCAGGATCACGGAGAGGCTCTTGCTCTGTCCGGCGGAGGCATAGCGCGCCGCACCGAAATCGAGCACCTTGACCTGTCCGTCATCGGTCAGGAAAATGTTGTCCGGGGAGATATCGCGGTGAATGATGCCCTTCTCGTGAACGGCGGTCAGTGCATCGAGCACCGGCAGCATGATCGCAACAGCCGTTTCCTCCGGCAGCTTCTTCTCACGCTCCAGACGCGCACGGACAGTCTCGCCTTCGAGAAACTCCATGACGATATAGCAGGTGCCGTTCGCATCAAACACATCGAGGATCGTGACAATCCCCGGCACGCTTGCGAACTGCGCCAGCCGCCGCGCCTCATCCATGAACTTGTCCCTGCCGGCCTCAAACATCTGTGTTTTCTCGCCGGAATAGACCGTGACCTTTGTTTCGCCGGGCATTCTGGTCGCGAAGTCGCCCGGCAGATACTCCTTGATCGCGACCTTGGTTTCGAGCTGGGTATCATAAGCGAGATACGTCACACCGAAGCCGCCGTAGCCGAGCACGCGCCCGATCAGATATTTGCGGAGCATGACGCCCGGAGCAATGTGATACGGCTCCTTTGCAGGTGTCCCCTTGACATAGCCGCAGTGCGGACACACCTGCTCATCGCCGATCGGCTTCATACAGCCCAGGCATAGCTGAAACATGACAGACCTCCTTCGGGATCATCCCGCTAATCACTTGTTGATCTCTTTGTACTTGTAATCGCCGTCAGCGCACTGAATCGTTATCTTTGACGAATCAGACAAGAATTGCCAATTTGGTGCTTCGATGATTCCTTTCCATTGACTGTGCATCATTTCTTTGCTTATGACATCTGCTAAACCGGTGCAGTACGCAAACGCCTGCGCTCCGACCCACTCAATGGAACCTTCGATCGTTACCCGCGTCAAATTTGTGCAGCCGTAAAACGCATTCTTTCCGATCGAATACACACCGTCACTAATGATGATCGTAGCAATCTGCTCTCTCTGTGCATACCACGGAAAATCCTCCTCCGCCCAGTCATTCGGCATGGCGCCGCTTCCCGAGATTGAAAGCTCGCTGCCGTTCAGGCTCCATTGAAGCGGAAACTCCTTTTTCGGGGCTTCGGTTGCCGCAGAAGTGGTTTCATCTGCCGGGGGTTCTGTGTCCGCCGCTGCGGTAGTCGTTGTTTCAGTCACGGACTCTGAAGTTGTTGTACCGGTTGTTACTGACGCCGCAGCGGTTGTTGTAACAGTCGTCGCCCTGGTCGTTGCCTTGGTTGCCGCAGCAGTCTGCGGCGGCTCATTGTGCGCATTCTTCTGACCGCCGTCACTGATCGTCAGCGTTATGGTTATGCTCCGGGGATTGTCTGTGACGGTTCCGGCCGTGACAGACTGCCCGATCACAACGTCACGCGCATAGAGGGTATTCTCCGCGTATTCATATTTCACCGTAAAGCCCATTCCGGTCAGTTCTGCATAGGCATCTGCATAAGTCCACGCCATGTAATCCTTGACCGTATACTTTTTCTTGCCCGAGCTGACCGTCAGTGTGATCGTCTTGCCGTGATGCACGACCTGACCGGCCTCGATATCCTGTGCAAGAATCGTTCCCTCTGCCTCGTCACTCTCCTGCATGACCTTCTTGACATAGATATCCTTTTCATCCAGCAGCTTCTCAATATCAGCGTAGGATTTTCCGACATAGTTGCCGATCTGATCGGTCTTTGTCGGATCAAAATCCTTGCCGGTTGACACCACGATCTCGATTTCGGCATTTCTCGCGCAAAGGCCGGTCTCCGGGCTCTGCCGGATAATCAGTCCCGGCGCGGTATTCGAGGATTCCTCCGTGACCTTGACCGTAAAGCCGTTCGCCGTCAGGATCGACTCCGCCTCAGACTGCTCCAGTCCGGTCACATCCGGAAGCTCTGTCAGCTCCGGCCCGAGGCTCATGGTCATTTCCAGCGTCGTATCCGGATCGACCCTTTTTCCCGGTGCAATATCCTGATTGACAATCCGGCCGCGCTCAACCGTGTCGGAATAATTGCCGTTGACGATCAGCGGAATCAGTCCGGCATCGAGTGTCATTTTCTGAGCGTCCGTATCAGTCTGCCCTGTCACATCCGGCACTTGTGCTTTCCCGGATTCCGGACTGAATACATAAAACGGTGTGCCGCCTCTGATCATGCCGTAAATGCCGAAGCCGCAGGCGGCAGCGACGATTGCCGCAGCGCATGCGATCGCGATTTTGTGCCATCGCTTCCAGCCGCCGGAATCGGACTTTTGCGGGATTTTCGGCATGATGCGCGCAGATGCTCTGGTCGCACCCTGCCCGTTGAGTTCCTTATAGAAATCAGCGGCATTGGGCGTTCTGCCGGCACTGACCCGCACCCGCATCGCATTGAGCATTGCTGTCCCGGTGATCTCCGAGATCTGCCGCCGCTGGAGCTTCATCTGCTCCTCCTCGTCAGTCTCACTCCGTTCTGCCGGGAGCTTGGGATCCAGTCCGGTCAGCATCTTGTACAGCACGGCACCTGCCGCATACACATCGGAAGCCGGGCTCAGATTACCCGAGGCTGTTTCCGGTGCCATATACGGGTTCTGTTCGGCCTTGGCAAGCAGCTCGTTCTGCTCACCGATTTTTGTGATCTGCGAACAGTCGGTGATCACGAGACAGCCGCGCTCGGATACGAGCAGCTTCTGCGGATGCAGCGCACCGATCAGCAGACCGTCGGCATGCAGCCCTGAAAGAAAATTCAGGAGTGTATTCATGTACGAAACGGCATCCTTCTCGCGGAAGGGACTCCGGCTGACGCGGCTTTCAACCGTTTCGCCGTCCTCGAGCTTCCGCACCGCATAAACCGTATTATTCGCCGCAAAAACGTCGATGATCTTCAGCATGCAGTCCCTGTACATATACGGAACCAGCCGCCGCGTTTCATAAAGGAATCGCTGCTTGCCCTTGCGGAACGCGGACTGCTGACTGCCGTCTACTGTCTGCACGGAGATGCCGTCCGAGGAGCGGCAGACCAGATCATTCGGATAGTATTCCTCGATTAAGACCCTGCACTGCAAAAAGCGGTCAAAGCCGATATAGTCAAGCGAGCGGCTGTGCTCGGCGCAAACGCAGCCGACCAGATAACGGTTGACGGCCGGCTCTGTGTTCAGAACCGTACCGAGTCCGGAGCCGATCTGCAATCCGCTTCCGGTCTGGGGACTGCCCTCCTGATAGCCGCAGCTCGGGCAAATTTTCGCAGAATCATGATACTGCGCCATACATTTCATACAGAATTTCATGCCTGCACCTCTCTGTAAAAAGTTGGGAATTACTCGATTTCGCCGGTCAGACTGACATACGAATCCAGGATCTCAATATCGGCAATGCTGTCCTTTTCGCTTTCGCCCAGCAGATTCTGGAAGCTCAGGTAGCTCGATTCCGAACCTGAAAAAGCCGCCTTGTTCAGCGGGATCGCCGGGATCGAATTCTCGGCGCCCTGATACATTTCAAGCTGAACGTGCTCCTGAAGCAGGAACATCAGGAACATTCTTGCCGCCGTTTTCTGGCTGCTGTTCGCGCTGTCGGAAATGCACCATTCATCCGCCCAGAAGCCCAGCGGCTTGCCGTTGTCATTGCAGACTGCCGCCGAATAATACTCGCCCTCAATCAGCTTGGTTTTCTCCTCCGCATCAGCCTCCTGCTCACGGATGGACGAGCAGACATTGAGGATCTTCAGGTTATCCGCGTTGGTTCCGACCAGCACACTGGATTTGCGCACCGCAAAGTTCTGAAGCGCGTCACGCTGAGAGCGGAAGGTCAGCGAGCCCTTTGTCAGATCGGGATAGAGATCGCGGAGATAGGTCATCGCATCGCCGCCGGACATCGCATTGAGGTCGCTGATGCTGCACTCTGCGCCCTTATTGTCATAGGGCATGCCCTTCTGATAGGCAAAAAGCTGATAATAGCCTGTCGGTACGAAATTGATATCGCTCCGGCGGGCAAGCTCCGGCAGGAAATTGTACTTGTCCGCTTCAATATCGTCCTGATAGAAGTCAGACATGTTCATCGGCGTCAGCTCGCCGTGTGTTCCGTTCAGATAGAGCGTCGGATTTTCCGCATTGGATATAAATTTCAGCTCGGCATTTTTTGCCGTATCGCTATAGGACATGAAATCGTCAGCGAAGCTCTCATAGAGAGACTCCGTCCCCTCGGGCACCTCGATCACCAGCTCGGTTCCCTCTTCGATGATATATGCTTTTTTTTGATTCCTCATTGTGAGCCATAGCACCGTACCCGCAGCGATCAGAGAAGCTGCGATTGCCGAGCTGAAGATCACAAATCTTCTGCGCTTGCGCTTTCTGATGCGCTCCTCGGGCATCGCCTGTCCGACCTTGGATTCCAGTGCTTTTTTCAGATCCTCTGCGGTCTGATAGCGCAGCTCCGATTCGAGTGCCATGCCGTTCATGATGATCTGCTCGAGCCAGGGCGGGATCGCGGGGTTGAGCGTTGACGGGAGCTCGAGCTTGTCCTCGATCTTCCGGTCGATCGACTCCATCGGGCGCTTGCCGGTCAGCATCCGGTAGAGCGTCGCCGCAAGTGAATAGGTATCGGTCCAGGGGCCCTGCCTGCTCTTGCTCTGATACTGCTCGGGCGGGGCATAGCCCGGTGTAATGACGATCGAACGGGTGCGTTCAAACTCCGTTTCAGAGATCCGCGCCGCGCCGAAGTCGATCAGCTTGACGCCCTTGTCGCAGAGAAAAATATTATTCGGGTTGACGTCGCGGTGGACGATCTTGGTCTTGTGGATCTCTGTGAGTGCATCGCACATCGCGCAGGTGATCTCCAGCGCATCGTCAATGCCCAGGATGCCGTTCCACTGATCGAGATACTTGTTCAGCGGTTCGCCGTCGAGGAATTCCATGACGATGTAGGCGGTATGATTCTCCTCAAAGAACCGGAACACATTAACGATATTGGGATGCGAGCTGAAGCAGACCGTATTTTTCGCTTCCTCAAGGAAGCGGTCGAGGCCGAGCTGATACTGCTCCTGCTTATCGCCGGAGAGCACGATCACATCGGTCGTGCCGGGAATGCGCTGAACCAGTCCGTTCGGGAAATACTCCTTGATCGCGACATGCGCATTCAGTGTCGTGTCCCAGGCATTATATGTGACGCCGAAGCCGCCGTGACCGAGCACGGTGCCGATCACGTAGCGGCCGTTCAGCATTGTTTTCGGATATAAATGATAGGCAACCGTCGGCAGAGAGCTGATAATATAGCCGCAGTGCGGGCAGACCTCAAAGCCGGAATCGAATACACCCATACAGTTAAAGCAGCGAATCTTCCCCATAATATTCTACTGTGCCGTCCCCGGGGGGGCGGTACAGGTTCCTCCTTTATCTGTAAACTTGGCTGCAAATGCAGGATCCGTGCAGAAATGCGCGGGAGAAATCAAACACGAATTGGGCGCTGCCGCTCAAGAAGCCCGCAGTGCCCAATTCGCCGCCGGAGCCCCGGCGTGTTCAGTTCTCAGATCAGCTTGAAGCGGTTTTCGTCGCTTCCGAGGGAGATCACCGAGCCGGGCGGCAGCGGGTTCTCCATGTTTGCCATAAGGCGGTTTCCGTTTTCACGGTATGTACCGTTGGTGGAGCAGTCCACAACGATGAAGCTGTTTCTTGCCTCATCAAAGCGGATGGTGCAGTGCTTGCGGCTGACCTTCGGTGCGACAATGACGACATTTGCGGAGCCTGCATCACGGCCGATGATAACAGTCTCGCCTCTGTTGAGCGGGAAGGATGCATTCATGAACTCGCCGCTGACACAGACGATCTTGTGCGGAGCAGCGACACTGCCCGGAGCGGGCTGCGGAGCCGGTGCTGCATATCCGCCGGCAGCCGGACGGACAGGTGCAGCATGCTGTGCGGTCTGGCCTGCTTCACGGAGTGCGAGGATGCAGAAGACCAGTGCAGCGAGTGCAAAGGCCATTGCAAGGAAGAAGCCGATGCCGCGGGAATACGTTGCGCCCTCAGCGTAAACGGTATCGCCCATCATCATGTTGAAGTAGTTGATCGAATCCTTGTTCTTCAGGTAATCAAAGCAGAGATACATTGCCGAGCCGGTGCTGACGATCAGGCCGTAGATGTAAGCGACCTTGTTCTTCAGCAGGTAGATCAGCAGAGTCGCGACCAGCATCAGCATGATGGTCAGAACATAAGGAACCAGCGTCGAAGCCTCGATTGTGGAGAGCTTCTGGAAGAGTGCGGCATGCATTCTTTCGGTCTGATCGACGCCCAGCAGGTCATTGTAGGTTGTAATCGACAGTGTCAGGATCGGCAGGAAGAAAAGGGAAACTGCATATGCAATGGGGAATGCTCCTGCGAGAATATGAAAAATACTGACCTTTTTCGTGTTATTGCTCATAATGACAACTCCTTTCAAATCAGAAAAAACTGTTCAGGTTTATGACTTCTTCGAGCTGTCATCCCAGCTGAAGAATTCGCCGCAGAACGGGATGAACACCAGCTTGGTGCGGCCGATGCTCAGGGTATCGTAGGCCTCGATCTTCTTGGTATCGAGCACGACCTCATCATTCACATAGAACAGCTCCTTG